>CABFVV010000157.1_pt1 | contig 16159 bp, 18 predicted proteins | sample 8864751 | NCBI WGS metagenome assembly CABFVV01 (sample SAMEA5735770, study PRJEB23740) | soil metagenome | biome: forest; feature: forest soil; material: soil | place: USA | collected 2013-10-13 | depth 0.1 m | reverse complement strand
AGAGTCTATAGCCATTAAAACTATGCCGATCCGGGCGACCTAAGAATGACCTCCCGCGGGCTCTTTACAAGCATCATCGTGATCCAATCCCGGCTTGATCGGCATTGCCACGAACGCGGCATAGTTGCCAAACTTGGCGCCGCGGATCGTCAATACCGCCGCGGTCAAATCGACGTCCTTGAGCTCGAGGTTGCGCACTTCGCCCAGACGCATGCCGGATACGCTCAGCAGGCCGAACAGGCAATGATAGGTCCACGGTAGCAGCGCACCTCCTTCATAGCGGTGTGGCATCTGAAGTGCAGCTTGCAACAGCCTGCGAATCTCACCATCCGAATACAGGTACGGCCGGGCGCGCTTCGGTCTGAATGGCAGCAAGCCCTGCGCGGGGATCTGGGTGCGTGGATCGGTGGCACTGCGATAACGTGCGAATGCCCGCACGAAGCCCAGTCGTTGTGCCCGCCCTGCCGGTTGCAGGTTTGAGCGCTGCTGGGCCCATTCGAGAGCCAGCGACTGGGTGATATAAGGCGCGCGGCTCTGCTCCATGAAGGTGACAAAGTCATGCAACCCCTTGTCCGCTTCGTTCAGCTTGAATCCCAAGGCCCGCCTCAAAGTAAGGTACTCCTGAACGGCCTGCCGAAGTGTGTTCATCGCACACCTCCTGGCCATGGTACGGCCAACGTACGAAGTGCCTTGATATCGACCTTCGTATATATCTTTGTCGTCTGCGGATGACGATGTCCCAATAGTTCGCCTATCTCGCCGAGCGACGCACCGCGGAATAACATCTCAGTAGCCAATCCATGGCGGAACTGGTGTGCACCCATAGTCGGTGCATCGATGCCAGCACGCTGCAGCGAGTGCCGAACGATAGAACTAACTCCACCTGACCCGCGAAACCCTGTGAGCGGAGCCCTGACGCGCAAAAATATCCGACGGCAGGTGCTAACCGGTCGCCCGTGGCGCAGGTATGCGGCGATCGCCTTGCCGACGTCTACTGGCAAGGGCAATTCGTTACGCTGACCACCGCTGCCACGAACCGTCAGGCGTCCCGCGTTCCAGTCGATATCCCCGAGTTCGAGGAATGCGACTTCCCCCGAACGCAGTCCCAGTCGTGCAAGCAGAAGCAAAATGGCGTAGTCGCGGCGACCGATTCCGCTGCGCCGATCAATGCTGGCCAGCAGTTCCCGTGTTTGTTCGGGGCTGATTGCGCGAGGAATTGCCGGCATCGACCAGTTGGCGACAATCGGAACCGCAGCAGCGAGATCGAGTGCCGTGTCGCCGCGATAGCATGCATAGCGTAAAAAGGATCGCAGTGCGGTGGTCATGAGCTTCGCATGCTTCGGATGCAAATGCGGCGCCTGACGCTGAACGAATCTCACGATATCGCCGGCACACAGGCGCGAGAGCGTGACGCGCCCATTGCCGAAACAGTCGTCCAGGAATCGGCGCACGAACGGCACGTAATTGGCGATCGTCGCTTCCGTCAAGGCACGTGCCTCGCGTAAGTATTGTGCGTATGCCTGCACACAGCATTCCGCGGACGACGGTCGGCGCGGCGGGACCTTCTCGGCGGCAATCAATCGTTCACGACGCAGAAAGTCGATAAGGTGCCTGAGTGCAGCGCGGTCTTCTCGGTGGGGTCGAAGATATCGAGCGCGATATTGCAGATATCGTCGCGCGTCGTCAGCGCAGATGCGCCGTATTCCAACACGCCTCTGGTTAAGCCACCGGCTAAAGTCCGCTGCGATACGCACTTGGACATGTAGGGAATACGCACTGTATCCCTGTTCGCTGAGTGCTCTCGCAAATAAGGCGATAGAAGCCGCAAGCGGCCCTTCAGGCGGTCGCGCAAGTACAGCCTGATCATTGACGACGTACTTCACGATGAACTCCTCCCCCGGTGTCGGGGTGCAGCTGGAAGGAGCCCAGACTATCTCTATCTGGTTTCGACTATCTGCCTCAAAAAGCGGAACATTCTGGACTTACAAGACATAGTCCGGAAGGGAAGATAGTGCCGCCTATGTCTTTGAAGACATAGGCGACACAGTTTCGCGACACACCTGCTCGAACAGAAGGTGGACATCCGCGTGATCCAGGTGCTACTCGGCCACGCGAAGCTCGAGAACACCGCCCTCTACGTCCAGGTGGCCACCGACCTGCTGCACGAAGTCACCAGTCCGCTGGACCGCCTGCCCTCCGAGTAAGCCCGCGCCCTGTAGCGCCTCATGCTGGAGGTTGCGGACGTCTTCCGCAGCCACGGGCCAGCGTGGCGAGCAACGGCACACCTGAGCCTGGGGCAGCTGAAGGTCATGTCGGCCATCGAACAGTGCCGCACCGCGGCGCTGGGCGGGCATGTGCTGCGCTGTTCGGGGTGCGACCACATTGAGGTCGCGTACAACTCGTGCCGTAACCGGCACTGCATGAAGTGTCAGGCGAGTGCCGCACGCCGCTGGCTCGAGGCACGCCAGGCCGACCTGTTGCCCGTGGAGTATTACCACGTCGTGTTCACGTTGCCCGCGCCAATCAGTGCGATCGCCTGGTACAACAAGACGGTCATCTACGGGCTCCTGTTCGACATCGCCGCCGAAACCCTGCGTACCATCGCTGCGGATCCGCGACACCTGGGCGCACAGATCGGCGCCACGCTGGTGCTGCACACCTGGGGCTCAGCACTCACGCATCATCCGCACGTGCACGGTATCGTTCCCGGCGGCGGCCTGTCGCCCGATGGTCAGCGGTGGATCGCCTGCCGCCCCGGCTTCTTCCTGCCGGTGCGTGTGCTCTCGCGCCTGTTCCGCAGGCGTTTCCTCGAAGCACTCGCAGACGCACATCGACGCGGCCAGCTGCAGTTCTTCGGCGAGTACACGGGGCTTGCCAATGCGGCTGCCTTTGCACGGTGGCTTGCGCCGCTGCGCACCTGCGAATGGGTGGTCTACGCCAAGCGTCCCTTTGCAGGACCGCAAGCGGTACTCGAGTACCTCTCGCGCTATACGCACCGCGTCGCGATCTCCAACCAGCGCCTGGTCGCATTCGATGAACGCGGCGTCACCTTCCGCTGGAAGGACTACCGTGCAACGGGACGCACCCGCTACAAGACCATGACGCTCGAAGCCGGCGAGTTCATGCGCCGCTTCCTGCTGCATGTGCTGCCCGGCGGCTTCCATCGCATCCGTCACTACGGACTGCTGGCCAACCCCGTGCGCCGCACCAGCCTCGCGAAGATGCGTGAACTGCTGGACGTCGTGCCTGAAACCACCACCCAGCCCGACGATCCCAAGGACGCCGTCCCTCCGGTCTTCGTCTGCCGGCACTGTGGTGCGCCGATGATCGTCATTGAGATACTGGAACGCACTGCGCCCATTCGCGCACCACCCATGCGACGAGCCGAGACATGAACGTAACGCTTCCCGGACGTGCAACCCGACCGTCGGCTTTGCGGCAACGCGGCCCACGAGCGGACGTCTGCGCCTGTCACCCCGCGCAGTCCCCCGGACGTCCGCTTCACCGCCACAATTGCGCCACTGCACCGCTTCATCACTGCGTCGGCGCGCATCCAGAATCCCACCGCACCACGCATCCATCAACATCGCTGGCCATCCCGGCCTATCAATCGCCATAGCCTCCAGCACTCCGGCTGCACCGGGGCACTCCGCGGTTTCCTCCATCGAGGCTCGTTCGACGCCTGCCGGCACGCACGGTGGCGCACTCACATTCCTGCGGACCATGGCAGGCGTCGAACAACCCTAAACGAACTGAGCCGGTCAACATCCGGTGCAGTACGGCCACCGTCAGCCATTCGTCCAATGCATTCAACGGACACCCGAACGTCGCCTCGTCCACGGCAGCGGACACTTGGGATCGATCGGGTCGTCGCAAATCAGTACATGGCAAGTTTCCGTCGTAGACGGTTCCCCGCACCGTAGCTATCGACAGTTGCGCAATGTCGTGACCCTGCGTTGGCTTCGCGCGTGCCCCATTGGCAGCGTGCCGATATGGGCACTCGCGAAATCCAACGACTGATTGTCAACCTGATCCGCAAGGTCGCGATCACGAACGTTAGTCACAGCTGCGCACGCGCCTCGGCGTGCACCCGCTGCATCATCCAGCATGCGATGCTCATGCGATCGCGCGTGGCGGGCAGCACCTCGTGTTCAAACTGTGCCGAAAGAAACAACAGCAGCGTTCCTGCGCGCGGAAAGATGTCGTGATGCGACTGATCGGCAAGGTAGAGCCGCAGTGCGCCGCCCTCGGTGTCCCGCCACCCTTCGTTGAGGTAGAACACGGCGGAGATCACGCGACTGTCGTTGTTACGCAGGCAGTCGAGGTGGCGTGCATATCCGGCGCCTGGCCGATATACCGCGTAGTGCGATTCGCTATCAACCAGGCCGAGAAACAGGTCGCGGTTGAGCGCGATCCGTAGCGCTTCGATGCGATCGGCGAACGCCTGCTGCCGCGTGCTCAGCGCCTCAGGTTGGAACCAGCGCGTGCTATCGCCGCGCAAAAGCGTGGCAGCGCGATCGGCCCCTATACGGGCTGGCGTCAACAGCTGCGCGTCGTGCATGTCCATGCATTCGGTCGACAAGGCCTGCGTCTGGGTCCGCGACAAAAAGTTCGGCACGACACACCAGCCATTGCTGGCGAGCGCAGTCGTCGCGATGTCGAATTCGCTGGATCGAGAATTCACCGAGACATTCATCGCCTCTTCCGGAGCGGGGCCGCGGATCAGGCAATCAGCGAGCACCTCTATTTCCGTTTCAGTCAGCGGTCGTTCCAGAAACTCATCCCTTTTCACGTGCTCTCCCGATCGCGCCTCGCTCGGGTCTGCTACAAGCTTGCCAAAACCATCAGGCGTTGGTGGAGGCGCGTCGACCACAGGGATTGACACGCGCCGGACCCTAAGAGGAAGGATGGAGCTGAGGTAGTCTATCTGTTTGGACATCGGCGCAGTCTACACGAGCCGTCCATACCGACAGCCGATGCTCGAACGGAGGCTTTGGCCATCAGGACAACGTCGGACCTAACGGCGGAAGCGGGTCGCACTGAAACAAATAACCACCGCCCTACGATGCTGGCCACCGACCTCCACCGAACTTCCGTAGCCGACCCGGAGCTGCCGTTCCAAACGGGAACAGAATTACAACGGCTCTCGGAGTACAACGGACGTTCCCTTCATCGTCCATACTGGTCTAACGCATGCAGTAAATGAGCGGCTATCTGAGCGCGTTCCGATGAATGACCGAAACAGGCCTGTCTCTGCCGAACATGGCGGGGCCAGTTCGTCGCGAGCGCGACGAACACATTCGCTGTCGGTGACGATGTACAGGCGGTCGCGCTGTTTTTGCGTGATCGCGCGAGCCGCTCGCCGCATTCGTTGCTCGCGTCCGGCACGCGCGATCTCGAGCACCGCCACGCGCCATTGAGCCTATGTCGGAAGCGGCCGGCCAACTCGCACCGTTCATCGCGTCGGCCATCCCGATGCAATGGGCCCACACGCCTTCGGCGTCGACGAGCCGGCGCAGCTCCTGGTCGAACGGCCCTGCACGCGTCTTGCGACCGCCTGCGGACTATAGCGACGGCATCACGCTCGGAAACACCAAGTGACTCTCCACGTGCTTGACGCCGGGCACGCCCTCGGCCGCGATGCGGATCGCGCGCTTTTCCTCCTCGGACTCGATCACGCCCCATAGATGCGCGACGCCGTCCTTGACGAGGACGCCTTGTTTCGGCAACCCCCAGGGCTGCCCGTGCATTTCCAGGACTATCGCGTCGCGCAGGCTCACATCGTCGTGCGAAGCCGAGTCCGCGGCCAGCGCGACGCTCGCGAGTGCGCGGATCAGGTTCGAGCGGCTCACGATTCCGACCAGCTTGCCGTCCTTCAGCACCGGCACGCGTTTGAGATGCCGGCGCTCCATGAGGTCCGCGATCTGCTGGAGCAGCATGTCCTCGGAAATCGAAATCACCTGGTCGCACATTACGTCGCCGACGACATGCCCGTGCTCCTTCACATACCTCGCAGCCTGCTCGCGGGGCGACGACAAAAGGAGTTCGAGCCACCACGCGCGCTTTCCGCGGCAGGTGCCGGTCTCCACGCGATGCAGCAGGTCGCCCTGGCTGACGATGCCGACGACCTGTCCGTTCGCGTCGACGACCGGCATGCCGCTGATACGATTATCGACGAACAGTCTTGCCGCGTCGTGGATCGTCATGTCCGGTGTGGCGGTGACGACGGACGGCGTCATGATGTCGAGTGCGCGCATGGTCGCTCCCTCAGCGTGTCGCGACGGGTCCCCATCTGTTGCACCCGTCGTGCGATTTCGGCAGACGCACCGGCGGCGGGCCGCGCGGTGCTGAGGCGCCTGAATCCAGTGTTCAACAAACGGCCGCTCGCTCCAGTGTCGCGCATGCGGCGATGACTGTACGCTGTCCGGACTCTCGCGGTTCTGATGGAAGTGGCCAATGCTCGCGAGCAGCGCCTGGTCGCAGCCGAGTTCGTCGATTACGTCGTCGAGCGACAGCACGCCGACGATGCCCTGCGTATGTCTGGCTCGCCGTTTGCGCAGGCAGCGATTAAAGGACGGAGGCCACCAACACGGCCGTCTATTCGGGAATGCAAGTCAATATCGTCGGTGACTCGATCGAGGCAACACAGTCGCGACAGCGACCGACGTTGTGATAGTGAATTGCTCCACCAACGATCATTTTCCGACTGGTCTCGGCAGACGCGTGCCGACGAGCCTCACGAAAGCCAGCGCATTGGCGACTTTGTGAGTCAGCCGCGCATTAAGATTGCGTCGCGACAATGATCATAGGCTGCATCTAGAGAAATATCGGACAAAAGCGAGGTGAATTCTGACTCCGGTTCCGTAGAAAACCCAGCCGTTGCTTCATGGAGTGCCCTATTAAGTCGACTTGCGGGCGTCGCCAAGATGGTGGCTGACTGTAAGTCTGAGCCTGCACTTCGAATATTCCCTCGACTGCAGCGCCAGTGCCCGTCGAGTCGATAGCGCCTGTTCGCTTTGCTCGGGAGCGGTCATTGCGAAAGGACTACTTCCGAGAAAGCGTATGGCGAACGATGCGCTGGTGACTGTCGGCGTGCGACGGTCCGCAGTCTCGGCGGAGCCGCCGCTCGAACGTCCGTGTGAAAGCGTGGGCGAACGGCCGCTCCGCCGGACAACGGTCACGCTCGTCTGGTCAACGACCACCGCCGCCGTTTGCACACTCGCATATCACCTTGGTTGCGAACGGCCGCTTTGGAGAAAATCGAATGCTGAGTGCCGGCCCGCTTCGGTGGCTCGTGGCTCTGTGCATGGCAAAAAACAGGAACGTTCGCTTACGCAGACCGTCGGCCGCAATGTTTACGTATGCTTGCCGGACCTCGGGCTGAACTAATCGCCATACATGGGCACGCTTACGCGGGGCCGGACATTATCGGACCCATCAAGCGCTCTTTGGCGGTAGCGCCGACGCAGTCGCTCTTTACGTCGAGCAACGCACCCCTGCGGTTGCTGACCATCCGAGCGAAGTAATTGATCGACATCTTGAACAGGCCGGCCGCTGCGCCCATTGCCGCACGCGGATAAGTCAGGCACGCGCGCACTTGCTCGCTGCGGCTTTCGCCATACAGGCACCACGTACAGAAGTGCTCGCAGTTATTGGTCAGCAGCCTGTATCGATTCTCGCCAAGGCGCGAGCGCGCCCGTTCTACAACTTGCCGGTCGGCGTAACCTGGACGATTGCCCGGCTTTATCCACACTTCGCTTCCGGCAGCGAAGCATGCAATCGTCACCTCCTCGACAGGTCCGCGATGCAACGACCGGGCAAGACCCGCATAGTGCACTACCTTGCCTTCGCCCACATAGATGCCGTGGTGGCGGTACGCGCCGCGAGGTGTCACGAGATGTGCGCCGAGAGCCGGTTCGCTTCCAACTCCGAGATGCCACAGCATCTGTATCGTCGCACTGGTGCGCGACGCGATAGTGGCGTGTCCCATGATTCGACTCCCAACTGCAACCTGCATGAGCCAAGCATAGAACCGAAGATGTATTCACGATAATTAAAGATTTTTTTGAATTCCATAGTCGATTGGTTATGGGTGGCGGCCTTGTTGGCGCAATTCACCGTCCAAGTGAGATAGGGCGATCAGCATGTCCAGATGTCTGCGCGACAGCCGCTTCGCGCGGCGCTCGCTGAGGTTGTACGCGGTCTGGAGGCAGAAAATTCGCACGCGGGCAGGCGGTCAAGACTTTGCTTCTGCTCGCCCGCGGGTGATAACGATGAGACGCGTCCGTTCGCTCTGGCCGATGACTTGTCGACCGACCTGAAGGGATGAATGACCGCTGCACCCACATAGCGACCGTCGAGGCGGTGAGGCGCACGCTCATTCCCGCGCCGCTATCGACTGTAGTTGGCTATCACGGCGCGTACCGCCGGGTCATTCCTGTTTGAGCGTGTCACCGTCACCACGTCGACAAATATCGTTGGCCGAGGCGAATGGCCCTGCAAGGCAGCGACCAGCGTCTCGATCGACTGATAACCCATACGGTAGGAATCCTGCACAACGTCCGCGTATATCATGCCGTGTTCAAGCGCATCCAGAAATTCCGGGCGCCAATCGAACACGACCAGGCGAGGACGAGTGCTGACCGGCATCTCTTCGACGACGTGCAAGGCCCCATAGGCCGTCGTCTCGTTCGGAGCGAAGACCGCGTCGAGGCGCCCTACGTCACCGGACAGGACCTTGCGCACCTGTGCCTCCGTCTCGCGAAACTGATACCCGACATAGGGGGCGATGACCACACGCCACCCCTTTTCACGTGCGACGGTCAAAAACCCCTCCTCGCGCGCAGTCGTCGAACTGATATTCGGCGCGAGTCTCAGCACTGCAATTCTGGCGCCCTGGTGCAGAACGGGTACCAGACTCAGGGCCGCAGTTCTACCTGCCGCGAAATTGTCGGTGCTTACTGTGGAAATCGCGTTGTAATCCGTGCTGCTCCGGTCGACGAGTACCGTGGGAACTGCGATCGAAATCGGCGTCGCTACACCTTGCAGTGACTCGGGCGCCAACACGATACCCGTTACGCCGCTCTTCACCAGGTAGTCGATCATTCTCAACTGGACATTGGGCTGTGGGCCAAGTGACATTCCGTCGGAAGGACTGCGCATTACCAGTTCGACATGGAGATCGTCAGCCGCACGGTGCATACCCTTGCTCATCGTCGCCCAGAAATCCAGGGCCGAGCCAGCGAGCACCACACCGATCTGGGTGGCAGGCGCCGCCTGCACTGCCCCCGCCAATGCAGTAACCACTACAAGAAGTGAAAGCGTTCTGCGCATTGAGTGTTGCCGTGGTACCAAATATGCGTTCTGCTGCGTAAGCAGCGCGGCCCAAAGGGCCGCAACTGATTTAGCCCGCGTCATCGTGGAATCACCCGGATGACCAGTCCCAAGCATTGGGAAATTAATTGCGCCCGACGGATGTGTCAATGCATTTCGGATATCCATCTCCCCGCCTGCAGCTTGCCTCGACGACCTGAAAGACCTGAGGGCACTCCCTTAGCTGCAGTGCGCAAATCATGTCCTGCATTGCGAGGACGAAAGCGTTGGCCATGCCTTGTCAGACAACGCGCGTCCCCCGGGGCCTTGCAGATCTCACCCGACCGCTTTGAGCCGGCCATGCTTGCATGGCGACATCTGCGATCGCCTTCAGCTTTTGCGGGCCGCCTCCGTCTCGTGCCTGGACAGCCATTCCGCGGGTCACGGCGCTGTAGAAGGCAGCAAGTGCGGGCACGTCGGTGTCAGCCGGTAAGTCGCCGTCTTCGACCCCCTTGCGCAACCGCTGCGCCATCATCTCTTCAGCGTTTGCGCGGTGCTCGGCCATCGTCTCACGAATAGATGCGAGTTCGGGGGGCACGTGAGTGCCGGCCAGAGAGATCATGCAGCCCGATGGGTGGCTGTCTCGAGTGAATTCCGCGACGGTAGCATCGAGAAGCTTCTTGAATGCTTCTCGCGTGTCGGCCGTGCCGAACAGTCTGCCAGCGAACCAGACTTCGGACATGCTCAGGTATGCGTCCGTCGCTTCCTTGTAGAGCTGCTCCTTGCTGCCGAACGAGTTGTAGAAGCTCGAGGGGCTGATCCCCATGGCCTGGATCAACTGGTCGAAGGAGGCTCCTTCGTATCCGTGCTCCCAGAAGAGCTTCATGGCTCGGTTCAGCGCTTCCGTACGATCAAAGGTCGAGGGCCTGCCGCGGCTGCGCCGGGGTTGCGTATCGTTTTTTGTAGTCATGGCTCCAAAATTAATTGACATGCTGTAGAGATGAACCTATTCTGCCATAACGGAGCGATCGCTCCAATAATCAAATCCTTGCAGAAGGAGTCTGCGATGCAGCGAATTATTCACACTAGCCACGGCGAGCCTGCCGAGGTGCTCAGGCTGGAAGCGCTTTCCGATGCCCCTACTCTTGTGAGCGGAACGGCGCTTGTGCGCGTGTCCGCCGCACCGGTTCATCCGGGCGACTTGCTGGGCGTCTCCGCTTCCCCCGCCTTCGGGGCGGCTCCCCTCATCCCGAGGGGAGGTCGAGTGCCCGGCGTCGAAGGTGTAGGGGTGGTGGAAGCGCTGGCCGCTGACATCGACCCTTCGCACCGGATTCAGGTCGGCACACGTGTGGCCTTCTTTCCCGTCAACGGCGCCTGGAGTTCCAGGATCGCCGCGCCTGTCCAGTCGCTGATACCCGTGCCCGATGAAGTGAGCGACGAGGTCGCAGCGCAGATGTTGGTCAACACGTTGACTGCACGCCTTGCGATGCGGGCTGGTCACAACGCGTTGCCCGAAGACAAGCGCGAAGATGTCACGGTTATTCAGACGGCTGCCAATTCCGCCGTCGGAAAGCTGCTCACTCATCTGCTCGTCGAAGTGGGCGTCAATCCGATCCTGCTCGTCGGCTCCGCGGCGAGCGCGCAAGCACTTAAAGCGGCTCGCCCCAACCTTTCTGTCATCGGCACGGAGAACCAGGGCTGGAAGGACGAGCTTCGCGATGCGCTTGCGAACAAGCCCGTCTACGTGGCGTTCGATGGCGTCGGCGGCGCGCTATTGCCCGACGTAGCGAGCTTCCTCGCTCGCGGTGGAACGATCGTTAGCTACGGCTCCCTCGGCGGCGCTACGGCGGACATTCGTTCCATCGCCCCTCGAGCGCTGACCATTAAGGGGGTGTCGTTGTTCAGTTGGCAATTCGAAGCTGCGGCGGTGCACGATGCAGACGTGGCCAAGGCGCTCGAGCTCGCACGCAACTTCCCGAGCCTTTTTCCCGTAGCGGAACGATATCAGGCGAGCGACTACCAGGGAGCGCTCGAACATACGCACCGCAGGGGACGGACCGGCATGGTGCTGCTCGCGTTCTAGCGCTACGCGTCCTGAGCAATGTGAAGCGCTCCTCGTCATGAGGGGCGGCTCGATAGCGTTCACCCCGGTCTTTGCACGATTTCGAAATGAACCCCGAGTGCCGAAGTATTGCCGCCCGGCTTTCCAGCCAAGCATCTTATGAAAGGACGTAAGCCATGCGTGCTATCCAGAACACCGCTTTCGGCGACCCCGTCGAGACTCTGAAACTCGTTGACCTTCCGGAGCCGGCCAACCCCGGCCCGGATGAAGTCCTGATCGAGATGGAGTATGCCCCCATCAACGGCAATGACCTGGCCGTCATCACCAATCGCTTCGCCTACTCGACTCCACTGCCCTCTGTAGTGGGCAACGAAGGCGTCGGGCGAGTTCTGCAGGCAGGCTCGAATGTCTCCAACGTGAAGGTCGGCGACCGCGTGTTACCGCCGCTTTATGCGTTGACCTGGCGCGAGCGCCTGGTGGTCCCCGCCAAGGGGCTGATTGCGCTGCCTGCAAACGTCGATCCACGTCAACTGGCCATGCTGCGCATCAATCCTCCCACGGCCGTACTTCTGCTCGGGCGCTTCGTTAACCTAAAGGAAGGCGACTGGATCGTGCAAAACGCGGCCAACTCCGGCATCGGCCGCACGGTGATCGCGTTGGCGAAGAAGCGTGGCCTGCGGACCATCAACTTCGTACGTCGTCCGGAACTGATCAAGGAACTGGAGGAAGCTGGTGGGGACGTCGTTCTCGTCGATGAGCCGGGCGCCATCGACAAAGCCAAGGCCGCGGTCGGTCCGGGCAACGTCCGTCTGGCCATCGACGGCCTGAGCGGTTCGGCTGCGGTGCGCCTGATCGACGTGCTGTCGCAAAACGGTACGCTGGTGAGCTATGCGTTCACAAGCGGCGAGCTGGTCATGCCGCTTAAGGTCGTGGATCTGCATCTGCGCGGCATCGTCGTGCGCGGCATATACATCGACCTTCCCGAATACCTGCCGTACATCGTGGACGCAATCAACGAGTCTGCCGAACTGATGGCTCGCGGCGAGCTTGACCTGCCTGTGGCCGCCGTCTATCCGCTTGCGGACTACGCAAAGGCCGTCGCTCACGCAATCAAGGGCGGCAAGGTGCTGCTCGACTTGCGCTCATCGAACTGATCTGGCTGTTCTCCCAAGTGCCGTGCTCCTGGACGAGCATGGCTTCGCTAACTTACGTTGCCGCTGAGGTGTCGAAATGAAGATTGGTTTTATTGGAGCCGGTGCTGTAGCGCAGTCCATCGCCAGGAGTGCCATTCAAGCAGGACATGAGGTTGTCCTGAGCGCTCGTCGTGGGCCGCAGGCTTTGGGCGATATCGTGGCCGGACTCGGTCCGAACGCGTCGGCAGATACGGTCCAGGAGGTGGCCCGGCTCGAGCTGGTCATGCTCGCCGTTCCATGGCTTCAAGTCCCGTCGGTCCTGGATGGGTTGCCCAATTGGGCAGGTCGCATTCTGGTGGATACCACCAACCCTTTTACGCAACTCGAGCCCGAGCTCGTTCTGGCGGACCTGGGGGGCACGGGCGCCAGCGAGATCGTCGCGGCACACGCGCCGGAGGCTCGCGTCGTCAAGGCGTTCAATGCTATCCGCATGGAGCACTACGACAAGGGTCCGAAGTTTCATGACGGAAAGCGCGTCATCTTCGTCTCCGGTGACGACAAGGACGCAAAGGCGGTGGTGATCGGACTCGTCAACGATTTTGGCTACGCACCGGTGGATCTTGGCGGTCTGGTTTCGGGCGGTCGCATGCAGCAAGCGGGTGGTCCGATTGCCGGCCACGACTGGGTCGTCGCATAGGACCGCAAGGTATGCAGACCAATGTCGCGTTATTTCGGGAAGTAAAGCGGCTGGATGTCCGGTTGTCTTTGTGATCTGCCGTTGGCGGGACGCCACTTCTTCAGGAGCCGCTGCCGAATCCATTTTTCTCAAACACGACCGGAGGCGTCGCCGCTTCGTTGACATGCAAACGGAAGATGTCCGGACGCGAGTAGTGACCCGTGACGTCAAAGTCATATTTCGCCCGGGCAAGGTCGTTGAGGTCAAGATCGGCCACGAGCAATGCATCCTGCTCAAAGATCGGACCGGTAATAAGCTCGCCAAGCGGGCTGACGATGCAGCTTCCACCGCTCATCAGGCATGCTCGGTCGCAACCCATGTGAGCCGGCGGAGTACGTCGGTCGCAACTAATGTGGGGTGGAAAATTCGTTGATTGCGAGCACGGCCAGGGTGGAATACAAGCCGCTACCAGTATAGGTTGCTAACAGGCAAGCTTGCTGCCTGGAGATAGGCGGCAACGGCAGCCCTCAAACGGCCGGCCGTTTCGAGTCAGGTTACGCCGAGCCCATGAGACTCCACGCGGCCATGAACGACCGATCGACATACGCCCTTGAATTGTTGACAATCGCTATCCTGAGCGAGAGCAGCTACTGGCTAAACTACGGTTTCCAGGCAGTGGTGTGACAGACGCTGAATGACCTAAGCCGCACTAACGCGGCGCCCCGGAAGATCCTCTGACCATGGAAGGAAAGGAGAGAACTCATGCCGAGCCTTGAATGGGTGCGACCGGCTACGCTTATCGACTCTGTCTGGCGCATGGTGCTTCGCCTCGGATTCCGGTTCGCTCGCGCGTGGTGGTACCTGCGACGGCCTCGCCATGAGGGCGCGCTAGTAGCAATCTACGTCGGGCGGGCACTGTTGCTTGTGAAGTCATCGTACCGGACCGAGTGGAATTTTCCTGGCGGTAGTCTCCGGCCCGGTGAGACCCCTGATGCAGCGGCGCAGCGCGAAATGGAGGAGGAGATTGGTCTGTCGTCGTACACATTACTCCCCGCGGGCAGCGCCTGTGGCACTTGGGACGGACGAAGAGACCGGGTGCATTTCTTTGAGCTGCACCTCGATTGCATACCCGAGCTGCGGCTTGATAATCGTGAGATTATCGCCACGCATCTGGCATCGCCGGAGGAATTGCACGGCATCGCGCTGACAGGGGCGGTCGCCGCGTATCTCCGCAAAGATCTTTGCTGTTAGTTGGCCCTTTTCCTTTCGGGAAATTTCGACGGGTCCTGGTGCCGGGAAAGCAGCCAGCCGGTCCCGCCCAGCGGCCAGTTCACACCGAGCTTGACTAATACACACATGCGCTCATGACCTTGCCAACCCCGACACTGCATACCGCTCGCCTGCTATTGCGCCCTTTCACGGAAGCCGATACGGACTCCATCTACGCACTGCAGAGCAACCAACACGTGTTGCGCTACTGGGACGCGCCGCGCTGGAAGAAGCGCGCGCAAGCAGAGCGCTTTATCGCGGTTTGCAGGCAGATTGAGCAGGAATGCACCGGCGCGCGGCTGGCCATCGAGCGTGCCGCCGAAGGTGTGTTCATCGGCTGGTGCTGTTTGATCAAATGGGATCCAGACTATCGCAGCGCGAAGATGGGCTACTGCCTCGATGACGCGGCATGGGGCCAAGGTTTCGCCACCGAAGCCGCAGGCGCTTTGTTGCAGTGGGCCTTCGACACGCTGGACCTGAACCGTGTTCAGGCCGAGGCCGACACGCGCAACACGGCATCGAGCCGCGTGCTGGAGAAGCTCCGGTTTGTCCGCGAAGGCTCGCTGCGAGAAGATTGCATTGTGGATGGCGAGGTATCTGATACCTGGGTGTATGGGCTTCTCAGGCGGGAATGGATGCCGTTGCAGTCAGGGTCGGCAGCAGAATGAAATGGTGGAACGTTTGATCGCACAGGAACGTCCTCAGTTACTACCTGAGGGCCGGCTTACGGGCGGTACCCCAGCGACCGCCCTGGCCACTGATTTATGCCTTTCGCGTTGGACAGTGACCGGCCAATTCCGGTCGGTCGTCGATGTCGCTCCATAACGGACACTCGCCATTGAGTCCCGGACGCGCACAGCGCTTATCGACACAAACTGGGCTCGGACGGAACGGCGAGCTCGCTAAATGTGGACCCAAATTGCTCTGAGTTTGCAGCCAAGCGCGTCCTCGACCTGGGACTCTTGGGCGACCGATAGACCACGTGTGTTCGGATTCATCGCCTCAAGTACGAATCGTCCGAATGCTGCCGGCCACACATATCCGAGGTCGTTCAAGGAAACACTTGACTGGCAGCATGCGGTCACGACAACGAGGTCAGAGAGGCGGCCAGCAGCGAAATCGTCCATCCTGTTTGCCCACCAAGGTTCGACGTTCGTGCCGCACACGGGGCAAATTACGCCTTCCCAATTCGCACCGGGATGGAAAAATTCGATTTCCTGCTTGAACGAGAATACGACCTCATCCGCATTGGGGACCAGCCGAGAAAACAGCGCAAGTGCAGTTTCAGCGGCCAGCTCGGTTGGCCTGAACTCAGGGTCGAGGGGAACATATTGCAACCAGTTGTCGGACATGATGAACCAGTCGGATCGGGATTGTGTGCGTTGCCAGTCCTGCGCGTTTGCGAGACCCGGCTACATGGTGAACGGCCGCTTTCGACAAATCTGAAGATCCCCTCAGGGTCGGGTACGGAAGCTCGGCATCGGGCCGAGACACTGGATGTTCGGACTGACCGTGTACTTCCGGGTTCGGCCAACAGACAACCTTCGCGGGCAACGGGGTTCGGACATTCAGACGTCCGTTGCGCCCTGTAGGCGGCCAATTAAATCGCGAGTACAGCCTGAGTGCCTCCGGATGGATGGCTGGCAAGCAATGCAGTGCAGCGCTCCCGCAAGAAAGCATGCAACGCGTTAATCGCCGGCGACAGTT
>CABFVV010000156.1_pt1 | contig 16477 bp, 15 predicted proteins | sample 8864751 | NCBI WGS metagenome assembly CABFVV01 (sample SAMEA5735770, study PRJEB23740) | soil metagenome | biome: forest; feature: forest soil; material: soil | place: USA | collected 2013-10-13 | depth 0.1 m | reverse complement strand
TCAGCGTCAGATACGGTGCCGCGAAGCTCCATTCTTCGTCGGATACATCGCTCGGATACCCTTTGCGGTCTGCTCTTTTCATCCCACCAGGATACCAGGTCTCACACAAAGTGCCTAACACGCTCTAAGCAGCGCATGGGCGTCAACTACGGATTGAATCGTGTGCGGTTCACGTCACCGGTGCTGGTCGGCTCACAGTTGCGCGCCCGGTTTGCGGTGGAGTCCGTCACCGACGTCGACAACGGCGGTGTGCAGGTTGAGTGGAATGTGACGCTGGAGCGGCTGGGCAGTGAACGGCCGGTCTGCGTCGCGGAGTTCATCACGCGGCACTATTTCTAACCGTTCACAGCCGATCGGTTGGCAAAAAAGCGCGAGTGGCAGTGATGCCGTCTCGCGCTTTTTTATGTCGATGCCTCAACAGATGGCAATGCCGTGGTCGTTGTCAATGTGAACGAGCGCCGATGCCAAGGGACGACGGCATGCCTACCGCTTCGCGTACTGCGTCGCGCCGAACAGCATTTCCTTAGCCTTGTCGTCCATGAGCGGCTTGCGGGCCGACGCCAGCACGTCAACACCGCGTACCACCGCCGGACGCGCGGCAATTTCTTCGTGCCACCGCTTCACATGCGGGAACGTATCCAGCTCGATGCCCTGGTTTTGCCACGAGCGCGTCCACGGAAATGCGGCGATGTCAGCGATCGTGTAGTCGTTGCCGGCCAGATACTGTGTCTTGCCGAGCTGCGTATCCATCACGCCATAGAGACGCCGCGTTTCGTTCGTGTAGCGATTGATCGCGTATTCGATTGGCTCCGGCGCATAAATGCGGAAATGATGTGTTTGTCCAAGCATCGGACCGATGCCGCCCATCTGAAACATCAGCCATTGCAGCGTCGCATAGCGTGCGGCCGGATCAGTCGGCAGCAACTTGCCGGTTTTCTCCGCCAGATAAATCAGAATCGCGCCTGATTCGAATAGCGCGAACGGCTTGCCGTCGGCGTCTTTAGGACCTTCGGAATCGACGATCGCCGGAATCTTGTTGTTCGGGCTAATCGCCAAGAACTCGGGTTTGAACTGGTCGCCCGCGCCGATATCGACGCCGTGCGCCGTGTACGCGAGGCCCGTTTCCTCGAGCATGATGTGAACCTTATGGCCGTTCGGGGTTGCCCAGCTATAGACATCGATCATCCTGGCTCCTTCGTTTCGTGAAAGCGGCGCCACAAAGGGCGCCGCTGTTGACGAAAATTAGAGCATAGATCGGACAATGCTGCTGGCCGTGAACCCGCGCGCCGTCGGCTACCGCCCCATCCCCGACCTCAAACCCGCGTAATCGGCGTTTCCACTCGGGCCGCAGCACCCGCATCCATATAACGCGCCAGTTCGAGCTTTGCGATCGCGTTGCGGTGCACTTCGTCGGGGCCATCGGCGAAGCGCAACGTCCGCGCGTTGGCGTATGCATACGCCAACGGGAAATCGTCGCTGACGCCGCCGCCGCCGTGCGCCTGGATCGCCCAGTCGATCACCTGGCATGCCATATTCGGCGCGACCACCTTGATCATGGCGATCTCGCCACGCGCGCCCTTGTTGCCGACCGTGTCCATCATGTACGCGGTCTTCAGCGTCAGCAGGCGCGCCTGTTCGATCATGCAGCGCGCTTCGGCCATGCGCTCCTGCGTGACGCCCTGTGCGGAAACCGGTTTGCCGAAAGCGACGCGTTGCATGGAGCGTTTGGCCATGAGTTCGAGCGCGCGTTCGGCGAGACCGATCAAACGCATGCAGTGGTGGATGCGTCCCGGTCCGAGGCGGCCTTGGGCGATTTCGAAGCCGCGCCCTTCGCCGAGCAGCATATTGGTAGCCGGCACGCGCACGTTTTCGAGCGTGATTTCCATGTGGCCGTGGGGCGCGTCGTCGTAGCCGAATACGGTGAGCGGGCGGTGCACGGTGATGCCGGTCGCGTCGGCGGGGACCAGGATCATCGACTGCTGCGCATGACGTGGCGCCTCAGGATCGGTCTTGCCCATCACGATGTAGACCTTGCAGCGCGGGTCCCCCGCACCGGACGACCACCACTTGTGACCGTTGATCACGTAGGTGTCGCCATCGCGCACGATGCTCGTCTGGATATTGGTCGCGTCCGACGAGGCTACCTCCGGCTCGGTCATCAGAAACGCCGAGCGGATGTGCCCTTGCAGCAGCGGTTCGAGCCATTCGCGCTTGTTGTCGTCGCTGCCGTAGCGCTCGATCGTTTCCATGTTGCCAGTGTCGGGCGCATTGCAGTTGAACACTTCCGGCGCCCAAGGCACACGGCCCATGATCTCGCAGAGCGGCGCGTATTCAAGATTCGTCAGACCGGCGCCGCGTACCGATTCAGGCAGGAACAGGTTCCACAAACCGGCGTCGCGCGCTTTCTGTTTCAGTTGTTCGATCAGTTCGGTCGGCAGCCATGCGTTGCCGTTCTGACGATTGCAGGCGATCTCGGCATAGAACGCCTGCTCATTCGGATAGATGTGCTCGTCGAAGAAGGCGAGCAGTTTCTCGCGCAGCGCCTGCACCTTCGGGGTGTAATCGAAATTCATGTATGACCTCGCGGATGACGAATGACGTTTGTTCGGGAGTGCAATCTGGCGCCGATTTGCTTAACGTACTTTCTGTGCGTAGCGCCAGGCGAGTTCGGCCATCGGCTTCGCGCGACGGCCGGCATCGAGCGCCTGAGCGCTGGCCGCGGTGCCATCGACTACACGCTTCATGATCCCTTGCAGGATCGCCGCGATGCGGAACATGTTGTACGCGAGATAGAAATTCCAGTCGCCGTGGATCTCGAAGCCGGTGCGCTTGCAATAGCGCTCGACGTACTGCGCTTCGTCGGGAATGCCGAGGGCCGCCCAGTCGAGGCCCGCAATGCCGCGGAATTGCGCCGGGTCGACGTGCCACGCCATGCAGTGATACGCGAAGTCGGCGAGCGGGTCACCGAGCGTCGATAGTTCCCAGTCGAGTACGGCCAGTACGCGCGGCTCGGTGGGATGGAAGATCAGGTTGTCGAGCCGGTAGTCGCCATGTACGACCGAGGCGCGCTCGCTCGTTTCCGCCGGCATATGCTGCGGCAGCCATTCGATCAGACGCTGCATCGCGTCGATCGGTTCGGTTTCGGACGCGACGTACTGTTTGCTCCAACGGCCGATCTGGCGTGCGAAGTAATTACCCGGTTTGCCGTAGTCGGCAAGACCGATCGACGTGACGTCGACGCTATGCAGCGCGGCGATCACGCGATTCATTTCGTCGTAAATTGCCGCGCGCTCTGCAGGCGTCATGCCGGGTAGAGACTGGTCCCACAGCACGCGGCCTTCGACGAACTCCATCACGTAGAACGCCCGGCCGATCACACTTTCGTCTTCGCACAAGGCGAGCATGTTTGCGACGGGCACGTCGGTGTCTGCAAGTGCATGCATCACGCGGTATTCGCGTTCGACCGCGTGCGCCGAGGGCAATAACTTCGCGGCCGGGCCGGGCTTCGCGCGCATCACGTACGAGCGCGACGGCGTGACGAGTTTGAAGGTGGGGTTCGATTGGCCGCCGGCGAATTGCTCCAAGGTGAGCGGTCCGGCAAATCCATCGACATGCTGGGTTAGCCACGCGGCGAGCGCGTCGCTGTCGAAGCGTTGCCGCTCGTTGACCGGGCGCGTGCCCTCGAAGGCCGAGTAATCCGGTTTCTGTTCTGGTTCGCCGGTCTGTGTGGCTTGCACCATGTGTCTCCTCCAGTTCGGGTTCAGCTACGCTTGTATTGAATGAATTGTGCGTAGAGCATTTCCATCGTGGTGTTGCGAACGTCGCGATGGAGCGGCGACGGCGGTGAATAGTTGATCGCGCGCAGCACCCAGTCGCGCGACTCGGCGCCGACGTCGAGCGCGTTGATGCAACCGGTGGCCTGCGCCAGATGGCCGAAGAAAGTGCGGCCGCCGGCGGTGAGCGCGTGCGACAGAATCGCGCGATTCACGCCGCCGTGCAGCACCAGCAGCACGGTGTCCCACGACGTGTCCTCGCGCAACGCCGCCACCGCGGGCAACACGCGGTCAAACAACGCGCCAATGGTTTCGCCGTCGAGAAAGCGCGTTGTTTCCGGCACGATGCCGTCGAACACGCCGAGAAATGCCGCTTCGATATCCTGCTGCGGAATGTTGCTGAGCTTGCCGCCGCGAATTTCCTGCCATGCCGGCTCGATGTCGAGCTCGATCTGCTGACCGGTCTCGGCCAAAACGCGTTGCGCGGTTTCAACCGTGCGCGGCAAGCCGCTCACGATCACCCGATCGAACCGGACTTGCTGCTCGGCAAATACGCGGCCTGCCGCGCTGGCCTGTTCGCGGCCATTCGCATTCAACGGCACCGTTTCAGGATCGATCGCGCGGCCGCTGTCGTCGAAGTAGGTTACGTCGCCGTGACGCATCAGGAAGATGCGGCGGCGTTTGGGGAGTTGATATTCAGGCATCGTCCCTTCGTTCACTTATGTTTACTTGTAGACAGGAGCGCGTTTTTCGAGGAACGCTGAAATCCCTTCGAGACCGTCGCGATGGTGCAGTGAGGCGACGAAGCTGTCGCGCTCAGCGACCAGATGTTCAGCAAGCGGCTGTGCACCGGCCGCGCCGATGAGCCCCTTGATGCGCGCGACCGAATTCGGCGAAATCTTGCCGAGTTCGTCGGCCCAGGCGACAGCGGTGTCGCGCACGGTGCCGGTCTTCGCTAGCTTGTTGACGACACCGAGATCGTATAGACGCGAGGCGCCGATCGGTTTGCCTTCGATCAGCACTTCGGTCGCCAGTTGACGCGGCAAGGCTTGCGCGAGAAACCACGAGCCGCCGCCATCGGGTGTAAGACCGACGCGGGCATACGACATCACGAACTTGGCGTCTTCCGCCGCGACGATCAGATCGCACGCGAGTGCTAATGAAAATCCTGCACCGGCTGCGGCGCCATCGACGGCGGCGATCACCGGCTTTGACGAAAGACGCAGCGCCGAAATCCATTCGCCGAGCAGATCGATGCTTTCGGCCTGCACCGACGGATCCTTCGCGCGGTTTTCCAGCAGACGGTTCAGATTGCCGCCGGCACAAAAGAAATTGTCCGCGCCGGTAATCACGACGGCGCGGATCGACGGATCACGCTCCACCGATTCGAGCGCTTCGATGCCCGCGGCATACATGTCCGGATGCAGCGCATTACGTGCGCCGGGGTTCGACAGCGTGAGGACCAGCGTTGATTCGCTTTCGGTCGGGCGTGAGGTCAGCAGTTCGGCGCTCATTGTTGGGTCTCCGTTTGAGTGTCGGCAGCGTCGCGTTGCGTCAGCGACAGGCCAAGTTGCGCGCGCCGTGCAAGCCAGGGCGACGGGCGATAGCGTGGATCGCCGAGCACGCTGAAGATATTGCGCAAGATGGTGAGGATCGTCTTCGCGCCCAATGTATCGCCGAGTGCGAGCGGTCCGCGCGGGTAGCCGAGGCCTAGCGTCACCGCGAGGTCGATGTCCCCCGGCATCGCGATCTGTTTTTGCGCGATGTCGCAGCCGATGTTGACGATGGTCGCCACGACGCGTTGCGCGACGAAGCCGGTTGAATCGCGAATCACGGTGACGGGAACGCCATCCGCGGCAAACAGTGCGTGCGCGGTCTCGCGTGCGGCGCGACTGGTAGCGGGTGTTGTCATCAGCGTGCGGCGCTGCGCGGCGGCCAGCGGGAAGAGGGCGTCGATAGCAACAACGCGAGTTGCATCGAGTGCTTCGTCGACGGAGGCGGTAGTCGCGTCATGACCGAACGGTGTCACGACGATCAGCGAGTCCGCTGCGGGCACCGCGCCTTCGTCGAGTTTGACGCCAGCTTTGGCGACGAGTTGCACGACGGCTTCATGCGCCTCCGGATAGCGCTTGCTGACCCACACGCTGTGCGGCAGTTCAGTTGGCGCGGGCGCTTCCGCGGGAACTTGCTGCTTACCGTCTTCATAGCGGTAAAAGCCTTCGCCTGTTTTGCGGCCGATCAGCCCGCCCGCAAGCCGAGTGCCTGTGATCGGCGACGGTGTGAAGCGCGGTTCTTCATAGAACTGGTGATAGATCGATTCCATCACTGGATGCGATACATCGAGCGCGGTCAGATCGAGCAGTTCGAACGGGCCGAGGCGAAAGCCTGCCTGCTCGCGCATGATGCGGTCGATGTCGGCAAAACTCGCCACGCCTTCGCCGGCTACCCGCAGGCCTTCGGTATTCATGCCGCGGCCGGCATGATTGACGATGAAGCCGGGCATGTCTTTCGCACGCACCGGCGTGTGGCCCATGCGTCGCGCGAGTTCCATCAGCGCGTCGCCGACGGCGGGATCACTGCGCAGGCCGTCGATCACTTCGACGACCTTCATCAACGGAACCGGATTGAAGAAGTGATAACCGGCCACCCGCGATGGGTTCGTGCAGCCCGCCGCAATCGCGGTAATCGACAACGACGACGTGTTCGACGCCAGCACGCAACGGCCACTCACCACCGTTTCGAGTTCGCGAAAGAGCGCTTGCTTCACATCGAGCTTTTCAACGATCGCCTCGACGACCAGATCGCAATCGGCCAGATCGCCGACGACCTGCGCGCCGCTCACGTTCGCCAGCGCGGCGAGCGAACGGGCCTGGTCGAGCTTGCCTTTGGCAGTCAATTTGGCGAAAGTCTCGGCAAGGTAGTCGCGCGCGGCGCCGATCGCAGCAGGGTTCGTGTCGTATAGACGTACGGTGAGACCCGCCAGTGCGGCAATCTGGGCGATGCCACGGCCCATTGCACCGGTTCCGACAATGCCGATAGTCTCGATGCTGAAATTGCGAGAGGTCATTGTGATGCTCGACTCCATGGTTATTTTAGAATAGCACGATCGTGCAATTTACTGGATGATTGATCGAAGGCCGCCGCGTTGATTTTGACGGGCGGTCTCAAACAACCGGAAGAAAGGAGACACCCGATGATCAAGCTGTGCGGTTTCGCGCTCTCTAACTATTACAACAAGGTGAAGTTCGTGCTCCTCGAACACGGCATTCCGTTCGAGGAAGTGTTCGTGCTGCCGAGCCAGGAAGAGACCATGCTCGAGCATTCTCCGCTCGGCAAGGTGCCCTATATCCAGACCGAACACGGCGATCTGTGCGAATCGCAAGGCATCGTCGAGTATCTGGCCGCGCGTTTTCCCGACAAGGCGATTTTCTCCGCTGATCCGTGGGAAGCGGCCAAAGAGCGCGAACTGATCATGTTCGTGGATGTGCATCTCGAACTGACCGCGCGCAATCTCTACAAGGAAGCATTCTTCGGCGGCACCGTGACTGACGCGACCAAGGGGCGCGTCGAGAAGCTGCTCGCGCATCACATTGCCGGCTTCAAGCGGATTGCGAAGTTCGGGCCGTATCTGCGCGGCGAGCGCTTCAGTGTCGCCGACGCAGCGGGGTTTGTGAGCTTGCCGCTGGTGGGCATGGCGACGCAGACCATCTACGGCCGCGATTTTCTGCTCGACGCCGGCGTGGACTGGAAAAGCTATGTGAAGGCGATCAACGCCCGACCGGCCGCGCAGCGCGTGACCGATGATCGCAAGGCGTATATCGCGGCCTCGCGTCCGGCTTGAGGCGTGGCGGTGGCGTTGCGTGCGAAATGAGCTCGGGCGTGCAACGCACGCATGGGCCGCTGCGCGCGATGGCGAGGAACGTGGGTTCGTTCGCAGCATCGCGCGGGGCGTCCTAGAGCCGCGCCAGCCGGTCGAGCGCCGTGGCGAGGGTGGCTTCCTGCTTGGCAAAGCAGAAGCGCACCACGCCCGATTCATGCGCCTCGTGATAGAACGCCGAAACGGGAATTGCCGCGACACCGATCTCGCCGGTCAGCCATTGCGCAAATTCGGCTTCGGGCAAATCGCTGATCGCCGAATAGTCGACGCACTGAAAGTAGGTGCCCGTGCAAGGCAGCAGCCTGAAGCGTGAATTCGCGAGGCCGGCGCGGAAGTAGTCGCGTTTCTTCTGATAAAACGTGGGGAGATCCAGATACGGTGCCGGATCCTTCATATATTCCGCGAGGCCGACCTGCATCGGCGTGTTGACCGTAAACACGTTGAACTGGTGCACTTTGCGGAATTCAGCCGTGAGCGCGGCGGGCGCGGCCACGTAGCCGATCTTCCAGCCGGTGACGTGGTAGGTCTTGCCGAAGCTCGACACCACGAAACTGCGCTGCGCCAGTTCCGGATAACGCGCCACGCTTTCGTGCGGCGCGCCGTCGTACACCATGTGTTCGTAGACTTCGTCGGACAGAATCAGCACGTTGGTGCCGCGCACGATTTCTTCGAGCTTGCGCATATCTTCCGCGCGCCAGACCGTGCCGGTCGGATTGTGCGGGGTGTTGATCAGCAGGAGCCGCGTTTTCGGCGTGATCGCGGCGGCGAGCTTGTCGAACGGGATCGCGTAGTCGGGCGCGTCGAGCGTGACGAATACCGGCTTGCCGCCGGCCAGCTCGATCGATGGCAGGTAACTGTCGTAGGTCGGCTCGACCACGATCACTTCGTCGCCCGGATGCACGGTACAGAGAATCGCGGTCAGCAGCGCCTGGGTGGCGCCTGCCGTCACGGTGATCTCGCTGGTGGCGTCGTAGCGGCGGCCGTACAGGTTGGCGATCTTGTCCGAAATCGCCTGACGCAGCGGCGCGGCGCCGGCCATCGGCGGGTATTGATTGTGGCCGTCGCGCATGGCGCTCGCGACCGCGTCGACAATGCGGGGGTCGCAACCGAAGTCGGGAAAGCCCTGGCCGAGGTTCACCGCGCCTTTTTCGGCGGCGAGCGCGCTCATCACGGTGAAAATCGTCGTGCCGACGTCCGGCAGGCGGGACGGAAACGAGGGACTCATGGGCGTGTCGTGCGGTGCATTCATGGCGCTGTCCGGAGCGTGGTCGAGTGAGTTGGTGAAAGACGTCGTTCGAAAAGGACGAAGCCTGATTGTAGGGAATCGTGGCCCTGCGTGCGCGCAGTCGGCCCGACGTTGGCCATCCGGCCAGGGGTCATACGGGCGCTGGCTCGTGTGCCGCGCTCACGCAGACGCTGACGAACGGCGCAGGCTGCGCAATCTGGAAACCGAAGTCACGCGCAATCCGCTTGGCCAGTTTCAACACCGCGCGGTCTTTCGACACCAGCCAGTCGGCTTGCGCCGCGTGCGCGAGTTCGAGGAATTTCTGGTCGTCGCGGTCTTTGCATTTCGGCAACGGCCTGGCATCTTCCGCGGGCGCAGCGGGTTCGACCAACTGCGTGAGGCGTGCAACGACGGCAAGCGCCGCCGCCTTGTCCACATTGCGATGCACGAATTGCGGGTAGTCGAGCACGTAGGTAAGTTCGGCGAGGCAGCGCGCGTCGATCAGCGCGGAGAGTGCGCCACTTTCGAGCGCGGCGCGGATCGGCCGCGTGTGCGGATCGTCGAACACGAGAATATCGATCCACACATTGGAATCGAGGACGACGCGCAGAGCGCCGTGTGAGGCATGGGAACCGGGCATTCGTTACAATCTGGCTTTCGTCTTTGACCGCCAGGCACGGCGTGCCTGCAAGCCTCTATGATAATCGTTCTGTCGCCGGCGAAATCGCTCGACTACGAAACCCCTCCGCACGTCAAAAAGCACACGATCCCCGATTTCGTCGACGATGCGGCCGAATTGATCGGCGGATTGCGCCTTTTGTCGCCGCAGCAGATCGGTTCGTTGATGAGCATTTCGGATCAACTCGCGCACCTCAATTTCCAGCGTTACGCGGAATGGTCGCCCAGTTTCGGCACGCACAACGCCAAGCAGGCCGTGCTCGCGTTCAACGGCGATGTGTACGAAGGCTTCAATGCCAGAACGTTGTCGTCGGCCGATCTGGATTACGCGCAGAATCATGTGCGCGTGCTTTCCGGCCTGTACGGTTTGTTGCGTCCGCTCGATCTGCTGCAACCGTACCGCCTCGAAATGGGCACGCGCTTTGCCAATACGCGCGGCAAGGATCTGTACGCGTTCTGGGGTGAACGGATCACGCAGGCTTTGAACGCGCAATTGAAGAAGCGCGCTGCCGCCTCACGCGTGTTGGTCAACTGTGCGTCGGGTGAGTACTTCAAGTCGGTCAAGCCCAAGGTGCTCGAAGCGCCGATCATCACGCCGGTGTTCGAAGACTGGAAGGGCGGCCGCTACAAGATCATCAGTTTCCACGCAAAGCGCGCACGCGGTCTGATGGCGCGCTACGCGGTCGAAAACCGTCTCGACAAGCCCGAGCAACTGAAGGCCTTCAACGCCGAAGGCTACGCGTTCGACGCCGAAGCCTCGAACGATTCCACCTACGTATTCCGCCGCCGCATCGCTGACTAAGCGATCGCCGCGCACACAAGCAGGGAAGAACATCATGACGTTATCGATTACGAGCAACTTCGATGCGGGCGCGATCGAAGTGCTGGCCTGCGAAGACGCCGGCAACATCCGTTTGCGCGTGCGGCCCGACAGTCAGGCCGAGTTCGCGCAGTGGTTTTATTTCCGGTTGTCCGGCGCGGCCGGCGAGCGCTGCGTGATGACCTTCGAAAATGCTGCGGCGTGCGCTTTCGCCGAAGGCTGGCGCGACTACCAGGCAGTGGCAAGCTATGACCGCGTGAACTGGTTCCGCGTGCCGACTTCCTACGACGGCCGTGTGTTGACGATCGACCACACGCCGGATTTCGACCGCATCTACTACGCGTATTTCGAGCCGTATAGCGAGGAACGTCACTCGGAGTTTCTCGGCGCGATCCAGCAGATGCCGCAGGCCACGCTCACAGAGTTGGGCAGGACCGTCGAAGGCCGGCCGATGTCGCTGCTGACGCTTGGTACTCCGCAAACCGGCGACACGCCCAAGAAGAAGATCTGGCTGATCGCGCGTCAGCATCCTGGTGAGACGATGGCTGAATGGTTTATCGAAGGTCTCGTCAAGCGTCTCGCGGGTTGGGGCGATTGGGCGGGCGATCCGGTGGCGCGCAAGCTCTACGATCACGCGGTGTTCTACATCGTGCCGAACATGAATCCGGATGGCAGCGTGCACGGCAATTTGCGCACTAACGCGACGGGCGCGAACCTGAACCGCGAATGGATGGAACCGGACGCCGCGCGCAGTCCCGAGGTGCTCGTGGTGCGTGATGCGATTCACGCGACCGGTTGCGACCTCTTTTTCGATATCCACGGCGACGAGGCGCTGCCGTACGTGTTCGTGGCCGGCTCCGAAATGCTGCCGGGTTTCACCGAGCGGCAGGGCGAGGAGCAGAAAGCGTTCATCGAAGCATTCAAGCATGCGAGCCCGGATTTCCAGGACAAGTACGGCTACGCCGCGAGCAAGTATCGTGAGGACGCGCTCAAGCTGGCTTCGAAGTACATCGGCAACGAATTCGGCTGTCTGTCGTTGACGCTGGAGATGCCGTTCAAGGACAACGCCAATCTGCCGGACGAGCGGGTGGGTTGGAACGGGGAGCGTAGCGCGTCGCTGGGCGCCGCCATGCTGCAGGCTATTTTGCGACACGTGGAGACGTTCGCGTAACTGGACGCCGCATAAAGAAACGGGGCACACACTCTGGAAGTGTGTGCCCCGTTTTTTGCTGGGTGCGAGCCAAATTCGTAGTGCGGACCCGTTGACGCGGCCTTCGCTCTTGTCCGCTATTGAGTCTTTTTCGCTGGGGACTTCTTCGCGGTCGATTTGCTCGCAGACTTACCTGAAGACTTGCTGGAAGTTGCTCGCGAAGATTTTCCCGAGCTTGCCTTCGAGGACTTGCCGGTTGCTTTCTTCGTAGTTTTACCGCTGGCCGAGTGCTTGCCCTTCACACCCTTATGCTTGCCCGAGGACGCTCGCGATCCCGTTGACCCGGTGCTGTGCGCACGGGCCGGCGGCACCGGATCGTTCCAGCTGAACGCCAGCATCTGGGCGCCCACATAGCCGCAACGGAATTTGAGATCGGCTGGATCTCCACCGCCGCTCTGGCGGATACCGAGGCCCTCGACGGTAACGATGTTGTCCACCTTGACGCGCTGCTTGCCTTCGTCGAACGAATCGTTCCAGGGCGTGACTGCCGCATGCGCGCTGTCGAAGGAGCTGGGCGGAAATTCGACATGGTCGAAGGCGGTCGATGTGCTTGCAACAAAATTGCCATGGGCAGCGCAGTCCGCGACTAGCGGGTCCGCATGCATGTCATTGACAAATTTGTTGACGAGATCGTTGTGCTGTTCGAGTTGATCGGCGTATGCGGGAGCAGTGCAAATGAGCGAGAGACTCGCTGCAAATGTTGCTAACCGGCCGACCAACCGCAGCAATCGGCGCGGTACGTTGGTGCGATCCATCTAGTTCGTTAGACGCTAATAAGACATGAGGCACGTAAGATGCCTGGCGAGAGGGATGAGTTCAATCCTGACACAAATATTTTGTCCTGTCGTGGTGCGGGGACTCAGGCGCTTTATGTGCCGGGATGGCAGATTGCCGTCGATACGTGCTCGATGCCGCGCCCGTGTCAGGTGCGTGGCCCGCCCAATCGATATCGACGCACATCATAAGTGGTAACCCACGCAGGGCGGTAGACCGCGATCAATGCCGTCGACATGCCCGTGAACCAGGCTTCGCCAGTGGCGAGCAGAAGCACGCTGAACGCGTAGCCGACCGGCACCACGGTCATTGAACCGTCTGCGAGTGTGATGTGAACGCCGAGCGCCGCGGCCGCCGTAAGCGACACGGCAATGGCGGGTGAGACAAAACCCTGGCCGAAAATGAACATGAAGAGGTTACGCGGCAGCCAGGCGATGCTGGCGCGTTGGATCAAGGTCGAGATACCGACAGGCAACGCACCGAACACGAGGAAAGTCAGTGCAATGCCCTGCCAGGGGGCGTCGAAGACGACAGCGGCGAGACCGGTGACGATCGCCATGGCGATCAGCGCCAGTGCCCAATCGAATAATGTGACAACCAGCGTGGCGCCGAGCAGATGCATGACAGTACCGTCGTCGAGCCACGCGTTGCTCGCCCACAGCACGGACACCGCAACGATGATTGCGAGCCAGACGTGCTGGAGTGTGCCGTCCTGAAGTCGTTTGAAAGGATTTTTCCACAGCGCGAGCGCGACCACTATCGCAGTGGCGATCCAGCCACCGACAGCGACCCAGAACGGAAGCGGTGTGTAGAGGAAACCCATGTATCTCATATTACTCGTTGGACGAGAAAAGGTGTGAGCGGATTCCATGCCAGCCGGCGCGAACGCCGCGAGAAAACGCGCGTTTCGATTCTGGCGCGCGCGCCGGCTGACGTTATGCCGAATCTTGCGTGACCGGTTCCGCCGTCAACCCGGCGGGCGCATCGCCGTATGGCGTGCTCGGTTCGGCCGCTATTGGCAGCGTGTCGGCCGTGTCGTTCGCTGGCAACGGATATTGGAAGCGCCGCAGTGTGCGGCGCCGCAATGGCACCACTCCGGCTTGCCCCATTACCGGACGAACCTGACCTCCGCCATCGTTGCGCAGTACTTGCAAGTGAGCCGACAGCCAGCCGTTGTACAGCGCGACCGCGGCGGCGCGGTTAGGCGCTCCGAGTTGCTGAAATATGCTGGTCAGATGGATCTTGACGGTGCCTTCACTGATGCCGAGCGTGCGCGCAATCATCTTGTTGGTGCTGCCCATGTGGACGCAGCGCATGATCTGCTCCTGGCGGGGCGACAGGCCGTTGGAAAGTTTGGCCCGGCGTGGTGGTGGACTCTTTTCATCGAACGGCCGGATGGTGGCATCCGGCGGTAGCGGAGGATTGAGCGCCAACGCGCCGGGCGGCACATAGTGACCGCCCAGCAGCACCATCTCGAAAGCGCGCACGATCAGGCATGGGTCGGTTTCGCGCGGAATCACGCCGAGCACACCTTCGTCCATGAGATCCCGTACGACGGTTGGAGAGACCTTGTCGGTCAGCACTGCAATGCGCAGGTCCGGGTAATGGCTGAGCAGATGACGGGTGTCGTCGACTGACATCCAGTCCTGCCAGTCAATCACGAGCAGGTCGGGACGCAGACGCTTGAGCGTACGTTCAACCTGACGCCAATCCTGTGCTTCGTTAAAGCGCGCTAGCCGGTCGATTTGCCGCAGCAGTGCTTTGAGTCCATCGCGTCGTTCCGCGTCTGAGTTGAGTATTGAGAATCGCATGCCGTGTCTCCAGATGAATCGGGCGAGGTGGCGCGATGCGTGTGGGCCGGCGAAGGTGCCGGGCGCATTGCGATGCACCACCGGCACTATGATGACAAATTCCCTTCGGTTTGACCCCCTGTCCAAAAGGCATAGGAGGAATGACATAAAAAAAGCCCCGCACGCGGCGGGGCTTTCTGATGTCGACGGCGGCGCAATGACGCCGGCGCTGGCGGGTCAGTGGAAATGCGGTTGCGCGGGCTCCGCGTCCTCCGGCATCTCGGCGTGGACGATTTCGCCGAGCGGGTCCGCATAGAGCGGCACACCGCAGTCATCGCAATATTCCGGCTCGAAGCGGCCCGAGTGGCGGCGCACGTCTGTCACGCCGGTTTCCTTGAGCAATGCGACGATTTCTTCGAGTGGGTCGTCTGACGCAGCGGTCTCTTGCGGTTCTTCGTCGATGCCGGGCTCGCCGTTCTCGCGGCCGTAAAGCGGCCATACGACGCCGTAGATCACATCATTGCTGCCGCGGCGCGTGAAGCCGACGCGGTATTCGTCGATACGGCGCTCGCCGAACCCTGCGACAACCGCGCGCAGTTCCTGTGGCGCCGCACCGATTGTGTCGAACAGGTAGCGGACGGCGGTGCGTACCGTGTGAGGGCGCACCCGTTCGTCGGCGTCGCGGCAGGCCGAATAATAGGCATCCGGCAGCAGACACTCGAACTCACATCCGGGCAGCACCAGCGACAGATTGGCGCCGCCTTGCGTTGCCCATTGTTCGAGGCATTGACCACGCTCAATCCGGCTGCCGTTTTCTTCTTCCTGCCAGCGAAACGCCGGCTCGCCTACCGGCGCCGCGACCACAGCCAGCAGAAAGCGCGGGTCGGCCAGGATGGGCGAGGTTTCCGGCAGCTCGCCAAAATTGAGTTTGACGTTGCCACCCGCCATGGCTGCTTGAGCGAGTTGCTGGGCAATGCGCCAGGTTTCGACGTGGTGACGCGGCAGTTGGTCGATGCTGTACAGGAACGGCACCATGGCCACACGCGTATTTGCCGCGAGCACGTGCGCTTGCAGGTGCGCGCGCAGCGCGTCGGCTGCGTCCACTTTGAGCGGGCCGGAAGGAATCATGTAGCGAGTCCAGGCCAGCACGGGCGCGGCGATCAGCAGCGCTTCATAAGGAGCGCCTTCATGGTCGACGATGAACGACTCGCTGTGCGTTTCCGCCATGTCGGCGAGTGCGCCGTAAGCATCGGGATGATTCTGCTGCAGATGATCGAGCGCGGCGTCCAGCGTAGTCTGGTTGGCGTTACGGACGATCTTGGTCAGCAGCGCATCGAGCTTCGCTTCCCAGAAGCGGTCTTCGGTGCGGCTGCCCGACGCGAAAAGCGCGAGCGAGAGACCGACAAGCTTGTCGGCATCGGGGGGGAGACGTTTGGCGATTCGCGAGCGCATAAATCCGGAAATTGGGAGGCACAGAACCTTATATTCTAGTCTTTTCTATGCCGCCATATTATTTGGCTGACTATGCCGGATGGATTGGGACGTTTCCACATTAAAAATAAGCCCCTTGCGGGAGGCGCCAGATGCGTTGCGCGGCGTCTTGGCCGGATGATATAAGACATGCCCAGGGGTGTGGCTCGCTCCTATACTGACCACCGTCGGCGGGCGACTGACAAGCGTATGCCTATTCGTCGCTGTGGTCTGGCACAACAGGAGATTCATAGTGAAATCGGACCAACTGATTGAACGTCTCGCTGCAGTGTTCGCGTTGATCATATTGGTAGGTGGCTCCCTGCTGGTGCTTGCGCCTTTTACAACAGCGCTGTTGTGGGGCGCCATTCTCAGTTATAGCTCGTGGGGCCTGTACCGGCGGCTCACTACAGCGGTGGGGGGGCGGCGAAAGCTCGCCGCGACGTTGATCGTGCTCATTATTCTGATTGTGGTGCTTGGCCCGTTCGTCTATGCGGGCTTTGCCTTTGGTGCGCACGTTCACGACATCGTCGCGTTGGTACAGAGGCTCTTCGAGGCTGGCTTGCCGGATTTGCCGCCGTGGGTTGGACGAATCCCGCTGGTTGGCTCGAACATCGAGACGTTCTGGGCGAACGTAACGAGCAGCAACTCTGAACTGATCGCGCAAATGCGTGCGCTTGCGGCGCCGGCCGGCAAGTGGATTCTGGCGGCTGCGATTGCCGTTACGCACGGTTTGGGTTTGTTGGCGCTGAGTATCGTGCTCGCGTTCTTCTTTTATACCGGGGGGGAGGGCGCGGCGGCCTGGTTGAAGGCGGGCATGCGCCGCATCGCCGGCGAACGCGCCGATTACTTGTTGGCAC
>CABFVV010000155.1_pt1 | contig 16681 bp, 15 predicted proteins | sample 8864751 | NCBI WGS metagenome assembly CABFVV01 (sample SAMEA5735770, study PRJEB23740) | soil metagenome | biome: forest; feature: forest soil; material: soil | place: USA | collected 2013-10-13 | depth 0.1 m | reverse complement strand
GTTGTTAATCATCAGGTATTCATCCTTTCCATCGCGCTCTTATTCCCTTTTTTACGCCATTGTGCCTTCTTTTTTTTGCAAGCAGAAGACGGCATACGAGATGTAGAGAGGTCTCGTGGGCTCGGAGATGTGTATAAGAGACAGCTGCGATACCCGAGCGGCCAGCACGGCCGGTACGGCCGATACGGTGCACGTAGTCTTCAGCGAACTTCGGCAGGTCGTAGTTAAACACGTGCGTGATGCCCGGGATGTCGATACCGCGAGCGGCGACGTCCGTTGCCACCAGCACGCGCACACGGCGCTCGCGCAGAGCCTTGATCGTGCGGTTACGTGCGCCTTGCGGCAGATCGCCGTGCAGGGCAGCCGATTCGAAACCGGCGTCTGCCAGACGGCCAGCCAGTTGGTCAGCGTCCATCTTGGTTGCCGTGAAGACGATAGCCTGGTCGAGGCCCTCGTCGCGCAGCAGATGGTCGAGCAGACGATCCTTGTGATCGCGGTCGTCAACATAGTGGACGGTTTGCGCGATGTTGGTGCGTTGTTCGAGGCGTTGAACGATCTCGATCCGCTCCGGATCCTTCAGCAGGCGGCCGGTCAGCGAGCTGATCTTGCCGTCGAGCGTAGCCGAGAACAGCATGGTTTGACGCGAAGCCGGCGTAGCGGCGACGATCGTTTCGATGTCTTCGATGAAGCCCATGTCCAGCATGCGGTCGGCTTCGTCGAGGACGAGGATCTGCAGTTGCGACAGATCGATACGGCCGCGTTCCAGGTGGTCGATCAAACGGCCCGGCGTAGCAACCAGGATTTCCGGGTTCTTTGCCAGCAGCATCAATTGTTGACCGTAAGCGACGCCGCCCAGAATGCTGACGGTGCGCAGACGCTTGAGGTGCTTGCCGTACGTGGCAGCGGCGGTGGTGACCTGCATCGCGAGTTCGCGGGTCGGCGTCAGAACCAGCATGGTCGGACGGGCAACCGGTTGCGGACGGCGCGTGCGGGCACCGTCAGCCGGACGCGGTTCACGCGGCTGGCTGGCTTGTGCTTTTTGCAGTTGCGAAAAACGTTCGATGGCGGGCAGCATGAACGCGGCGGTCTTGCCCGAACCGGTCGGGCTCGAGACCATCAGATCGCGGCCGGCGATGCCAGCGGGGATCGCGCGTTGCTGAACCGGAGTCGGGTTTTGATAACCAGCGGCGGTCAGGGCGGAGACGACATCCGCGGAGAGACCGAGCGACGCGAACGACGGGCCGGTCGGCGCTGCGGCTTCTGCGGCGACCGCTTCCGGAGCGGCAACAACTGCGGCTTGTGCGGGAGCGTCGGCGAAACCGAGAGCTTGATCGGCGATGGCGTTCAACGGGCTGCTGGGGGTATTGCTCGAAGTCATGAGAATCCTTGGTACACAGGGAATTAAAACGTCGGCGCCAATCGGCATACCCAAGTCGTCGGATTCAGCGAGCAAAGAAGCAGCGAGCAAATCGAAAAACGGGGGCAGCTCGCGACAATGAAGGCGAGCTTTTCGTTAGAAGCTGTATCGGATGCGACATGCCAACACGGCGTGCCGCCAGCCTGGGACATGATCGCCCGTAGGGGGCTAGGCAGGAGGGGACAGGTTCTAAACTGGATTGGAGCTAAACGCTACGAGGCGCTGCGCCGCAAAGGCCGCTAGAGGAAAGCCGGGCAAAGCAGTGAAGCGCAGGCAGCATTGTATAGGGTTTTGTTGCACTGCGCCACTGTTAGGAAGTTTCCTGGCGGAAAACTTTCGTTTGGCTGCCCGAATAGGCTTAAGGAGTCGGCCCGCTGGGCCTACACCTAAGGACTTGGCCGCGGGGCTGCCGCGGCCTGCCGTTCCGGCGACGGATTTAGCCGCAGGGTCAGATTCAGGCGGCGGTGCCGCTCTTGAGGGCTTCGATCAGTTCGACGTATTGCTGCTTTGCGGCGTCCGGCGCGGTGCCTTTGAGCGCGGCCCACGCATCGTACTTGTATTTGCCGACGATATCGGTGAAACCGGGTTTGTCGCCGTGGACGTCGCCGTCGATGGCCTGTTTGTAGAGGGCATAAAGGCGCAGAAGGGTAAGGTTGCCCGGACGCTCGGGCAGTTGCTTGGCATCTTCCTGGGCCTGCACGAATTGCGCGTTGATGTCTGTCATGGTGGTTTTTTGCCCGGCTGGCGGGGTTGGTTCTGGCTGGGCCGATGATCATAGCAACTGCATGCGGCGGCGGGGCCGAGGGCTTATTCCAAACATTCTTGCCCGCCCGGCAGGCACACCCAAAACCGCATCTGCACGCGCCGTGCCGATTACAATACGGTCCATGACTCAAACTGTGCTTCTTGCTCTCGATACCTCGACCGAATTCTGCTCGGTAGCGCTCCTGTCCGCCGTCGGCGGCGCGGCGAGCCAGACAGCGGACCAAGGCAAAGCCGAACCCCGGATCTGGATGCGCCACGAGCAAACCGGCGCAGTCTCCAGCACGCGCCTCTTGCCCGCCATTCGCGAACTTTTCGACGAAGCCGGCCTGAAACTGGCGGACTGCCACGCCATTGCCTTCGGCTCCGGCCCCGGCTCATTCACAGGTCTTCGCACCTCGACCGGCGTTGCTCAGGGCCTCGCATTCGGCCTGAACCTGCCGGTCGTGCCGGTCAGCACGCTGCTGGCCTGCGCGGAAAGCGCACGGCTGCGCGATCCGTCGGCGACCCGCGTGCTCGCCGCGCTCGACGCCCGGATGGACGAAATCTATTGGGCCGACTACGCCTGGGACGCCGCCCTTGGCGAATGGCGCACGCTACAGGCGGCTTCGCTCGACGCGCCGGAGCGGCTCGTGTTGCCCGACGTCCCCTTCACCCTGGCGGGCAATGCTGCTGCGGCCTTCGGCGCGCGGCTGCCCGCTGTCGCGGCTGCGCGAACCGTCGACGGCGAAGCACTGCCGCATGCTGTGCCGCTCGCGCACGCGGCGTTGCGCGCGTTTCGCGCCGGCCGCACCGTGCCCGCGGATCAGGCCGCGCCGGAATACATTCGCGACAAGGTTGCCCAGACTACGGCGGAACGCGTCGCTGAAAAAGCCGCCAAGGCCGAGCAAGCTGCGAGGGTGGCGCATGAAGCGGATCAAGGTGAGGGCCGGCAATGAGCGGGGTGTTGCTGGCGGACCGTTATATGTCGCCGATGACCGAAGCCGATCTGGACGAGGTCGCGGCCATCGAAAAGATTGCCTACGAATTCCCCTGGAGTCGCGGCAATTTCGGCGACTCGCTGCGCAACGGCTATTTCGGCATCTGCATGCGTCACGTAACCGGCTCGCTGATCGGTTATTGCGTGCTGATGCCGGTGGTCGATGAAATGCATCTGCTCAATTTGTGCGTGACGCCCGCCGCGCAAGGCGCCGGCGCCGGGCTCGCGCTGCTGCGTGAGGCGGTGCGCGTTACGCGCGCCGAAAAACTCGACGGGCTGTTGCTCGAAGTGCGGCCCTCGAATCACCGGGCTATCCGGCTTTACGAGCGCTTCGGCTTTGCGTCGATCGGCCGGCGCAAAAACTATTATCCGGCGCGGCATCGCAGCCGGGAGGACGCCATCGTGATGCGTTTCTCGTTTGCCACGGAGGGCGCAGATGGCGCTGCATGAATCGGTACTGGAAGAGTTCGGGCTCGCGCCGCTGTGGGTGCGTCGCGGGATGTCGGCGGCGCAGGAACCCGCAGTCGAAGCCGGTGCCGAGCAGGGCGGTGCTGGGTCGGCGGATCAGATAGCGCGTCGCGACGATTCGCGGATGGCGGGGGGTGAACCATCGTCGTCCACGCTCGCTCAGGATGGCTGGGACGCTGCGCAGCCCGCGATGCGAACCGGCGAAGCTCGACAAGGCGAGCGCCTTGCTCCCCCGGCGGAGGAGCCGCAGCGACGCATGCAGGCGCCGGCCGTAGCGCGGCAGCCATTGCAGCAGGCTCGTACACCCGAGCCGCCGGCGTTCGACGCTCCACCCGACGACGATTTCGCATGGTTCGACGATCAGCCGGCCCACGCTCCCGTTGAAGCGCGCCGCGAGGCGCCCGAGCCCCCATCGATCCAGACGCTCGACTGGGACGCGTTGAGCGAGCAGGTCGCCGCGTGTGAACGCTGCCGTCTGTGCGAGAAACGCACGAACACGGTATTCGGCGTCGGCGATCGCAACGCCGACTGGATGCTGATCGGCGAAGCGCCGGGTGAGAACGAGGATCGCCTGGGCGAACCGTTCGTCGGCCAGGCCGGCAAGCTGCTCGACAATATGCTGCGTGCGCTGACGCTCGCGCGCGACAGCAACGTCTATATCGCCAACGTGATCAAGTGCCGCCCGCCGGGCAACCGCAATCCGGAGCCGGATGAAGTCGCGCGTTGCGAGCCTTATCTGCAACGCCAGGTCGCGCTGGTCAAGCCGAAAGTGATCGTCGCGCTCGGCCGCTTCGCCGCCCAAAGTCTGCTCAGGACCGAAGCGAGCATTTCGTCGCTGCGCGGCCGCGTGCACGAATACGAAGGCGTGCCGGTCATCGTCACCTATCACCCTGCGTACCTGCTGCGCAGCCTGCCCGACAAGGCGAAGGCCTGGGCGGACCTGTGCCTCGCGCGCGACACGTGGCTCGCGGCGGGCGGCGTGCCGTCCAACGCGGCAAAGTGACGGACGCGAACGGACCGGCGGCGCGCTTCGCCGTCGTGCCCGGCACATCCGCGGCGGTCCTCGGGAACCTGCTCGATACATTGCGCGAACCGGCCGTGCGCGATCTCGCGTGGCTGCTGCTGAGCGCCGATTTGTTGCGCGCGCAACCACCGGTAGGTGCGCTTGCCAGTCCTTTCGACACGCAACAGGAAGCTGACGCAACCGTCGACTGGTTACGCGCGCTGGACGCCGATCCGGCCGACCTGCACCGCGATCTCGCCGCGACGCGTATCACGCGTCTTGGCCGCTACGCCGAACGGCTGCTCGGATGGTTCCTGCAACATGGACCAGCGGCGCGGCTGGTCGCGGCCGGCGTGCCGTTGCGACGCTCGGGCGTCACGCTCGGTGAATGCGATTTTCTCGTGCAGACGCAGCAGGGCACGCGTCTGCATTGGGAGCTGGCGGTGAAGTGCTATCTGCATGCGGGCGAAAGCCGTGCGCAGTTGACCACGCAGTCGGTGGCGCGCCTGGCCGACTACGTCGGCCCGAATCTCAAAGACCGCTTCGATCTGAAGCTCGCGCATGTGCTGAATCATCAACTGCCGTTGAGCGCACGGGAAGAGTTCGCATCGGTCGGTCATGCAGGGCCATGGACGCCGCAGATGTTCATCAAAGGCTGGCTGTTCTATCGTGCTGGCGAGACGCCGGTCGATCCAGCCGAGCTCGATCCATCGCATGGACGTGGCTGGTGGGTGACCCGCAGCGAATGGACAGACTTTGCCGCGGCGCATGCGCAAATGTGGCGCGTGCTGCCACGGTTGGAATGGCTCGCGCCGCGGCGGCATAAAGAGAGTGAAGCCCAGGCCGCAGGGTTTGCTTTCGTCGCTCAACAGATGCTTGCTGAACAGACATCACATCAGCATGGACCAACGATGGTCGCGGCGTTCGCCAGCGACGGCGTGGGCACGGTTGCAGAACTTTCGCGCGGCTTCATCGTGCCGGACGATTGGCCAGAACAGGCGCAGATCTACGCGCGGAAGTAGCATAGCCATGCGCGCCCCTGTCTCAACCCCTCACCACCACCGATAAAAATGATGAACCGGCCCGACGCCGCTACCGACGTCCAGCCGGTCGCTCGCCTGCAACGCGCCGGTCAGATAGAGCTTGGCGTCGGCGACCGCGCTCGCCAGATCGGCGCGCTGCGGAATCAGTGCCGCAATCGCCGACGACAACGTGCAGCCCGTCCCATGCGTATTCTTCACCGGCACGCGCGGGCCGCCCAGGCGCAGCGTGCCGCTGTCCTCTACGAGCCAGTCCGGACTGTCCGCCGCGCTCAAATGGCCACCCTTCATCAGCACCGCCCGCGCGCCAAGCGCACGCAATGCTTCGCCTTGTTCGACCATGCCGGCTTCGTCGGTGGCAGCTTGCACGCCTAGCAGGGCCGCGGCTTCCGGCAGATTGGGCGTCAGCAGATCGGCGAGCGGCAGCAACTCGTCACGCACGGCAGCGACCGCATCCGGCAGCAGCAGCGCGTGATTGCTCTTCGAGATCATCACCGTGTCGAGCACGACGTGCTTCGGCTTGTGCCGCCGCAGCGCGTCGGCGACCGCACGCGCGATTCCCGCATTCGCCAGCATGCCGATCTTCACGGCATCGATACGGATGTCGTCGAACACCGCATCGAGTTGCGCGGTAATGAAGGCGGGCTCCGGCGCATGAATCGCCGTGACGCCACGCGTGTTCTGCGCGGTGAGCGCGGTGATCACGCTTGCGCCGTAAGCGCCGAGCGCCGAGAAAGCCTTCAGATCGGCTTGAATGCCGGCGCCGCCGCCGGAATCGGAACCGGCGATCGTCAGCACATTGGGAATCAGTTGAGTCATGGCAAAGCGAGGAAAGGGGGAAGGCGCGGGCACTACTAAGAACAGTGCCCGCCGCGGGTCAGTGCTTGACTTCGCCGATCAGCGCAACCGAGTCGAACGCGCGCTGATTCGCCTGGTGGCGGCGCATCACGAACCACATCATCACGCAGACGAAGGTGCCGAATAGCACGATCACCGCCGTGACCGGCACGTCGAGCCACACCAGCACGGCGTACAGGCACAGCATCACGAGCACTGAGAGATTTTCGTTGAAGTTCTGCACGGCGATCGAGTGCCCCGCCGACAGCAGCACGTGGCCACGATGCTGGAGCAACGCATTCATCGGTACGACGAAAAAGCCCGACAGGCCGCCGACGACCATCAGGAAGATATACGCGACTATCAGATAGCCCGGCACATGCACGCGGCCGAAATACAGGCCCCAATGCGTGGGGAAGAGATCGCGTGTATAGAAGGCCATCAGCATGACAGCGATGCCCATCATGATGCCGACCGGAAGTACCGACAGCGACTTCCTCAACGGCACGCGCGAGGCTGCGTAAATCGCACCGACCGCCACACCCACTGCAACCACCGCCTGTAGAATCGCGGCTTCCGAAAGCGACATGTTCAGCGACACCTCGGCCCACTTCAGCACGATGAATTGCAGCGTCGCGCCGGCGCCCCAAAAAAGCGTGGTGACGGCGAGCGAGATCTGGCCGAGCTTGTCGCGCCACAGCACGAGAAAGCAGTCGGCGAAATCGGTGACCAGCTTGATCGGCCCGCGTTCCTGTTTCGGATAGCGCGCGCCGGTGTCGGGAATGCGCAGATTGAAGAGCGCCGCGATCACGTAGATGGCCATGATCACCAGCATCGCCGCTTCAGCGGGCGTGTTGACCGTGGGGATGTGGTGCCTGAGGATCGGTGCGGCAATGTGCGGGCTGATGAGCGCGCCGCCAAGCACGGTGCCGAGAATGATCGAACCGACCGTGGTGCCTTCGATCCAGCCGTTCGCGGCGACCAGCCGCTCAGGCGGCAGCAGCTCGGTGAGAATGCCGTACTTGGCCGGCGAGTAGGCCGCCGCACCAAAGCCGACGATGCCATAGGCGAGCAACGGATGCGCGCCCACCAGCATCGTGATGCAACCGACTACTTTGATGGTATTGGTGACGAACATCACCTGTCCCTTTGGACGGGAGTCGGCGAAGGCACCCACGAAGGCGGCCAGAACGACGTACGACAGCACAAAGAACAACTTGAGCAGCGGCGTCATCCAGTTCGGGGCGTGAAGATCTTTCAGCAGTGCGATAGCAGCGATCAGAAGCGCATTGTCGGCCAGCGACGAAAAAAACTGCGCGGCCATGATGGTGTAAAAACCTTTTTTCATCTGATGCGATGCTGTCCTCGCTGCGGTCTGTCCGCCCCGGCCGTGTGCAAAGCGTCCGGGCTTATACCGTTCGAAATGGGTTGTGCGCACGGCTTTATATCATGAAAATAGCTGGATTCGGACTAGCAGAATCCTTGATCGCACCGCCCAGCGGGCTGCCGAGCACTGAAAACGCCCTGTAAGCTCCTGATTCGCAAGCGTCTTTACGAAAATTACCCATGCCGCGCCCCCTCTCAGCCACGATTCACACTGCCGCACTCGCCAATAACCTCGCCGTCGCCCGGCGCTACGCACCAAAATCCAAGATCTGGGCCGTGGTTAAGGCAAACGCCTATGGGCACGGCCTCGCGCGTGCTTTTCCCGGCTTGCGCGCAACCGACGGCTTTGGTCTTCTCGACCTCGAAGAAGCGGTGAAGTTGCGTGAATTGGGCTGGGCCGGCCCGATTCTGCTGCTCGAAGGCTTTTTTCGTCCGACCGATATCGACGTGATCGACCGCTACAGCCTGACCACGGCGCTGCACTCGGACGAACAGCTACGCATGCTCGAAATGGCGCGGCTGTCCAAGCCCGTCAATATCCAGCTGAAGATGAACACCGGCATGAACCGCCTCGGTTACACGGTGGAAAAATTCCGCTCCGCGTGGGAGCGCGCGCGGGCCTGCCAGGGCGTCGGCCAGATCACGTTGATGACCCATTTCTCGGACGCGGACGGCGAACGCGGCGTCGCCCATCAGCTCGAAGCGTTCGAGCGCGGCGCGCAAGGCATAGCCGGCGCGCGCAGCCTGTCGAATTCGGCGGCCACGTTGTGGCATCCCGAGGCCCACTTCGACTGGGTCCGCCCGGGCATCATCATGTACGGCGCGTCGCCCTCGGGCGTGACGGCCGCGATCGCCGGCACTGGCCTGCAACCGGCCATGACGCTCGCCTCCGAACTGATCGCCGTGCAGACGCTCGCCGAAGGTCATACGGTCGGTTATGGTTCGGCGTTCAAGGCGCGCGGCGCGATGCGCATCGGTGTGGTGGCCTGCGGTTACGCGGACGGTTATCCGCGGGTCGCGCCGGAAGGCACGCCGGTGATCGTCGACGGCGTGCGTACGCGGATCGTCGGACGGGTGTCGATGGACATGCTGACCGTCGACCTGACGCCGATTCCGACCGCCAACGTCGGCTCGCGCGTCGAGCTGTGGGGCACGTCCCTGCCGATCGACGACGTCGCGCAGGCGTGCGGCACGATCGGCTACGAGCTGATGTGCGCGGTTGCGCCGCGCGTGCCGGTGCGCGCGGAGTAAGGCGCGGCACTGACGTGCGGGGCGCCGTGCTGGCATGCTGGTCGCCGTGCTGGCGGTCTCAATGACGGTGCAAAGACAATCCCAAAGACGGTCGCAGTGAGGTCCCCGGTGAGCTGGAACTGCTCAACGAGGACCCCAGCGAGCGCATCAATCCAAAGAACAGCAACACAGGCAAGGGCGCGTGGCTAAACAGAAGACGTTGTACATCTGCAGTGAATGTGGCGGCCAGTCGCCGAAGTGGGCCGGGCAGTGCCCGTCATGCAATGCGTGGAACACGCTGGTGGAATCGGTCGCGGAGGCGCCGTCCACGCATCGCTTCCAGTCGCTCGCGAAGAGCGCGCCGGTGCGGCGTCTCGCCGATATCGACGCGTCCGACGTGCCGCGCTTTTCGACCGGCGTCAGCGAGTTCGACCGTGTGCTGGGCGGCGGTCTCGTGCCGGGCGGCGTGGTGCTGATCGGCGGCGATCCGGGTATCGGCAAATCGACGCTGCTGCTGCAGTCGCTCGCGGAAATTGCCGCGGACAAACGCGCGCTTTATATCAGCGGCGAAGAATCGGCCGCGCAGATTGCGTTGCGTGCGCAACGACTTTCGTTGCTGGAGCCCGGCTCGAAGGCGAGCGAGCTGCAACTGCTGGCGGAAATCCAGCTCGAGAAAATTCAGGCAACCATCGCCGAGCAGCGGCCGGACGTCGCGGTGATCGACTCGATTCAAACCGTTTATTCCGACGCGCTGACCTCAGCGCCGGGTTCGGTCGCGCAGGTGCGCGAGTGCGCGGCGCAATTGACGCGCATCGCCAAACAGTCGGGCACCACGATCATCATGGTCGGCCACGTGACCAAGGAAGGTGCGCTCGCCGGGCCGCGCGTGCTCGAGCACATCGTCGATACGGTGCTGTACTTCGAGGGCGACACGCATTCGTCGTTCCGGTTGGTGCGGGCGATCAAGAACCGCTTCGGCGCGGTCAACGAGCTCGGCGTGTTCGCGATGACCGAGCGCGGTTTGCGCGGCGTCGCCAATCCGTCGGCATTGTTTTTGTCGCAGCACGAGCAATCCGTGCCGGGGTCGTGCGTGCTGGTGACGCAGGAAGGCACGCGGCCGCTGCTGGTCGAAGTGCAGGCGCTGGTGGATGCGGCCAACGCGCCGAATCCGCGGCGCCTTGCCGTGGGGCTGGAACAGAATCGCCTCGCGATGCTGCTGGCGGTGCTGCACCGGCACGCCGGCATCGCCTGTTTCGACCAGGACGTGTTCCTGAACGCGGTGGGCGGCGTGAAGATCACCGAGCCCGCGGCCGACCTCGCCGTGTTGCTCGCGATTCATTCTTCGATGCGCAACAAGCCGCTGCCCAAGGGGTTGGTCGTATTCGGCGAAGTGGGCCTCGCCGGCGAAATCCGGCCGTCGCCGCGCGGTCAGGATCGTCTTAAGGAAGCGGCCAAACTGGGCTTTTCGGTCGCGGTCATTCCGAAGGCCAATGCACCGAAACAGCCGATTGAAGGCTTACAAGTTGTTGCGGTGGAACGGATCGAACAGGCCATCGATCGGGTCCGCACGCTTGACTAGACGGGGTTCCGGCGCCTGCGGGCGCCTGTCCGTTCGTAATGGCCAGTAAATATCTCCATATTGGCTGTAACCTACCCGACATTCCTTTTTCCTAAGCTGGCGGGGTATTGCATCCCTTCTGATGCCCGAAAAAGGATCGCGCCTTGAAACAGTCATACGAAACCGCGGCCGAGCGGCCCATGCAGGTGCGCGGCTGCCGCGTCTCCGAGCCGATTCGCCAGCCTTGGGGTGGTGCCTGCCGGATTGTCGAGTGGATCGACACGACCGGGCAGATTTCGCGCCGGGTGGTGGCCGAAGATGTTACCGCCGCCGAAGTGCGCGCAACGATCAACCGTCACGTGGAAGGCCGCAAGCATGTCCTGTACGACGACGAAAAAACGCCGCGCCAGGTTTTGCCGCGTCAAACGGCGGTGCGGCGCTGAGGTTTTGCACGGCGGGAGTGTGGCCCGGTTGCCTGGATGGAGAGTTAATCAGTGCGGGCCGCAGATTCCGCACCCAGACTGTCTGGGCAAGTCTTAGCCTGGTCGTCGTTTAGCCTTGGTAGCGCTTAACCGCTCTGGCGATCATCGTCGCCAGCATCGTTTCCGGTCTGGCCTTCGTTCATCGCCGCGTACGCCTCGCGGTTGAACAGCGGGTGCTGCGCGGCTTCCGCCGGCGTCAGCACCGGCGAGACGCAGCAGTCCAGCGATTCCAGCAGCAATACCCATTCCTCCAGCGGCCGCTTGACGATCAGGTCGGCCAGCTCCTGCGTGAGCGCAGCGGCGTCCGGGCCACCGATCGCCTGGCCGAGGCTCCAGTGCCGCGTGGCCCATTCAGGCCGGTCCAGCGCCATGCACAGCGTTTCCCAGAACTTCAGTTCAAGCGCGCCGACCGCGAGCCAGCGATTGTCGAGCGTCCGATACAGGTTGTAGCAGGGTACGCCGCCGTTCAGCAGACCGCCGCTGGCGACCGGCGCGGTGCCCTCATTGGCGAGCGCCACTTGCGCGACGACGTTGTGCGCATAGGTGGCGTGCGTCATCGATACGTCGACGAAGCGGCCTTCGCCGCCACGCGACACATGCCAGAGCGCGGCGAGAATCTGCGTCACCGCGCTCAACGCGCCGCCAAGCAGGTCGGCAATCTGGAAATTCGGCAGAATCGGCGTGCCGTCGCGGCTCGCCAGCTGATCGAGCACGCCCGCGTAGCCGATGTAGTTCAGATCGTGACCGGCATGATCGACAAACGGACCGCTGGCGCCATAACCGCTGATCGCGCAGTACACCAGCCTCGGATTGAGCGCGTGCAGGGTTTCGTAGCCGACGCCGAGGCGCTCCATCACGCCGGGCCGGAAACTTTCGATCAGGACATCCGCTTCGGCCGCCAGCGCGCGCAAGACATTGCGTCCAGCATCCGATTTGAGGTCGAGGCGCGTCTCGCGCTTGCCGCGATTCACCAGCCGGTAAAACGCGCCGGGGCGGCCTGCCACGCGGTCGCCGGACGACTGCATCATCGTGCGGGTGGGGTCGCCTGCGCCGGGCGCTTCGATCTTCAGCACGTCGGCGCCGAGTTCCGCTAGCCGCAAGGCGGCGACCGGACCCGGCAGCAGGCGCGTCAGGTCCAGCACGCGCAGCCCTTGCAGCGGAGCAGGTGCTGCCGCGGATGACGGCGCAACCGATGGCGCGGCTGAAGCAGCAGATGACGACGCAGATGAGGACGCAGATGAGGACGCAGACGAGCTCACGGGTGACAAGGGCTACCTCCGATCGATGCCGGCGCGGACCGCGAACAGCCTGCCGCTAGCCGATTTGTTCGAGTTCCTCATGAGTCTCGAGCCATTCGGCTTCGAGCGTTTCGAGGCGCGCGTTCACATCTGCCTGACGGCGGATCGCCTCCGTCAGTTTGCTCTTCTGCTCGGGCTCGTAACTGGCCGGATCGACGACGAACGCGTCTAGCTTCGCCTTTTCCGCGTTGAGCGCGTCCATTTCCTTTTCGATCTTCGTGATGCGGCTTTGCAGCGGTTTTTTCAGGTGCGCGAGCTTCTGACGCGTTTCCGCTTCGAGACGGCGTTGCTCCTTGCGATTGACGCCGCCGTCTGCGCCATCCGCACCGTTCGATGCCGTGCCCGCCTTGAGCGCCGCGCGCTGGTCGGCGGCATGTTGCAGCAGCCAGTCGCGGTAGTCGTCGAGATCGCCGTCGAACTCCTGCAGACGATGCTTGGCGACCAGCATGAACACGTCGGTGGTGGCGCGCAGCAGATGCCGGTCGTGCGACACCAGAATCAGCGTGCCCTCGAATTGCGCGAGCGCCATGGTCAGCGCGTGACGCGTTTCGAGATCCAGGTGGTTGGTCGGCTCGTCGAGCAACAACAGATTCGGCTTTTGCCAGATGATCAGCGCGAGCGCCAAACGGGCTTTTTCGCCGCCCGAGAAGGGCGCGATTTTCGCGGTCGCCATCTCGCCGGAAAAGTTGAAACTGCCGAGGAAGTCGCGCAATTCCTGTTCGCGCGTATCCGGTGCGAGACGCGCCAGATGCTGTAGCGGCGTGTCGTCCGGACGCAGCGTTTCGAGCTGATGCTGCGCGAAGTAGCCGATGCGCAGGCCTTTGCCTTCGCGCACATGGCCGCCGAGCGCTTCGAGCGTGCCGGCTAGCGTCTTGATCAGCGTCGATTTGCCCTGACCGTTCGCGCCGAGCAGGCCGATGCGCTGACCGTTCTGGATCGACAGCATCACATGGTCGACGATGGGAATTTCGCCATCTTCACCGCGATAGCCGCAGCGCACGTCTTCCATCACCATCATCGGATTCGGTGCGGAATCCGGCGTGCGGAATTCGAACGTGAATGGCGAGGACGCATGCGCCGGCGCGATCATCTCCATCTTTTCGAGCGCCTTCACGCGGCTTTGCGCCTGCCGTGCCTTGGTGGCCTGGGCCTTGAAACGGTTGATGTAGCTCTGCAGATGTTCGACCGTGCGCTGCTGCTTCTCATACGCGCTTTGCTGCAAGGCGATCTGTTGCGCGCGCAGGATTTCGAACTGCGAGTAGTTGCCGCCGTAACGCTTGATCTGCTGATGCTCCAGATGCAGCGTGACGTTGCAGACTGAATCGAGAAATTCGCGGTCGTGCGAGATCACGATCAGCGTGCCCGGATAACGGTGCAGCCAGTCTTCGAGCCAGACGATCGCGTCGAGATCCAGGTGATTGGTCGGTTCGTCGAGCAGCAGCAGGTCGGAGCGGCACATCAGCGCCTGCGCCAGATTCAGCCGCATGCGCCAGCCGCCGGAAAAGCTGCTGACCGGTTCGCGCGTTTGTTCGAGCGTGAAGCCGAGGCCGAGCAGCAATGCCTCGGCGCGGGCGGGCGCGGTGTAGCCGTCGGCGTCGGCGAACGCGGCGTGCGCTTCGCCTTCCGCTGCGCCGTCATGCGCGGCCGAGGCTTCGGCGATGCACGCTTCAATCGCACGCAGGGCAGCGTCGCCGTCGAGCGTGTAGGCGAGGGCGGTCTTGTCCGCGGCGGGTGTTTCCTGCGCCACGTGGGCGATCTGCCAGTTCGGCGGGATCGAGAAATCGCCGCCGTCGGCGTGCAGTTCGCCGAGCAGAACGGCAAACAGCGTCGACTTGCCCGCGCCGTTCGCCCCCACCAGGCCGGCTTTCTCGCCGGGATTGAGGGTGAACGTGGTGTTTTCGAAGAGCGGCTTGGTGCCGCGCGCGAGGCTGAACTGGTTAAAGCGGATCACGAAGAGGCCGACTGAAGAAAAACGCTATTTTAGACTGCCTGGGCTGTCACCGGGCGGAGAGCCAGGATCGGCCATTCGGCCGACTGTACCGGCGCGGCTTTTGGCATAGACTGACGGTTTTTACGGGGAGAGCACATGACATCGATTTATTCGTTTTCCGCACGTACGCTTGGCGGCGAGGAAGTGAGCCTCGAGCGCTATCAGGGCAAGGTCCTGCTGATTGTCAATACGGCGAGCGAATGCGGCTTCACGCCGCAGTACGCAGGTCTGCAGAAGGTTTATGACACTTACGCGGCGCGCGGCCTCGCGGTGCTCGGTTTTCCGTGCAACCAGTTCGGCAAGCAGGAACCGGGTGACGCCACGCAGATCGGCAGTTTCTGCGAAAAGAATTACGGCGTGACCTTTCCGATGTTCAACAAGATCGATGTGAACGGCGCCAATGCGCATCCGCTGTTCCGCTATCTGACGGGCGAGGCGCCGGGCTTGCTGGGGCTCGAAGCGATCAAATGGAACTTCACCAAGTTCCTGATCGGCCGCGACGGCAACGTGGTGAAGCGCTATGCGCCGCTGACCAAGCCCGAGGCGATTGTCGAGGATATCGAAAAGCAGTTGTAGCGCGCGGCGCAGCCGGAGGTTCGGCACGCGCCGAGAGTTCGAATTGGGCACGAGCCGGCGCTCGAACCCGAGCTGATGTCGATGCCGGTGCCAGTCTCAGTGACGCAGCAGCAGGGGCTCTACAGGATCGGCGAGAACAACCGCGCCACGTGCATCAACACGCGCCGCAGCGCGCTCGCGTTGCGGTACTCGGTGCGGTCGATTTCGAGCGATTCCGCGAAGTCTTTGAGCAGCATTGCTTCGACATCTCTCGCGAAGCCGCGGTCCACGGTCAGCACCATGATCTCGAAGTTCAACCGGAACGAGCGGTTGTCGAGATTGGCGCTGCCGATGGCCGCCGCCGCGCTGTCGATCAGCACGACCTTCTGATGCAGGAAGCCCGGCTGGTAGCGGAAGATGCGGATGCCCGCGCGCAGCGAGTCGTACGCATACAGTTTCGAGGCGGCGAACACCACGCGGTGATCGCGCCGGCACGGAATCAGAATGCGCACATCCACGCCGCGTAGCACGGCCAGTCGCAACGCGGCGAATACGGCTTCGTCGGGGATGAGATAAGGCGTGGTGATCCAGATCCGCTCGCGTGCCGCATTGATTGCCTCGACGAAGAAGAGCGAGCAGGTCTCCTGTTTGTCGGCGGGACCGCTCGGTACGACGAGGCAGTGCATACCCTCGTCGGCTGGCTGGAAGGCCGGCATGGCGAACTCGGGCAACTGCTGGGTCGCCCAGTGCCAGTCCTCGGTGAACACGAACTGGATGCTGGCGACAGCCGGGCCGCGCACTTCGATATGCGTATCGCGCCACGGCGACAACGGCGGCTTGCTGCCGAGATATTCGACACCGACGTTGTGTCCGCCGACAAACGCGCGCTCACCGTCTACCGAGACGATCTTGCGGTGATTGCGGAAGTTCAACTGCAAGCGGTTCACGAAGCGGCGATTGGTGGCGAACGGGTGCGTCTCCACGCCGGCCGCGCGCAGCGCCGCCACGTAGCGGTGGGGCAGATCGAAACTGCCGATGCTGTCGTACAGGAAATAGACGCGCACGCCTTGCTGCGCTTTCGCGATCAATGCGTCTTTAAGCAGCTCGCCGAGCGCGTCGTCACGTACGATGAAGAACTGCACGATCACGTAATTGCGCGCGCCTTCGATCGCTTCGAAGATCGCCTCGAAAGTGGCCGCACCGTTTACCAGCGTGCGCACGGAATTGCCCGGCAGGAACGGCATGCCACCCAGGCGCGTAAGCGAATGCACGAGTCTCGTGCCAAGTTCCTTGGTAGGCAGCCCTGCGGAAGAGGCTTGCGTATCCCATATCTGAGGATGCGCGCGCGTGCGCAGCAATTCGTTTTCGATGCGGCGAGCATCCGCGTAACCCTGGAATTTGCTGCGGCCGAGGAACAGGTACGGCACCACCGTCAGATACGGCATGGCGACCAGCGACACGGCCCATGCGATCGCGCCTTGCGATGTGCGGGTGTTCAGAATCGCGTGGCAGGCAGCAATCACGCCGAGAACATGGGCGAGGGCGACCAGCGGGCCGACGTGAAGCAGGTCGAATTCCATAGGCGGGCGAAGGGTTGGCAAGGCGCCGCCGCTGCTGCCTGACGGCGCAGCGTGTGGCTGACCGCGCCCATCTTACCGAACGTGCGTGCGTTGGGG
>CABFVV010000154.1_pt1 | contig 16709 bp, 14 predicted proteins | sample 8864751 | NCBI WGS metagenome assembly CABFVV01 (sample SAMEA5735770, study PRJEB23740) | soil metagenome | biome: forest; feature: forest soil; material: soil | place: USA | collected 2013-10-13 | depth 0.1 m | reverse complement strand
GTTCAAACCTGTTACTGTTTTTCGGTTCAGTTAAGAACCGGTCGCTCACTCAACGTACTGACGAATGATTAACCTGCCGGCGTGAATCCACCCCGACAGGAAAACCTTCCTTTAATACTCGTGTGAGGCTTGATACTTTCGCTTCCGGCAAACCCCGAAGGATCCACCGGCGCGTCGCGCATCAAGCGCCCACACTTATCGGCTGTTAATTTTTAAAGATCGAGTACGCATTCACTACCGGACCAGCACCACGCAACATTGACATCAACCGCCAACATCACAACCACCCGGCACCGCTTCGTTCTGCGTCGCTGCATCAGCAGCAGAGAAGCGAGATTATGAAGGCTCTTTTTCGTTTCGTCAACAACATTTTTTCGCTTTCGCTTAAAACCTTGTTGACGCTACAACCGCTGGTTTCCGCCGCGGCTCTCGTTCGCAAACGAGGAGGCGGACTATAGGCGAACATCAGTCATGTGACAAGGGTTTGACGAAAATCTTTTTTGGCGACTCACTTCCGGGTTGAATTCACTACAGCAGCCACCGGAACCGCTTCAGCCATTGCGGCGTACCCGGCATCGCTGGGATGGATATGGTCACCACTGTCAAAGGCGCGCTGCAGACGATTCGGCTGCGCCGGGTCGCGCAGCGCAGCGTCGAAATCGACAACGCCGTCGAAAGCGTGGCTGCTTCGAATCCACTGGTTGACCGCCAGCCGGATACTCTCCCGCGGCGCCGGCAGCGATGCCGGCGTCAACGTTGCGCCGAACACCTTCACGCCGCGGTGCCGTGCGTCCGCAATCACGCGCTGGTAGCCGGCGATCAGGTCGGCGGCCGTCACCGAGGTATGCGGAAAGTCGCAGTCGAGTCCACTACGCGCCGGCATCTCCGCGAAGTTGATGTCATTGATTCCGATCAGCAGAATCGCCGTCTTGACGCCCGGGCGCTCCAGCACGTCCCGGTCGAAACGCCGGACAAGCGCGTCGCCGTAGCAGGGCGAGTCGCTCAACAAGCGATTACCGCTGATGCCAAGATTGGCGATCGCCGTCGAGTGGTCGCCAGTGCTGGCGAACCGGCGAGCCAGCGCGTCTGGCCAGCGTCGATTCTGATTCAGACTCGAGCGCATACCGTCGGTGATCGAGTCGCCGATCGCGGCGACGGCAGCCGATGACGGCGCATCCACCGACAAACCCGTCACCCACACATATTGCGTGAACCGGCCACGAAACGAGTCAGCGGAAGTATCTGCAGTGTGATTACCCGGGGCGGAAACGTAATTCAACTGATTCGAGACCCGATGCCACGCCACAATCCGCTGTTCCGGCCCCGTGAACGCACTGATCGCGTAAGGTGCGCCCTCGGCGATGTCGATTGCGACAGGGTCACTGTCCAACTCGGCGCCCGGTGGTACGCTCACCGAACTCTTGCCGCCGAAGGTCACACGCGCCTCCCCATTGCCCAGCGCAGCCGCGCCGCCGGCCGAGCGCGCAATGCGCAACTCCTCGATGACGAGCGCCGTCTTGCCGTACTCGTTGCTGAGATGGACTCGTGCGGTTTTACCGGCCAGCGTCGGATAGACAATCTGGCGAACTGTTCGCCCTGCTACCTCCGGGGCGCGATACAGGGGCGGCAATTCCGACCGTTGGGGAATGGGTTGCAACGCCGTCGCCCATGCGGTGACCCAGTGCATCGGGGCGTCGGCGGCAAAAACAGTCGGGGAAACGGCGAATTGGCAAAGCAGCGCCGCGCTATATGCGGCAGCCAGAGTGCGAATGGTCATTCGGGTGGTCAGTTCGAGGCGAAACGTGCATTGTGCCCGATCGCCATCTCTGTCGCGGCGGACCGCGCGAACGCTATCGTGCGATCACCCGCGCCTGGTCGCAGGGCCGCGGCGCCGAACGTACCGCGAGTGGCGGTATGGGTCCTCGGCGGACTGCGCGCAACCGGACGTATTCAGCCCGCCCGGCACTAGAGAGCCCTCACCGGGACTCCAGGCGCGATGTCGGCGAAGCAGTTATCCGCATGACGATGCATCGCGAGCGCTTCGCCCCCGTGAACCCGTCTGGGCAACAGCCATTCAGTGCTTGCACAGACCCATCACTCGTCAGACCGCCGCCGGAACCCCAACCATCTTCAACGCAAGCGCTTCGGCCACTTCGATCCCGTCGATGGCCGCCGAGTAGATCCCGCCGGCATACCCCGCGCCTTCACCCGCCGGATACAGGCCCTCGACATTCATGCTCTGAAAGTCATCCCGGCGTCGCACGCGAATCGGCGACGACGTTCGCGTCTCGACGCCGGTCAGCACCGCGTCATGCATCGCGAAGCCGGCAATCTTCCTGTCCATTTGCGGCAACGCTTCGCGGATCGCTTCGATTACGTAGTCTGGCAGCGCCGTGCTGAGATCGGTCGGATGCACGCCCGGTTTGTAGGACGGCACCACCGAACCCAGCGACGTGGACGGCCGCCCGGCAATAAAGTCGCCAACAAGCTGGCCCGGCGCCATATAGTTGCCGCCACCCAACTCGAACGCCCGCTCTTCCCATTTGCGCTGGAAGGCGATGCCGGCTAGCGGGCCGCCCGGATAATCGTCCGGCGTGATGCCGACGACAATCCCAGCGTTGGCATTGCGCTCGGCCCGTGAATACTGGCTCATGCCGTTGGTCACCACGCGGCCCGGCTCGGAAGTCGCCGCGACCACCGTGCCGCCAGGACACATACAGAAGCTATAAACGGCGCGCCCGTTGCTGCAGTGGTGCACGACCTTATAGTCGGCGGCGCCCAGTTGCTTGTGGCCCGCAAACTTGCCGAAACGGCTGCGATCGATCAACCCTTGCGGATGTTCGATCCGGAAACCGAGTGAAAACGGCTTCGCTTCAATATAGACGCCGCGGTCGCTCAGCATCTGGAAGGTATCGCGCGCGCTATGGCCGACCGCCAGCACCACGTGGTCGCAGCGCAAATGCTCGCCCGTCGACAGCTTGAGCCCGCGCACCTTGCCCTGATCGATTTCGATATCGTCGACCCGCGTCTCGAAACGCACCTCACCACCCAGCTCGTGAATAGTCGCGCGCATCTTTTCGACCATGCTGACGAGGCGGAACGTGCCGATATGGGGCCGGCTCAGATAGAGAATGTCTTCCGGCGCACCCGCGCGGACGAATTCGTCGAGCACCTTGCGGCCGTAGTGCTTCGGATCCTTGATCTGGCTGTAAAGCTTGCCGTCCGAGAATGTGCCCGCGCCGCCTTCACCGAACTGCACATTCGATTCAGGATTGAGCACCGACTTGCGCCACAGCCCGAAAGTATCCTTGGTGCGCTCGCGCACGGCCTTGCCGCGCTCGAGAATGATCGGACGAAAGCCCATCTGGGCGAGGATCAGCCCGGCAAACAGGCCGCACGGCCCCATGCCGATCACAACCGGACGCGGGGAAGTCATCTGCGCCGGTGCTTTGGCGACAAAACGGTACGTCATGTCCGGTGTCACCGCGCAGTGGGGCACGTCGGCGAGCCGCTTGAGCGCGGCCGCTTCATCCTTCACCTCGACGTCGACGATGTAAGTGAGCTTGATGTCGGTGCGCTTGCGGGCGTCGTGCGCGCGGCGGAACACGGTGTATCGGATGAGCCCGTCCTCGCCCACGCCGAGTTCAGCGAGGCGCGCGCGGACGGCGGCTTCGAGAACGCTCTCGGGGTGATCGAGCGGGAGTTTAATTTCGCTTAGACGTAACATGAGTACCGGGGGATGCATGAAGGCCGCAAATCGCGGCCAATTCGCAATTTTATAGGTTATGTGTCGGCGCGGGGCGGCGACACTCGCGAAACACCTTGGCGACGAACCCAAGGTGTCCCTATCGAAACGAGCCATTCTTCTCAAAAAATTTATTAACCGACCGGTCGGTTGGTTTATACTGCGCACACACAGACAACTTCCGCTGAGAGCGTCCCCATGTACACGCAATCCCTGGATATCCCCGGCAATGTCGCCCCGCTCGACGCGGCAGCGAGTTCGCCCGAGCAGTCGCAATTCGACGCGGTCATGGCCGCCGACGGCAAGATCGAAGCGCAGGACTGGATGCCTGAGGCCTACCGCAAGACGCTGGTCCGGCAAATCTCGCAGCACGCGCATTCTGAAATCGTCGGCATGCTGCCGGAAGGCAACTGGATCTCACGCGCGCCCAGCCTGAAGCGCAAGGCGATCCTGCTGGCCAAAGTGCAGGACGAAGCCGGCCACGGCCTCTATCTATATAGCGCGGCCGAAACGCTCGGCGTGTCGCGCGATCAGTTGATCGCCGCATTGCACTCCGGCAAAGCCAAATATTCGAGCATCTTCAACTACCCGACACCCACGTGGGCGGACGTCGGCGTGATCGGCTGGCTGGTGGACGGCGCGGCGATCATGAATCAGATTCCGCTGTGCCGCTGCACGTACGGCCCTTATGCCCGCGCGATGATCCGCATCTGCAAGGAAGAGTCGTTCCACCAGCGCCAGGGCTTCGACGCGCTGATGTCGATGATGAGCGGCACCGAAGCGCAACGCGAGTTGGTCCAGCAAGCCGTGAACCGCTGGTGGTGGCCGGTGCTGATGATGTTCGGCCCGAGCGACAAAGACTCGATTCACAGCAACCAGTCGTCGAAATGGGGCATCAAGCGCATCTCGAACGACGATCTGCGCCAGAAATTCGTCGACGCCACCGTCGATCAGGCCAAGGTACTCGGCGTCACGCTGCCGGATCCGGACCTGAAGTGGAACGAAGCGCGCGGCCAACACGACTACGGCGATATCGACTGGGAAGAATTCTGGCGCGTCGTGAATGGCGACGGCCCGTGCAACCGCGAACGTCTCGCGACCCGCGTGAAAGCACACGACGACGGCGCCTGGGTGCGCGAAGCCGCCCTCGCCCACGCCGAAAAGCAGCGCCAGCGCGCACAACAGCAAGCTGCCTAACCGCAGCGACAAGCCAGACAAAGTATCAGGAGATCAGCAATGAACAAGGAATGGCCGATTTGGGAAGTCTTCGTGCGCAGCAAGCAGGGACTCGACCATAAACACTGCGGCAGCCTGCATGCCGCCGACGCGCCGATGGCGCTGCGCATGGCGCGCGACGTCTACACGCGCCGCCAGGAAGGCGTGAGCATCTGGGTGGTGCCGTCGTCGGCGATCACGGCATCCGCGCCGGAAGACAAGGCTGAGCTGTTCGAACCGGCTGGCGACAAGATTTATCGCCACCCGACGTTCTACACGCTCCCCGACGAAGTCAACCACATGTAAGCGCGGCCATGACCATCACGCCCCAACATCTGCAGTATGTGCTGCGCCTCGCGGACACCGCGCTGATCCTCGGTCAGCGCAATGCCGAGTGGTGCGGTCACGGCCCGATCCTCGAAGAGGACATCGCGCTGTCGAACATGAGTCTGGATCTGATCGGCCAGGCGCGCCTGCTGTACACGCACGCCGCCTCGCTGGAACAGCAACTCACCGGCAAAAGCCGCACGGAAGACGACTACGCGTACTTCCGCGCGGAACGCGAGTTCGCCAACTACACGCTGGCCGAGTTGCCGCATTACGGCCCGCTCGCCGGCACGGCGCAAGCCGAGAAGGACTACGCGGTCACGATCGTGCGCAATTTCCTGTACTCAACGCTGATGGCGCATCTGTGGTCCGCGCTCACTACGTCGAAGGATGAACAGCTTGCAGCGATCGCCTCGAAGTCGATCAAGGAAACCAGCTATCACGTGCACCATGCGGGCGAATGGCTGATTCGTTTCGGCGACGGCACGGACGAGTCGCATCGCCGCGCGCAAGCTGCGCTCGACTATCTGCTGCCGTACACGCGTGAGTTTTTTAGTGCGGACGCCGTGGAGGAAGCCATCGCCGCCGCCGGCATCGGGCCGCTGACGTCGGACCTCGAGGCAGCATGGCTCGAAGACGTAGCGGCCACGCTCGACCCGGCCACGCTCAAGCTCCCCGAAGCGGTCAAGCACATCACGGCCGGCAAGCATGGCGAGCACTCGGAGCACATGGGCTTCGTGCTGGCCGAAATGCAAAGCCTCGCGCGCCAGCATCCCGGCGCCACCTGGTAAGCACGCACCCGAGCGCTCAACCGGAACCCAACGGAACTTTAAGATGACGACCTCGACTGCCATGCCCACCGCCGACGCCACGCTCGAGCGCGCATGGGCCGTGCTCGAAACGGTGCCTGATCCGGAGATCCCGGTGGTATCGATTCGTGAACTCGGCATTCTGCGCGACGTGCGACGCGCCGCCGACGGCACGCTCGAAGTCGTGATCACGCCGACCTATTCCGGTTGCCCGGCGATGTCGCAGATCGCCGAAGACGTCGCCCACGCGCTCGATGTGGCTGAACTGAAGCCGTATCGGATCGCCACTGTGCTGGCGCCAGCCTGGACCACCGACTGGATGACCGCCGACGCGCGCGAAAAATTGCGCGCCTATGGCATCGCGCCGCCCACGGGCAATTGCGGTTCAGCCGCTCCGTCGCAGGAAAAAGTGCTGCGTTTCATGCCGCGCGCGCTACCGGCGCCGTCCTGCCCCCGTTGCGGCTCGGCGCACACCGAGCGTCTCGCGCAATTCGGCTCGACGGCCTGCAAGGCCCTGTACCGCTGCATCGACTGCCGCGAACCCTTCGACTATTTCAAACCATACTGATATGGCTACCCCGCAATTTCATCCGCTGCGTATCCGCGAAGTGCGGCCCGAAACCGCCGACGCGGTCTCGGTCGCCTTCGAAGTCCCTGTCGAACTGCGCGAACACTATCGCTTCACGCAGGGCCAGTTCGTCACCCTGAAAACGCACATCGACGGTGAGGAAACGCGCCGTTCGTACTCGATCTGCGTCGGCGTCACCGATTACGACCGCGACGGCGAACTGCGCATCGGCATCAAGCGCGTGCGCGGCGGCCGTTTCTCGAACTTCGCGTTCGACACGCTGCAACCCGGCCACACCATCGACGTGATGACGCCGGACGGCCGCTTCTTCACCCATCTCAACGCCGACCAGGGCCAGCAGTACATCGCGTTTTCCGGCGGCTCGGGCATCACGCCGGTGCTCGCGATCATCAAGACCACGCTGGAAGTCGAGCCGCGTAGCACCTTCACGCTGGTGTACGGCAACCGCAGCGTCGATCAGATCATGTTCGCGGAAGAGCTCGAAGATCTGAAGAACCGCTTCATGAACCGCTTCGTGCTCTATCACGTGCTGTCGGACGACCTGCAGGACGTCGAGCTGTTCAACGGCGTGCTCGACCAGGAGAAGTGCGCCGCCTTCATCGACAACCTGCTGCCGGCCGATGCCATCGACGAAGCCTTCATCTGCGGTCCCGGCCCGATGATGGATGCGGCCGAGGCCGCGCTGAAAGCCGCAGGCGTACCTTCGGAAAAAGTGCATGTGGAGCGCTTCGGTTCGCCGCTGCCGCAAGCGGGCGTGCCGCCGGTCGAAATCACCGACGACACCCCGGCCGCCGACCTCGAAATCGTCCTTGATGGGAAACGGCGCAAGCTGCGCCTGCCGTATCAGGGCGTGAGCGTGCTCGACGTCGGCTTGCGTGCCGGCCTCGCGCTGCCGTACGCATGCAAGGGCGGCGTCTGCTGCACTTGCCGCGCGAAGGTGCTCGAAGGCGAGGTCAAGATGGAAAAGAACTACACGCTGGAAGAACACGAAATCCGCGACGGTTACGTGCTGACCTGCCAATGCCATCCAATCAGCGATCGCGTGGTGGTGAGTTACGACGAGCGTTGAGTCGCGCGCGACGGGTGGCCATGCGACGCCCGCAACGCTTTCAGCAGGTCCGCGATGCGCTTACACTAGGGGCCGCTCGCGATCGGACATCAGTCCCGATCGATGAGCGGCCCCTTTTGTTATTTGCGTTTTTTGCCAGCCCAAGCCACTGCCGATGAGCACCATCCACCTCACCAACGGCGATGTCGCCGCCGAATCATTGCGCGCCGCGCTAGCCGAGGCGGCCCGCGACGATCGCGTGCACGCACTGCGCGACGATCTGGCGGTCGGCCCATTGCGTGGCATCGACGACGGACCCGACGTGCGAGCAGAGTTCTGGGACCGAGTCAGCGCGGACACCCGGCGCGATTTTCTTCGTGAATTCCGCGAGCAGGCGGCAACGCTGGAGAACATCGCGCGGGGCGACGCGAATCTGGTGATCTGGCACGGCGAAAGCGCGGCCGATCAATTGATGCTGCGCCGCGTCTGCTACCACCTGCGCAACAGCCCGCAACGGCTGAATGAAGTGCGCCTGTCGATTCGCGACCTCACCGACCCGGGCGCCTGGGCGCACAGCCGCAAAGATCGCGCGACGTCCGTCGGCATGTTCGCGCCGACTGTCCTGCAAGGGCGTCTGCATGACGCGGCGCCGATTTCGGTTCTGCGCATCAGCCGACTCGCGCTCGAATGGCAGGAAGCCAAGCACGCAAACGGCGAGACGCGCCGCTGGCGCGACAACACTTTCACGAGCGGCAACTTCGCCGACCTGGACGCGCTGATTCTCGAGCACGCCACGGGCGACTGGCAGCCCGCCGCGCGCGTTGCAGCGGAACTGATGACCGCTGAACTCTGTTATCTGGTGAGCGACAGCATCGTGCTGTGGCGCTTCCGCGAACTGGCCGCGACCCGTCGCATCAAGCTGCGTGGCGACGCGAGCGCATGGCGCACGCTGGAACTGTCTGCGGCGCTTGCCCCCTGTCCACACTAATAAAATAGACGACCATGGCCCGTACCCGAGCCCCCGACCACGAAACCCAACGCGACCAGATTCTCGAACTCGCCGCGGAGAAATTCGCCCAGACCAGCTACCCGAGCACCTCGATGGCCGATCTCGCGGCCGCGAGCGGCACCTCGAAAGCGCGCCTGTACCACTATTACGCGAGCAAGGAAGCGATCCTGTTCGATCTGCTGGACCGCTACACAAAGCGGCTGATGCTGATCATCGCGGAGGTGGAAGGCGCGAGCCAACGCCGCGGACTGTCCGAGCGCGACACTTTCGCCGAGCTGATCCGTGCGTTCCTATCCGAGTACGAGACCTCACACAGTCGGCACGTCGCGCTCCTGAACGACGTGAAGTATCTGGTCGATACCCAGCGCGAAGTCATCCTGAACCGCCAGCGCGATGTTGTCGCGGCATTTGCGCGGCAACTGGCGCGCGCCTATCCGGAACGCGCCACACGCGAAAACCAGACCGCCCTCACGATGATGGTGTTCGGCATGATCAACTGGACGTTCACCTGGCTCAAGCCGGACGGCCGGATGGGCTACCGGGAATTCGCCGAGCAGGTGGTCGATATGGTGGATCACGGGTTGAGCTCTGCCGAGGGCTGATTGCGCACAGCAGCATTGTTCAGAGGAAATAGTTGCCGCGAGTTGCCTCGACGCGACAACTTGTTACGAACGCTCGTTCAGTTTGTTTTTCATTAATAATCAATGAATTAAAAATAGGGCGCCAACTTTCTAGACATTGCCCTCAGTTTTTGATACGGGTTTTCCCTAGTACGTGATTGGCATATCCGCTAAAATCGTTTTTGCGGCGCACCATGCCGCTCGATTAAAAGGAGAACCCGACCATGAACATGATTACACCCCGCGCCGCTGAGCCGATCGTCGCGCACGATCGTCCGTTGCAGCCAGGCGGTCGTGCGCCTGCTCTGGTCCGCGAGCTCACCGCGATCGATCGCGAACGGCTGCTGACCCACTTCCTCTCGCTCGACGAAGACGACCGCCTTCTGCGCTTCGGCCAGATCGTGCCGAACCACGTCATTGAGAACTACGTCCGCGCGATCGACTTCACGCGCGACACGGTCTTCGGCGTGTTCAATAGTCAGTTGCAACTCACCGGCGTCGGCCACCTGGCGTATCTGCCAGCCGACGGTGACAAGCGCACCGCCGAATTCGGCGTGTCGGTGCTGGAAAGCGTCCGCGGGCAAGGGATTGGCTCGAAGCTCTTCGAGCGCGCCGCAATACGCAGCCGCAATACGCATGTCACCACGCTTTACATGCACTGCCTGTCGCGCAATTCGACCATGATGCACATCGCGAAGAAGGCCGGCATGAAGATCGAATACTCGTACGGCGAGGCAGATGCCTATCTGACGCTGTCGCCAGCGGATCAATCGAGCATCATCACGGAGATGCTACAGGAGCAAGCTGCGGTGTTCGACTACGCACTCAAGCGCCAGGCGCGTCAGGCGTCAAAGATGTTCGAGTCGTTTATGCCGACTGAGGCGGCGGCCTAAACAGCCTGCGCTTCGGCAAAAGAAAGGGCGGCCTTGTGGCTGCCCTTTTTGTTTGTCTGTCGCCTAACCGCGGCCCAGCACTCACAAAATCGGCAGCGCCGTTGTTTCCTTGAACTTCTCGAGCGAAAAGCTCGTTTTCACGTCGATTACAGAGGGATGGTGCAGCAACTGGTCCTGCACAAACCGTGAAAAGTGCGCCATATCCTCGACCTGCACACGCAGCAGGTAATCCATGTCGCCCGTCATCGCGTGACATGCGACCACTTCCGGCCACGTCTGCACGGCCGCGCGAAACAGATCGGCATGCGTCGTGTCGCCGCGCGGACTGAGCCCCGGACCGCTGCGCTTTTCCAGTCGCACGTTGACGTAGGCGAGCAGATCAAGCCCAAGCTTTTGCGCATCGAGCAACGCGACATAGCCGCGAATCACCCCGCTCTCTTCCAGCCGACGGATACGCCGTAGACACGGGCTCGGCGACAGGTTGATGCGCTCGGCGATCTCCTGATTCGACAGCCTGCCATTCTCCTGAAGGATCGCCAGAATGCGTCTGTCGATGGCGTCTATCTCTATTTTGGCCATTTTCTGCCGTCCATGTCATAAATTGAGCTAGAAAATAGCTTGAGCGTATCGGCGCGCGATTAAGTTCGCAAGTTTTCGTCGCCAGCCGGCCTTTACACTTGCGTCATTCAGTTGCGCTAACTCGTACGGCCCGCGCCGGCGCTAATAGGAAGGAGACAGACAATGCAGGTTTCAACTTGGGAAAACCCGGTCGGCACGGACGGCTTCGAATTCATCGAATACACCGCACCGGATCCGAAGGCGCTCGGCAAGCTGTTCGAACAGATGGGCTTCACCGCCGTTGCACGGCATCGTCACAAAGACGTGACGCTGTATCGCCAGGGTGAAATCAACTTCATCGTCAACGGGGAACAGCATTCGTTCGCGCAACGTTTCACGCGCCTGCATGGTCCGTCGATCTGCGCGATCGCGTTCCGTGTGCAGGACGCTGCGAAGGCCTACCAACAGGCACTGGAAAAAGGCGCCTGGGGTTTCGACAACAAGACCGGCCCGATGGAACTCAACATTCCGGCGATCAAGGGCATCGGCGACTCGCTGATCTATTTTGTCGACCGCTGGCGCGGCAAGAACGGTGCTGAGCCGGGCACTATCGGCAACATCGATATTTACGACGTCGACTTCGAACCGATTCCGGGCGCGAATCCGAACCCTGTCGGCCACGGTCTGACCTACATCGACCATCTGACGCACAACGTCCATCGCGGACGCATGCAGGAATGGGCGGAGTTCTATGAGCGCCTGTTCAATTTCCGGGAAGTGCGTTACTTCGACATCGAAGGCAAAGTGACCGGCGTGAAATCCAAGGCGATGACCTCGCCTTGCGGCAAAATCCGCATTCCGATCAATGAGGAAGGGTCAGACGTAGCCGGTCAAATCCAGGAGTATCTGGACCAGTACCACGGCGAAGGCATCCAGCACATCGCGCTGGGCAGCAACGACATCTATCGCACGGTGGACGGTTTGCGCGCGGCGAACATCTCGCTGCTCGATACGATCGACACATACTATGAACTGGTCGATCGGCGTGTGCCGAACCACGGCGAGCCGCTCGACGAATTGCGTAAGCGCAAGATCCTGATCGACGGCGCACCCGACGACTTGCTGCTGCAGATCTTCACCGAAAACCAGATCGGGCCGATCTTCTTCGAGATCATCCAGCGCAAGGGCAATCAAGGATTCGGCGAGGGCAACTTCAAGGCGCTGTTCGAATCGATCGAGCTGGATCAGATCCGTCGTGGCGTGGTTCAGGACAAGGCCTAACGACTAGCGGCCAACGGTCCACGTGGAATCTGGGAGACATAAAAAAGGGCGAAGATCTTGCGATCCTCGCCCTTCGTCGTTTATGCCGTTGTCCGAAGCCCGGACAACGGCCGATTTTCAACCGATGCGCCGCTTCAGCGACGCATCACGAATTCTGGTCTTCCTCGTCGGCCTTTGTGGATCGTGCAATGCGCTCCACCGCAATGCGTGCGGGCGCGACCTGCGCCGTGCTGGTGATCGCGTTCGAGAGCGTCCCTGCGCTGTTCGAGCCGGAACTCGAGCGCACCGGCGCGCTCATGGCGAAGAATGCGGCCGAAACCATCAGGAAGGTCTGGATGTTTCTAGTGTTCATGCGTACTCCTTTTCTAACTGCCCTGCTGTCCTGAAGCTCCACCGAATGCAGAGCGTTGCGCAGACATTGCTCGCAGGTGGGGTGTTAGACAGACATTTCAACTGCGGTTCCTCAGATTTGTAGTTTTTACAGCTTGTTACAGGGGGATTGCGTCGCAGGAAGTCGCCCGGCGCGTTCAGGCAGGTCCCGCGCTGCAAGGCCGTATTTCTGGCGCGCTGCGGCGGGTTTTCACCAGTGCTACCATCACTTAAAACACGTCAATATGGCGACCCCGGCCCCAAGCGTTCACAAGATGCCGCGGCCAAAAAAGTTTTGGTGATCCCAAACTGGTTGGAGGAGTACACATAATGAATGCCCCGCTAGACGCAGGTCAGCGAGCCTCGCTCGAAGCCGCGCTATCTTCCGTCACGCTCGACGACAAATACACCCTCGAACGCGGCCGCGCGTACATGAGCGGCATCCAGGCGCTGGTTCGTCTGCCGATGCTGCAGCAAGAACGCGACCAGGCGGCCGGGCTCAATACCGCCGGCTTCATCTCCGGTTACCGCGGATCGCCACTCGGCGGACTCGACCAATCCTTGTGGAAGGCGAAACAGCATCTCGCCGCGCATCGCGTCGTGTTCCAGCCCGGCGTCAACGAAGACCTCGCGGCGACCGCCGTGTGGGGTTCGCAGCAGGTCAATCTGTACCCGAGCGCAAAATACGATGGCGTGTTCTCGATGTGGTACGGCAAAGGCCCAGGCGTCGACCGTTCCGGTGACGTCTTCAAGCACGGCAATTCGGCCGGCTCTGCGCAACACGGCGGCGTTCTCGTGCTCGCCGGCGACGACCACGCCGCCAAATCCTCGACACTCGCGCACCAGTCGGAACACATCTTCAAGGCCTGCGGCCTGCCGGTGCTGTTCCCATCGAACGTGCAGGAATATCTGGATTTCGGCCTGCACGGCTGGGCGATGAGCCGCTATTCCGGACTGTGGGTCGCGATGAAGTGCGTGACCGACGTGGTCGAATCGTCCGCTTCGGTCGACATCGATCCGCACCGCACGAAAATCGTTCTGCCGGACGACTTCGCCATGCCCGAAGGCGGCCTGAACATTCGCTGGCCGGATCCGCCGCTGGTGCAGGAAGCGCGTCTGCTCGACTACAAGTGGTACGCGGCGCTCGCCTATGTGCGCGCGAACAAACTGGACCGCGTCGAAATCGATTCGCCGCATGCGCGCTTCGGCATCATGACCGGCGGCAAGGCATACCTCGACGTGCGTCAGGCGCTGACCGATCTCGGTCTCGACGACGAAACCTGTTCGCGTATCGGTATCCGTCTGTATAAGGTCGGCTGTGTATGGCCGCTCGAGGCGCAAGGTGCGCAAGCCTTCGCACGCGGTCTCGATGAAATTCTGGTGGTTGAAGAAAAGCGCCAGATTCTCGAATACGCGATCAAGGAAGAGCTGTACAACTGGCCCGATGCGCAGCGTCCGCGCGTGTTCGGCAAGTTCGATGAAAAGGACGGCGCGGGTGGCGAATGGTCCGTGCCGATGGGCAACTGGCTGCTGCCGGCGCACTACGAACTCTCGCCGGCAATCATCGCCAAGGCGATCGCCACTCGGCTCGACAAATTCGACCTGCCGTCCGACGTGCGCGCGCGCATTGCGACGCGCATCGCGGTCATCGAAGCGAAGGAAAAAGCATTGGCGCGTCCGCGCGTCGAAGCCGAGCGCAAGCCGTGGTTCTGTTCCGGCTGCCCGCACAACACGTCGACGAACGTGCCGGAAGGTTCGCGTGCGATGGCCGGCATCGGCTGCCACTACATGACCGTGTGGATGGACCGCAGCACCAGCACCTTCAGCCAGATGGGCGGCGAAGGCGTCGCGTGGATCGGCCAGGCGCCGTTCACCAACGATAAGCACGTATTCGCCAACCTCGGTGACGGCACCTACTTCCACTCGGGTCTGCTCGCGATTCGCGCGGCGATCGCGTCGAAGGCGAACATCACCTACAAGATTCTCTATAACGATGCAGTCGCGATGACGGGCGGGCAACCGGTCGACGGCGTGCTGACCGTGCCGCAGATTACGCATCAACTCGCCGCCGAAGGCGCGACGAAGATCGTGATCGTCACCGATGAACCGGAGAAATACTCCGCGAACGTCGGTCTCGCGCCAGGCATCGACATTCACCATCGCGACAAGCTCGATGAAGTTCAGCGTCAGCTTCGCGAGATTTCCGGCACCACGATCCTGATCTACGACCAGACCTGCGCGACGGAGAAACGCCGCCGCAGGAAACGCGGCACGTATCCGGATCCGGCGCGTCGTGTCGTGATCAACGAAGCGGTGTGCGAAGGCTGCGGCGATTGCTCGGTGAAGTCGAATTGCCTGTCTGTCGAGCCGCTCGATACCGAGTACGGCACCAAGCGCCAGATCAATCAGTCGACGTGCAACAAGGACTTCTCGTGCGTGAACGGGTTCTGCCCGAGCTTCGTATCCGTCGAAGGGGGTCAGTTGCGCAAGCCGAAGGCGGCTTCCGGCATTGTCGGTGACGCGATGCCACCGGTGCCGGAACCCGAACTACCGTCGATCGCGCGCCCTTATGGGGTGCTGGTGACGGGCGTCGGCGGCACGGGTGTCGTAACGATCGGCGCCTTGCTCGGCATGGCCGCGCATTTGGAAAACAAGGGCGTCACGGTGCTCGACGTCACCGGCCTCGCGCAAAAGGGCGGCGCCGTGATGAGCCACGTGCAGATCGCCCAGAACCCGGGCGACATTCACGCGACCCGTATCGCAATGGGCGAAGCCAGTCTCGTGATTGGCTGCGACGCGATCGTGACCGCCAGCGACGAATGCGTTTCGCGGATGCAGGTGGGCCGGACCCGTGTCGTGCTCAATAGCGCGCACACGCCGACCGCCGAACTCATCAAGAACCCGAACTGGCGCTTTCCGGGCAGCAGCACCGAAGCGGACGTGCGTGCCGGTGCGGGCGACGACGGCGTCGATATGGTCGATGCGAATCACTTCGCCGTCGCGCTACTTGGCGATGCGATCTACACGAATCCGTTCGTGCTCGGCTACGCGTGGCAACGCGGCTGGGTGCCGCTGACGTATCAATCGCTGATGCGCGCAATCGAGCTGAACAACGTGCAGATCGAGAAGAACCGTGCGGCTTTCGAATGGGGCCGTCGTGCCGCGCACGACCTGGCCTCGGTGCGCACGCTCGCGCACTCGCAAGGACGCGGTGCCGCAGCGGAAACGACGAGCAGCAAGATCATCTCGCTGCACACACCGAAGGCGCTCGACACGCTGATCGACAAGCGCGCTGACTATCTTGCCGCGTACCAGGACGCCGCTTATGCGGACCGTTATCGTGCATTGGTGTCGCAAGTGCGCGTGGCGGAATCGGCACTCGATTCGATCGACGGCCAGTTGCCGTTGACTGAAGCGGTCGCGAAGAATCTGCACAAGCTGATGGCCTACAAGGACGAGTACGAAGTCGCACGGCTCTATAGCGACCCCGCGTTCATCGAAAAACTGAAGGCGAATTTCGAAGGCGACTGGAAGCTGCACATTCACCTCGCGCCGCCGACGTTCTCGAAAAAAGACGCACAAGGTCATCTGGTGAAGAAGAAGTACGGACCTTGGGTGTTCAGCGCCATGCACGTGCTCGCAAAACTCAAGTTCCTGCGCGGGACGGCGCTCGACGTGTTCGGCAAGACGGAGGAGCGTCGCACGGAGCGTGCGCTGATCGTCGAGTACGAGGCGCTGGTACGCGAGCTGATCGGTGGCCTGACCGCGCAGAAGCGTGAGTTGGCGGTCGAACTGGCGAATCTGCCGGACGGTATCCGCGGCTACGGGCACGTGAAGGAAAATAACCTGAAAGGCGTGCGGGTCAAGTGGAATGACTTGCTGACGCGCTGGCGTTCGCCGGAAGCGGGGAAGACGCAGCACGCGGCATGAACTTGCCGGCTTGACCGGCCGACATTGGCCTGAAATGGAAAAGGCGGCTGTCCTCGCGGACAGTCGCCTTTTTTTGCCTGTTTCGCCACGTGATGCGTGTGTACAAGAACAAGCGGTACTGCGCCTTCCAACAACACAACGTAAGCACTTGAACAGGACCGTCACTGATTACGTTGACCGGCGAGAGGTCAGCTGCTAGCGAACGGGATCGATGTGTGAGGCGGCGGGCAGCAAAGGAGCGACGTTCCAGGGTAACAGTTCGTCGATGCGGTTCGCTGGGTGATCGGCGATGCGCTCGATCACGTAATGCAGGTAG
>CABFVV010000153.1_pt1 | contig 17002 bp, 14 predicted proteins | sample 8864751 | NCBI WGS metagenome assembly CABFVV01 (sample SAMEA5735770, study PRJEB23740) | soil metagenome | biome: forest; feature: forest soil; material: soil | place: USA | collected 2013-10-13 | depth 0.1 m | reverse complement strand
TTCCCGTGTGAAAGTAGGTAATCGTCAGGCTCCCCAGCAAGACCAGAAACCCCACCCCGCAAAGGTGGGGTTTCTGCGTTTACGCGGCAAAAACCAGCCATCTGAAAACATCGCCACCGTGAGACCCTGTCCGGTGCGGCTCCTGTCCTGCCGGTATCACTCCTTCCCGATCCGCAGCGCGGTCGCGTAACCAGTTGGCTCTTGTCCATTCCGCGGCATGCATGCGCAGGCTCTCTGCTCTTCTCATCCCTCCCGGAGCACGTGAAATCGGGCCCTTTGCCTAGCGGCAGCGCCAAAAGGTAGCTCTCCCGCAGGCGAAAAATCTGCAACAAAAATAGCTTCACCACCCCTTTTTATTTCCCTCCTGCGCGCGCTTCGTCGCATCGCCTTGCCTTAACATCCGCCACAGAATACTGTATAAATATACAGTGAAAACTCGTCACCCCATGCGTGCCCGATGCCGGGCAGGGTGGAGTATTCCCTATTGAACGAGCGTGTCTATGGCAGCAGCGATTCATCTGGCGACGACAGCGTTGTCGTCGCAATTGCGGCGTCAGGTGTGGCAGGGCAATGAGCTTGCCGAGGCGGACTCGCGGGTGATTTCCAGCGGCTATGCTGCGCTGGATCAACTGCTGCCTGGGCAGGGCTGGTCGGCCGGCGGCCTGACAGAGTTATTGATTGAGCACGGAGGAGTCGGCGAACTGCGCCTGCTGGCCCGCGCGCTTCGGCATCTTACGGCACAAGCCGAACGGCACGTCATGCTCGTGGCGCCCCCTTACCAGCCCTGTGCTTCGGCATTGAGGGCCTGGGGTATCGATGTCGAACGCGTCTTATGGGTGCGCTCGAGTGAAGACCAGTCTCTGTGGGCCGCTGCTCAAGCGTTGAAGCAGGATGGCATCGGCGCAGTGCTGGTATGGCTGCCGAATGCGCGCGCCGATAAGGTTCGGCGTCTGCAGGTGGCGGCTCAGGAGTCGGCATCGTTGGCATTTTTGATCCGGCCTGTCGAGGCAGCCACGCAATCTTCGCCGGCGCCATTGCGGATGATCTGCGAGCCGCTCTTGCCGGCCAATGCGCAGACGATCAATCGTCGTCAATGGTTGCAGGAGATTGGTATTTCGATCGACATCTTCAAGCGCCGCGGCCCGCCGCTAGCGGAACCCCTGCGTCTCATTTTGCCATTACAAAGCGTCTTGTTGCCGGAAAGCGGAATCGGTAGCAATCAAGGACGAGAGATCAAACATGTTGTGGATCGCAGTCACATTGCCACTCTTGTCGCTGGAAGCGGTGAAGCCTCTCGAACCGCTTCCGGATGGTTCGCCCGCGAAGCCGAATCGGTGTGAATCCGGCGAGACAAGCCAACCTCCGGGGGCCGACAGCGTCACCGAGGCGCGTTGCTATGCGCTGGCCGACCACGCGCACATCCTGATGCCGGATTTCGACGCATTGCGTGCCGGGGTGCATGCGGGTCAGTCGCGCTCGTACGCATTGGCCTTGGCGCCCGGTCTCAAGATGCTTGCCGCAGACACAGCCCGCGAAACTCAGGCGTTCGAAGCGATGGCGCTCGCTTTGCTGACGTACACACCGAAGGTGTCGCTCGGGCACGCGCATACCTTGTTGCTGGAAGTCGGCTCCGGCTTGCGGTTATTTGGCGGCTTGCGCGCGTTGTTGTCTCTGGTGTCCGCGACGGTGGCTGAATTCGGCTATACGGCGCGCATCGCGTGTGCACCGACAGCCTGGGGAGCGTGGTTGTTGGCTCAGGCGCACGCCGATCGGCAGGGGCATCGTTGGCATGTGATAAAGGAAACGTCGCTTGCGCGGGTCCTCGACCGCTTATCCGTGTTGTTGTTGCCGGTTTCGCAGGCGGATCGCGATGCGTTTACGCATGTCGGTTGCGCGACGCTGGCCGATTTGCGGCAATTGCCAAGGTCGGGTGTCGTGCGGCGTTTCGGCAGCGGCATTCTGGATCTGCTGGCGCAGGCGTATGGTGCGCGCCCGGATCCGCGCGAATCGTTCCGCGCGCCGGCATCGTTTCATGCTCAGTTGGAGTTGCCGTCGCGGGTCGATAGTGCCGATGCATTACTGTTTGCCGCGCGTCGGCTGATTGTGCAACTGGCCGGATGGTTGAGCGCGCATCATGCAGCGCTCAGTGGATATACGTTGTTGCTCGAACATGAATTGGCATCCCGCCATGCTCCGAAGACGTCGAGTCTGAAGGTCGCTTGGGCCATACCGTCGCGTGATGCCGAGCATCTGATCTGGCTGTTGCGTGAGAAGTTGAATCAGACGGTTCTGGTGGCGCCCGTGATCGAGTTGAAGCTGGTCGCGGATCAGATCGGCGAGTATGCAGGGCGGTCGGACACTTTGTTTCCAATGCCCGAATCAGACGGCGATTCGATTGCACGTCTGCTTGAACGCTTGAGCGCGCGTTTGGGGCCGGAGAACGTGTTGCAGATGTCGGTGCAGGACGATCATCGGCCCGAGCGGGCAATGCGCGTCGAGGCCTACCAGGCGCAAGCGTTTTCGCGCAAGAAGCGTTCGTCTGCGAAGACTAAGACAAAAATCAAAGCGGATAAAACCTGGCTGACCGATGAGTTGCAGCACGCTGCATTGGAGAGCGTGCGCGCAGACGACGATGCGGCGAGACAAGCGGAACAGGCGGAACGCACAGCACATCCAGAGCACCCAGAGTACATATCCCGCGAGTCCGAAAAAGCGAGTGACGCTAAAAGCAGCCGCCTATTCGTAATACAACCGGCCGATGCTCAAACCTCACTCGATCTGCCCGACAGTGCATTGCCATCGCAGCCTCGCCCCGTCTGGATGCTCGACAAACCGCTGCGCCTGATGATGCGCGACCAGCGGCCGATCTATCGTCGGCCGCTGAAAATGCTCACGCGTACCGAACGGATTGAAGCAGGGTGGTGGGACGGTAACCTCGTTGAGCGGGATTACTACGTTGCGGCAGATGATCGTGGCCATATGTTCTGGGTGTACCGGGAACGTCTTGGTGGCGAGTGGTATCTGCAGGGTTTATTCGGCTGAGCATCATGGAAAATTCTCAGCCATCATTCTTGTTAGAGCAGGCGCTTGCGGCCCAATTGCCGCCGTATGCGGAGTTGCATTGCCTGACTAATTTCTCGTTTCTGCGCGGCGCTTCGCATCCGCATGAACTGGTCGAGCAGGCGATGTCGTGCGGCTATAGCGCGCTCGCGATCACCGATGAATGCTCACTGGCGGGCGTCGTACGCGCACACACTGCGGTGAGAGAAATCAGGCAGGAGCGGGACCGCCAGCAGAAGGAGCGCGAAGACAAAGCGAAAGCCGCGCAGGCAGGAACGTCATTAGAAGAAGTAGCAGAGCCGGCGGCTACAACGCCAGCGGATTCAAAACAGGAAGCCTCAAAACAGGAAGCCTCAAAACAAGAAACCCTTGACCACGAGGTACTAAAACCAATCCCTCACCTCATCATCGGCAGTGAACTCAATCTGACCGACGATGCAGGCGAACCGTTCTGCACATTGGTTGCGCTCGCAACCAACCGCAATGGCTACGGCAATCTTTCCGAACTGATCACGCTGGCCCGTTCGCGTGCGGACAAAGGCAGCTATCGCCTCGGTCCATCCGATTTCACCGACTCGCTACCGCATCTAGAGCATCTCAAAGCCTTGCCCGATTGCGTCCTGATCCTAGTGCCGCAGCGCACGGCGACGCTCTCGCACACATTGCGTTGTGCGCACTGGCTGGCATCGTTCGCGCCGCAACGCTCATGGATCGCACTCGAACTCTGGCAAACCGGCAGCGACGATCTTCAGATCGACGCATTGCGAATGATTTCAAAAACGAGTGGTTTGCCTTTGGTGGCAGCAGGGGGCGTCCTGATGCATGTGCGATCGCGCAAGCCGTTACAGGACACCTTGACCGCGATCGGCCTCGTCACACCGCTATCGGCGTGTGGTCACGCGCTCGAGGCCAATGCCGAACGGCATATGCGCACTCGCGTGCGGCTCGGCAAACTGTATCCACGCGACACGCTCGAAGAAACGCTGCGTATCGCCGCCCTATGTCGCTTCTCGCTCGACGAACTCAAGTATGAGTATCCGGAAGAACTGGTGCCCGCCGGTGAATCGCCATCAAGCTATCTGCGCAAACTGGTCATGGCCGGCGCGATGGAGCGCTGGCCGAAAGGAATGGATCTCAAACGAATCGATCAGATCGAAAAAGAGCTGCAACTGATCGCCGACCTGAAATACGAAAAGTACTTCCTGACGGTACAGGATATCGTGAGCTTCGCGCGCTCCAGAAACATACTGTGCCAAGGCCGTGGTTCGGCAGCCAACTCGATCGTATGTTACTGCCTGCACGTGACGGAAATCGATCCGGTGCGCATGAACATGCTGATCGAACGGTTCATCTCGCGCGCGCGTAACGAACCGCCTGATATTGACATCGATTTCGAGCATCAGCGTCGGGAAGAGGTGATTCAATATATCTATGGGAAGTACGGTCGCCATCGCGCTGCGCTCACTGCAACGCTGATCACCTATCATGCGCGCAGTGCGCTGAAGGACGTCGGCAAGGCGTTGGGACTCGAAGCGTCATTGATTGAGCGGATCAGCAAATCGCAGCAATGGTGGGACGGCACGGATGCGGTCGCCAAATATCTGGCCGAAGCGGGCTTCGCTGCCAACTCGCACATCACGCAGAATCTGATTCGCCTTACCAAAGAGTTGCGCAACTTTCCGCGTCATCTGTCGCAACACGTCGGCGGCTTTGTGATTGCGAAAGATAAGCTGTCGCGACTCGTGCCGATTGAGAACGCGACGATGAAAGACCGCAGCGTGATCGAGTGGGACAAGGACGATATCGATGCGCTCGGACTATTGAAAGTCGACGTACTGGCGCTCGGCATGTTGTCGGCGATCCGGCGCGCGCTGGAATTCGTCGCCTTGCGGCGCGGCTTGCCGAAATTCAGGATGCAGGATATTCCGCGCGAGGATCGCGCCGTCTACGAGATGTGCGGTCATGCCGATACGATCGGCGTATTCCAGATCGAATCGCGTGCGCAGCAAAGCATGCTGCCGCGGTTGAAACCGAACAAGTACTACGATCTTGTGATCGAAGTCGCGATCGTGCGGCCCGGGCCGATCCAGGGCGGCATGGTGCATCCGTATCTGCGCCGCAAGCAGGGTCTGGAGGCGGTGGACTACGCTAAGGAGGAGTTACGCCCCGTGCTCGAGCGCACCCTCGGCGTACCGATTTTTCAGGAGCAGGTGATGCACCTCGCGATGGTTGCCGCGCTCTACACTGGTGAGCAGGCCGATCAATTGCGGCGCGCGATGGCCGCATGGCGGCGCAGCGGCAATCTGGCGAAGTATCAGCAGGATCTGACTGACCGCATGTCGGCGCGCGGTTACGAAAAAGAGTTCATCGAGCGCATCTGCAAACAGATCGAAGGCTTCGGCGAATATGGCTTTCCTGAAAGCCACGCGGCAAGCTTTGCCTTGCTCGTCTATCTCAGCGCGTGGTTGAAACGTTATGAGCCGGCCGCTTTTCTTGCAGGATTGCTGAACAGTCAGCCGTTGGGGTTTTATTCACCGTCGCAACTCGTGCAGGATGCCAGGCGTCACGGTGTCCAGGTATTACCGCCTGACGTGACCTTGAGCGATTGGGAGTCGACCTTCGAACAACGTGGTCGCGAAGGGCAGCGGATTTCATCGAGCGAGGCCTGTTTGCGTCGTCAGCAGGGCGCATTGTCCGCACAGCAATTCCGTGACTTGTCGTTGCGGCGCTTCACATTAGCCCGGACGATCAGGCGTGCGGCAAAACAGCTGACCGCACGCGTATTTCAATCTTCGAAAACCTATGGTGCACGCGGTCCGGCAGTACGCATCGGCATGCATCTGATCAAAGGTCTTTCACAGGTAGCGGCCGAACGCATCATGGCGGCTCGTAGCGACGCACAGTTTGCTGACGTCGACGATCTGGCGCGTCGCGCGGCATTGACGCGGCGCGATCTCGAAGCGCTGGCCGCGGCGAACGCGCTGGTCAGCATTGCGGGCCATCGGCGCGAAGCGTGGTGGCAGGTGACCGCGCAGCACACGGTACCCAAGCTGCTGCGCGATGCGCCGATCGCGGAAGCGCCGCTGGCATTGCCGCAGGCAGCCGAAAGTCGCGAGATCGTCGACGACTACGCGAGCATCGGCCTCACGCTCAATCGTCATCCGCTCGCGCTATTGCGCGAGCGTCTTGCCAGACAGCGTTTTCGCACGGCGGCAGAACTTGCCGCGTGCGGACACGGCACGCTGGCGCGCGCCTGCGGTATCGTCACTGTGCGGCAGCGGCCGGGCACGGCAAACGGCACCGTGTTCGTTTCCATCGAAGACGAAACCGGTTCGATCAACGTGATCGTCTGGCCGGCGCTGGTGGAAAAGCAACGCAAGGTGCTGCTGGGTTCGTCATTGCTGGCGGTGTATGGCGTCTTGCAGCGTGACGATGGCGTTTCTACCGGCGGTGACAGCGCCGGCAATGTGATGAACGCAAATAAAGCGGGCAACGCGAAACGGAAACAGAAGGGCGAGGTGATCCATCTCGTCGCGCATCGACTTGAAGATCACAGCGACTGGCTCGGCGAACTGGCTACGGCGAGCCGCGATTTTCATTGATGCGGACCAACTGTGGTTAAGCTTGCGGACCCGACGGCAGGTTGGCGTGTCGCCGGGCCGGAGAAACGCGAGCAGTACCTGCCGTCGTTATCAAGCTCGTTGCAGGGCAGCTACGCCGCCGTCTCGCCCCGCCACGGAAATGCGGCCAGCACTTGCCGGATCGCAACGTCGAACGGCGTGCGGCGGCCAATGCCGAGCGCCTCGAGCCGGTCCGACGCCAGGTGGCAGTTATGCGGGCGCGGCGTCGCGTCGGTGGGCGTATGTTTTGGCGTCAGTTGCGCATCGAGTTGCAGCGCTTCGGCCAGCCGCACGGCGATTTCATACTTGTTCATCGGCTCATCCCCCGACCATTGCACGATGCCGCAGATCGCATCGCCACGCGCATGCCGTTCGAGCATCTGCCGGATCACGAACGCGACGTCCGGTGTAAAGGTCGGGAAGCGAATCGCCCATGCATCCATGACGGCGGCCTTGCCCTCGCGTGAAGCCGACGCGGCAATCGCCGGCACGAGACTCGTCACCGCCGATTCTGCCCAATCGACGATCGGCCCATAGAGCAGCGGCAAACGCAGTATGCAGCCGAGATCGGTGGATTCCGTCAGCGCTCGCTCGCCTTCGAGTTTGCTGCGCCCATAGGCATTGAGCGGCGCGGGCGCGGAATCGTACTGATAGGGCGGGTGCGTGCCGTCGAACACGTAATCGGTTGAGATCGAGAGCGCCCAAGCGCCGCGCCGCTTTGCCGCCGCGGCCAGGGTGCGCACCGCATCGACGTTCAACGCCCGGGCGAGCGCCGGATCGTGCTCGCATACATCAGGCCGACGCTCCGCCGCGGCAATCACGAGCGCGTCCGGTGCTTCGCGCTCGACAAATTGCTCGACCGCCCGCGCATCGCGAATATCCAGCGCGACCGTGTTCGGCCCCGGCCGGCTGAACGCCGTGGCGACAACTTGCCAATCTGCCTGCTGTGCCAGTTCGTCGACGAGAGCCCGGCCAAGCAGTCCGGAAGCACCAATGACCGCAACTTTGAACATGACGGTCGCTCGTTTAGCGGGCTGGGCCGCTGGTCACGCCGGTCACCGTGTAACCGGCCTCGTCGATTGCGGCTTTGAGCGTGTCAACCGGTTGTGCCGATTCGACCGCCACGCGGCCGGATGCCAGATCGACCTGGACTTTAGCGGCGCCATCGTGTTCACGGATTGCGTTCGTGACCGCCGCCACGCAATGCTGGCAGCTCATGCCTTCTACCTGGAATTCGATCGTCATCGGGATTGCCTTGAAAAAATGAATGTTGCGATGCTTGAATTATGCCTGCCGATGCGCAATTGAGTGGCTGACCTTCCCACTATGGGAAGGTGTACGATCGACGCACACCCTGGGGAAACAGTCATGAACATCGGTGAAGCGGCCCGTGCGTCGGGCGTCACGGCGAAGATGATTCGCTACTACGAAAGCGTGGGCCTGCTGGCAGCGAAGGCGCGCACGAGCGCCGGCTATCGCGTATACGGGCCGCAGGAGGTCCATTCGCTGCGTTTTATCCGGCAGGCGCGCCGTCTTGGTTTTCTGGTCGAAGACATCCGCCGCTTGCTGGCGCTGTGGCACGACCGGTCGCGCGCCAGTGCCGAAGTGAAGACGATTGCGTTGGAGCACGTTGCGGAGCTCGATCGCCGCATCGCCGAACTGACCGACATGCGCGACACATTGGCGCATCTGGCGGACCATTGTCACGGCGACGAGCGCCCGGATTGCCCGATTATCGAGCGGCTCGCCGATACCGATCTGGTGTCGGGGAAGGGTTGTCACTCGATTTGAAAGCGCGAAGTGCAACCTGTCGAGGGCGTTATCGCAACCGAGCCTCAAAAAGCACCTGAATGGTGCAAATTAATATGGGGCAGTATCAATCGTCGCAAAAAAGCCGTCTTGAATTTAGATAAATCAACGACTTAAGTGCACCACGAGCGTGCACCATTCCAAAACGGAATGCACGTCATGCGGGCATTTCACTAGCAAGGTTGCACCATAAGGCTATAATCAGGGTTAACCCTTTTACGGGAAATCCCTGATGCAGAACTCACCGGGGATTCAATCTGATCCTTGGAGAACATCATGTTTGCATACGTACTTGAAAAGCTGAGCACCTGGTTTGAAACTGCAGAACGCAGCCGTCGTGAAGCCTATCTGGCGTCGTCGTCGGATATCGTTCAGCTCGAACAGCGCATCCGCTCGCTCGAAACCAATGGCTATTCGCTGTAAGTTTCAACTGCATCAAGTTTGACCCGGCAGCGCTCGTGCGCAGCCATTGCAGTAAAGTGTTGAGCCCCGTATAGACGGGGCTTTGTCACATCTGGACCACAAGAATTTCACGGCAAGTGGCGCTTCAAGGCGACTCATGGCCAATAACGACTAGCCTGACGGTTGCCGTCGCGGTAAGGTAAAGCGCTTTCTGCGCAATCCGGCATTCTCAAACTCAACCGGTCCGCCCATGCTTCCTGTCCACTCGCTCAAATCCGTCCTGGCCATGACTGCCGCAGCCTCGCTGACAACGGTTTTTGCCGTATCGGCTACATTCGCCGCGTCGAGCAATACCGCTCGCAAGCCCGTGATACTCGACTCGCAGAGCGGCATCAGCGACGGGCAGAGCGGCACCGTGCTGCAGACCGCGCCGCTCTCGCGGCAGCCGATCGTAGGGGCGCAGCCTATCGCAACGCCCACGGAGCTGGCGCCGAATTCGTCGATACCGTTCGTTGTCGCGCCCTACATCCCGGTGCCTGTCGGCGGCGGCACGCCGTCGCCACAACCGCAGCCGCAAACTCGTCCCGTGCCCCGGTCGCAATAAGCCGCAATAAGGGTCTCCGGCGCGATATCTCCCGGTAGTTCTTTTCCACCCATCCGTTGACGCTTCGAGCGGCGGGTTCTCTGTCGTGCTGCCGCATGTGCATGCGCGTCTTCCGCTAACGCGCGAGACACTAAATACGCCATTCGGGTTTCGATGCATGGCGTGCGCGACACCGTCCGACGACAATCGTTGCGCGCTCTCTCGCCAACGATGTGGACCATGCATCATGCGCAGCGCCATCGCATCGAATGAAAACAGAACAAGGAGACATCACATGCCTACTCACTGGATGCGGCGTGCCGCCAGCACTTGCGCCACGTTGCTCGCGCTGAGCGTACCCGCGGCGCTACCAGGTGCCGCGCTCGCCAAAGACACTCCGGAAAAACCCACGTTGACGATGGCTGTTGGCGGCTTGCCGGGCCTTTACTATTTGCCGGTACTCGCCGCACAGCAGTTGGGCTACTTCAAGGACGAAGGGCTGGACGTCACGCTCGAAGATTTTGCAGGCGGGTCGAAGGCGTTGGAAGCGGTCGTGGGGGGCAGTGCCGACGTGGGCGCCGGCGCATTCGAGCACACGCTGTTCATGCAGGCAAAGGGGCAACACTACCGCGCGTTCGTGCTGATGGGACGCGCGCCGCAGATCGTTGTCGCGGTGTTGAAGTCGAAGGCGGATCAGATCAAGACATTGGCGGACTTCAAGGGGGCCAAAGTCGGCGTGAGCGCGCCGGGTTCGTCGACGGATCTGGTACTTACCGTGGCTTTGCGCAAGGCAGGTGTGCAGCGCAACGAGATTTCGGCGATCGGCGTGGGCAGCGGCGCCACGGTACTGGCCGCGGTGAGCGGCGGTCAACTCGACGCGCTGTCCAACGTGGATCCGATGATGACCAAGCTGGAGCGTAGCGGCGCGATCAAAGTGCTGGTCGATACGCGTACCGTGAAAGGCACGCAGGAGGTATTCGGCGGACCGATGCCGGCGGCGACGCTCTACGCATCGGAGACTTTCATTCAGAAGTATCCGAAGACGACACAGGCGCTCGCCAATGCGATCGTGCGCGCGGACCACTGGTTGCAGACCGCGAGCGATGCCGACTTGCTGAAGATGGTGCCGCCGGCCTATTTGCTCAACGATTCGGCACTCTATGTGGAGGCATTCCACAACGTGCGCGACGCGTATTCGCCGGACGGCTTGATGCCCGCGGATGGTCCGGCGACTTCATTACGCGCCTTGTCGTCGTTCGATAACCGCCTCGATCCGAAAAAGATCGATCTGAACGCAACCTATACCAACGACTTCGCCCGCAAGGCAGCGGCGCAACTCAAGTAAGGAGTTTGGTGGTGGGTGATTTACCCGGTCGCGCACGTGTCATACCGCTGGCTAAGGCGCCCACGTGCGGCCCGGGGCGTGCTCAATCCCCGCGATATTCGACCTTGAACTGCGCGGCCTTGTCCTCGCCGAGCGCCTCGACCAGCCAGGGCATCTGGTCTTTCAGCGTTTTTGCCAGCGTATACGGCGGATTCAGGATGAACATGCCACTGCCGAACAACCCGAAGCCGTCGGTCGGCGGATTGCTGACGGTCAGGCTCACATGCAGCCAGTTGCGCTCCTGCAGCTTCTTCAACTGATCGGGGAAGCGCTGCGATTCAAGGCGTCTTACCTGCGGATACCAGACCGCGTAGGTGCCGGTCGGAAAGCGCTTCAGGCTTTCTTCGACGCAGCGCAGCGTGCGCGTGTAGTCGCGCTTGTCTTCGTATGACGGATCGAGCAGCACCAGCGCGCGGCGCGGCGCCGGCGGCAGCAACGCGAGGATGCCGTCGAAGCCGTCGCCCGCATAAAGCATTGCGCGACGGCCCGCGTCGCGGAAGTTGTGGCGCAGCACGTCGATTTCAGTGGTGTGCAGTTCGAACAGGCGCATGCGGTCCTGCTCGCGCATCTGCCGCCACGCGATGTACGGCGAGCCTGGGTAGAAGCGCAACTGGCCGTCCGGATTCAGCGCGCTCACTTCGTCAACGTACTCTGCGAAGACCGACGGCAGATCGTTACGCTCCCATAGTTTGGCGATACCGGTCTGGAACTCACCGGTTTTCGTCGCGTAGCCTTCCTTCAGCGAATAGACGCCGGCGCCCGCGTGCGTGTCGATATACCAGTAGGCTTTGTCCTTCTGGCCGAGGTAGCGCAGTAGCTGCAACACGACGGCGTGTTTCAGAACGTCGGCGTGATTGCCTGCATGAAAGGCGTGGCGGTAGCTGAGCATGATGAGGAAACACTGAAAGAGGGCGTGCCGGTCCACGGCGGATTCGGCGATGCGAGTGCAATGCGGCAGCACAACTGAAGTGCGGCGCGGTCGCGTATTGTACGCGACGCCGCGTTGCACCCCGCAGTGCGTTGCGCGCGACATAGCCCCGATGGTGCGCGGGCCATGCTCCGCGGACCGGACCGGTCCAATCGGGGCTGGACCGGTCCGGCGCGGTCGATCAGTCGTAGGCGTCGCCGATGATCGCCTCGATCCGCTCTTTGATCTCCGGCGTGATCCGTTCCGCCACCTCGGCGGATTTCATGTTCTCGCTGATCTGTTCGACGCGCGACGCGCCGGTGATCACGGTGCTCACATTCGGATTCTTCAGAATCCATGCAATCGCCAACTGGCCGATCGTGCAGCCCAGCTCGTCGGCCACTTCGCCCAGCTTGCCGACCACGTTGTTTTTGCCGGCATCGGTGACCTGCTTGCGCAGCCAGTCGTAGCCTTGCAGTTGCGCACGGCTATCGGCAGGTACGCCGTCGCGGTACTTGCCGGTGAGCAGGCCGGACGCGAGCGGGCTCCAGGTGGTCAGCCCAAGGCCGATATCCTCGTAAAGCCGCTTGTATTCCTGCTCGACGCGCTTGCGGTGGAACAGGTTGTACTGCGGCTGCTCCATGACCGGTTTGTGCAGATGATGGCGTTCAGCAATCTCGTAAGCGGCGCGGATTTCGTCGGCGCTCCATTCGGATGTGCCCCAGTACAGGGCCTTGCCGCGCGTGATCATGTCGCTCATGGCCCAGACGGTTTCTTCGACCGGCGTGTTCGGGTCAGGACGATGACAGAACACCAGATCGACATAATCGAGTTGCAGGCGTTTGAGCGATGTGTCGATGGCGTTCAGCAGATATTTGCGGTTCAGCGTGTGGTACTGGTTCGGCGCTTCGTTGAGACCCCAGAAAAATTTCGTCGATACCACATAGCTCACACGCGGCCATGTCAATTCCTTGAGCGCCTGGCCCATGATTTCTTCGGATTGGCCGGCGGCGTACACCTCGGCATTGTCGAAGAAGTTGACTCCCGCATCGCGCGCGGCTGCGAGCGACTCGCGCGCTGCACGATGATCTACCTGATTGCCGTAGGTGACCCATGAGCCGATGGACAGTTCGCTGACTTGCAGGCCCGAACGGCCCAGACGTCGATAATTCATGCATTCCTCCTTGGTAGTGATGCCGCCGGAATCCCGCTGAAACGTCCAGTTTAAAGAGATAAGGCTCGATGTGCAGTTTACGGATGCAGTTCACACGGTTCATGCACAATAGCAGCGTTGGCCGCAGTGCAGCATTCGGCTGAACGGTCTATGCCGTTTGGCTGGCTTCACGCCGCCTGCGGTCCGTGGTCTCATTGCTCATCAACTGCATGGAGGTTCTGGATGTCGTCACTGAACACGAATCTGAATGGCAAGGTTGCGGTGGTTACGGGCGCCGCGAGCGGCATCGGCAAGCAGATTGCGCTCACGCTTTCCGCCGCGGGCGCGGCGGTCGCGATCGCCGACCTGAACCAGGACGGCGCCAATGCCGTCGCTGAAGAAATCAAACAGGGCGGCGGCAAGGCAATCGGCGTGGCAATGGACGTCACGAACGAAGACGCCGTCAACCAGGGCATAGATAAAGTCGCGGCGGAACTCGGCTCGATCGATATTCTGATTTCCAACGCCGGCATCCAGATCGTCAATCCGATCGAAAACTATTCGTTTTCCGACTGGAAGAAGATGCAGGCCATCCATGTGGACGGCGCCTTCCTCACCACCAAGGCCGCGCTCAAGCACATGTACAAAGACGATCGCGGCGGCATCGTGATCTACATGGGTTCGGTCCATTCGCACGAAGCGTCGCCGCTGAAGTCCGCCTATGTGACGGCCAAGCATGCGCTGCTGGGGCTCTCACGCGTACTGGCCAAGGAAGGCGCGAAACACAATGTGCGCTCGCATGTGGTGTGTCCGGGTTTCGTGCGTACGCCGCTGGTCGACAAGCAGATTCCCGAGCAGGCCAAGGAGCTCGGCATCAGCGAAGAAGACGTGATCAAGCGCGTGATGCTGGGCGGCACGGTCGACGGCATCTTCACCACGGTGGAAGACGTCGCGCAGACAGTGCTGTTCCTGTCAACTTTCCCGACTGCGGCGCTGACCGGCCAGTCCTTTATTGTGAGCCATGGCTGGTATATGCAATAAGGAGGCGCCCATGGCGCAACGCAATCTCAAGCGGGCGCGCGTTGGCGCGCCCGGCGGCGGGGAAGGCGAGGGCGCCGGTCCGGCGCCCGCCGTGCATCCCGGCAAGAATCTCCAATTGCCGAACTACGAAACCGTCGCGTTGATGCTGCAGGGCGGTGGCGCACTCGGCGCCTATCAGGCCGGCGTCTTTCAGGGACTTTACGAAGCCGGCATCGAGCCGAACTGGCTCGCCGGCATTTCGATCGGCGCGCTGAATACGGCCATCATTGCCGGCAATCCGCCGGAGAAACGCGTCGAGCGGCTGCTGCAATTCTGGGAGACGATCTGCCAGCCGGCATTCGGGCCGCCGTTGCCGGCCTTTATCGAGCACGCGTTGTTCAATTCCAGTGAAGCCGTTCGCAAGGCCTTCACGGCGACTCAGGCGATGGGCGCGATCATGGAAGGGCAAAAGGGCTTTTTCGTGCCGCGTTTCCCGCCACCGTTGCCCACCGTCTCCGGCCCGCCGCAAACGGCGAGCTACTACGACACCACGCCGCTCAAGGCCACGCTTGAAGCGCTCTGCGACTTCGACCGCATTAATTCCGGTGAGACGCGTGTGTCGGTGGGTGCGGTGAATTGCGGTACGGGTAACTTCGCCTACTTCGATAACACGCATACGAAACTGAGGCCTGAGCATTTCATGGCGTCAGGCGCGTTGCCGCCGGGTTTCGCGGCGGTCGAAATCGACGGCCAGTTCTACTGGGACGGCGGTTTGATGTCGAACACGCCGCTCTACGAGGTGATTCAGACCACGCCGCGTCGCGATACGCTCGCGTTCCAGGTCGATCTGTGGAGCGCAGTCGGGCCGGTGCCGGACAACATCACTGATGTTCAAGGCCGCATGAAAGACATCCAGTACTCGAGCCGCACACGTCTCGTGACCGATATGCTGCAACGTTCGCAGCGTTTCCGGCATGTGCTGCGCGAGGTGCTCGATCGCGTGCCGTCCGACCAGCGCGACGATCCGTGGTGCAAGCTGGCGGATGATCTATCGTGTTCGAAGCGCTACAACGTGATCCACCTCATCTATCGGGAGAAGGAATACGAAGGGCACTTCAAGGACTTCCAGTTCGGCCTCTCTACAATGCGTGAGCATTGGAAAAGCGGTCTGGACGATATCCGGCAGTCGCTCGCGCAACCCGATTGGCTCGACATGCCTGATAACGACGCAGGGTTTGTCACGCACGATATCCATCGGGATTCCCGCTGAAACGGCCGTAGGTGCCAAAGTAGTGCCGGTAGCGGGACGCAATCGGCAGGTGACACTCACACGTCCAGCAACAGTCCATCAATAAAAAACGGCGCCCGAAAGGGCGCCGTTTCTACAAGCAGCTCAAGCAATTCAAGTTCGAGCAGCAACAGCCAAGCAAAGCGCGGGCAACAAACGCTCGCGCTCCAAAACGCCTTACTTCAGCACGTGAGCGACCGCGTTAGCCACCACGTCGAGGTTGCGCGTATTCAGCGCAGCCACGCAGATGCGGCCCGTGCTCACAGCGTAGATGCCGAATTCTTCGCGCAGACGGTCCACTTGCGGCGCCGTCAGACCCGAATACGAGAACATGCCGCGTTGTGCGTTCACGAAGCTGAAATCGCGATCCACGCCACTGGCCTTCAGACGTTCGACCAGACCGTTGCGCATTGCGCGGATACGGTCACGCATTTCGGCGAGTTCGCTTTCCCACATGGCGCGCAGTTCAGCCGATGCGAGTACCGCAGCAACCACCGAGCCGCCGTGCGTCGGCGGGTTCGAGTAGTTCGTGCGGATTACGCGCTTCAGTTGCGACAGCACGCGAGCCGATTCTTCCTTGCTTGCCGTGATGATCGACAGGGCGCCGATACGCTCGCCGTACAGCGAGAACGACTTCGAGAACGACGACGACACGAACACGTTCAGTTCCGATGCCGCGAACAGACGGACCGCTGCAGCGTCGGATTCGATGTTGTCGCCGAAACCCTGATAAGCGATGTCGAGGAACGGCACCAGATCGCGCGCCTTGACGACTTCGACGATCTGCTTCCACTGGTCGACAGTCAGGTCGACGCCGGTCGGGTTGTGGCAGCACGCGTGCAGCACGACAACCGTGCCCGCTGCATAGCTGTTCAGCGCGCTCAGCATGCCTTCGAAGTTCACGCCGTGCGTGTGCGCGTCGTAGTACGGATAGTTCACGACTTCGAAGCCGGCGCTTTCGAACAGCGCGCGGTGGTTTTCCCAGCTCGGATCGCTGATCGCGACCTTGGCGTTCGGGTTCACACGCTTCAGGAAATCAGCGCCGATTTTCAGCGCGCCCGTGCCGCCCAGTGCTTGCGCCGTCACGACGCGGCCCGCGGCGATCAGTGGCGAGTCGTTGCCGAGCAGCAGTTTCTGCACGGCAGCGTCGTAGGCAGCGATGCCTTCGATCGGCAGATAGCCACGCGGCAGCGCGGCTTCGACGCGTGCCTTTTCCGCGTCGCGCACGGCGCGCAGCAGCGGAATCTTGCCTTCTTCATTGAAGTACACACCAACGCCAAGGTTGACCTTGGTGGCGCGCGCATCGGCGTTGAAGGCTTCGTTCAGGCCCAGAATCGGGTCGCGGGGAGCAAGTTCGACGGCGGAGAACAGAGACATGATGGATGGGCAGCAGTTGTGAAAAGAGGGCGGCTTCAAGCGCGGGCGGCCCGGCCAACGGTGTCTGACGGACAATTCAGACGGCGGGCGGGCATCGGCGAGCGAGCGCAACTTGCCATTGTAGCGAATTCACGGGCGTTTTTCGGGCGACAAAGCCTGCTGGAGCGAATTATTTGCTTGAAAAACAGGCACTCCGGTGTCATGTCGTCGTAGCGGATTTGCGTAGGACGAAGCCGCCGAAGGCCGAACAGCGGCCTAGAGCCGACGGGAAATCGCCTCTGCATCGACCGCCTGGCGTGCCTCCCTCCACCCCCGCAATCCCTACGCCGACCCGCTCAGCCCGGGTTCCCGCAACCCGTTAGAATAGTTCTTTGCCCAAGGCCCGGTGCCGCCCCCATG
>CABFVV010000152.1_pt1 | contig 17024 bp, 22 predicted proteins | sample 8864751 | NCBI WGS metagenome assembly CABFVV01 (sample SAMEA5735770, study PRJEB23740) | soil metagenome | biome: forest; feature: forest soil; material: soil | place: USA | collected 2013-10-13 | depth 0.1 m | reverse complement strand
ACGCATTCGGGAAGTAGTGCGACCTGCTTGCGCTCATCGCCTTCAACGAATCGCTTCATGAGTCACCCGGTCTCAATGAGTTGATTCAGTTTAGGCGATGAGTGTGTTTTCACACAGGCTCGGCCGAACTCGGTCCGATGCAGGAGACTTGCCCTAACGATTCGCGGAGGCCGGTGAATGGTCCCGGGTTATTCCCAGAGATCGAAAGGTCGGCCGATCCAGCGACGATTAAGAAAAAAGTGGCAGGGATTCGACAGCGGATTGGCGTCGACGTCGCGAGGGCGTGGTTCGACCGGTCCGCGCAGCAGCTTTCCCGTTGGTCGAGCCGAGTCGCCGGTTCAGATCCGACAGCGCTCTACAGACCGAAATGCGGGCTGGCATCTCGGTCAATGTCCGTTCAAGCCGGTCCAGCAGTTCAGGCAGACTCACTTCACCCGCCCCTTTCCGTGCGAACTTCCGCTTCTTCATAAGGCCGCTCCCCTGTATCTGTCGACGATACGCGCTGGCGTCGACGTCACCACAAATCGTCGAGATCCAGCGACATCTGTTTCTTCGTGTTTGCGCCAGCAGCACCGTCGGAGGCATCTCCCTTTGGCAATGGTGATTTCAGCACATCGATATGGACAACCACATCCACGCCGATCCGGACAATGCCATCGTTCGGCCGCCTCGCAACGAGGTCGTTTTCCACGGGAGCAGCGCTGCCCTCTCTTACCGGCACAGCCAGCCGTTCACGCTGCGTCCGCCAGCATCGACTGACGGCAGCCCGATGCCGCACACCGGCAGGCGTACTGGGCCCGAACCTCTTTATTCGCAGGATTGTCAATCGCCAGCAGATATTCAATGAACAGTTCTTCGCCCGGCTCGATTGCCCGCAGCGTATGAATGAAAATCCGTCCCTGATCCTCGATGGTCTCGCAGTTCGGTGCGCAGGCGTGATTGAGCCAGCGTGCACTATTGCCACCGCGACTCCCGTCGATCACGGTCCCGTCCGATAGTCCGAACAGAAACGTATGTCCATCAACGCCTTCGCGTCGGTGACGGCGCACCGCATTGCGCCATGACGTGATTTCACCCTTATACTGCAGCACGCGCTCGCCGGCGGCGAGCAGCCGAGCGGCGAACACGCCCCTGCCGTGAACAGACGATCGCCGGACGATCACACGTCTCATGGTGTTCTCTCGATTGACATGCGCGCCAGTATAGAAGAGGCATAAATCCGCATCCACACCGACGTGGATACGTCACTCGCGTCAAGGTTGCGGCAATCGTTTCGGGTTGAAACTGGAAGTTCGTCCTGGCGCAATCAGCTGGTGGTTCGGAACCCGCTCAACTGAAGGCAGCGTCGGACTAGAAAAGCTGGGCGCCTAGCTCACGCAGGCTGTTCCACTTGACGGCGCTGACAAAGGTCCGGCCCGTGGTGTCGAGCGATTCGATCATCGCGCGCTGCCCCCGCGCTTCTGCGATGACGCGCACGATGCGCGTCCGGTAGCGCAACAGCGCCCCGATCGGCGGGCACAAGGCCTCCTGGTGAATCCGCGATCGTTTCTTTTCCATAACAGTATTTGTATATGGATCCAACCGGTTGCAAGACCGATGTACATCTACGGCAACTCTGCACCAGATGCTACCAGGTCGGCCGGGGCGGGTCCAGGCTGTTCACCGGAGTGGCGCATCCGATCGCGGCCTACCGGCCTCCGGCCGCGACGCTCCCGCAAACGTGAGCCGCTGGCACGCCTGCGGCCTGCGGCTGTCGCTGGCTGTCAGTGCCCGTTCACGGCATCCTTGAACGCCTTGCCCGCCGTGAATTTCACCGTCTTCGCGGCAGGGATCTGGATCTCGGCGCCGGTCGCCGGATTGCGGCCCACCCGCGCGGCGCGAGCGCCCGTGGAAAACGACCCGAAGCCGATCAGTTGCACGGTATCGCCTTTTTTGACGGCCGCCGTGACCGCGCCAATGAAAGCATCGATCGCCTCACTCGTCGCGGCCTTGCTTTCTCCGGTCGCAGCAGCGACTGCATCCACCAGTTCCTGTTTGTTCATTGATTTTTTCCTCGTTGAGTGAATGATGATGTCGACACCCTACCCGATCGGCGCGCCTCCGCGCAATCGGCACGCAACTGCACGGGTTTCACGCCCCCGGTGCACCTCCCGATGGCGGCCCGTCGCCGCCTGTCGTACCGGGCGCTCGCGTGTTGAAGGCGCCTGAGGAAATTCGCACATGCAAGGTCAGGGACGCTGACCGCGAAAGGTCAACGGCCTGGGTTCTGCGCCGGAGGCCCGGCCTTCCCCGGGGATCGACCGGCCGCGACCATCGACTACGCCTCGGACTGCCCCATGCCTTCTGTTGCCTGCGCCCGCGCCTATACATTGACCTACCGTAGCACGACTTCAATTCCAAATAACTAAAATTATCCGGGCCTTCATTTACATCATTTTTTGCGTTTTTTCTCAATTCCCTATGCTTCGCAAGTCCTCATCCTAAGGAGCGATTGTGGTCGGTGCCCGCCCGCGGTGCGGCAGAAAACCCCGCCGTGTGCCGGTGCAGTGACTATGATGTAGATGTCGTCCGTGCTAGCGAGACGCGACCGCAAAACGGGGCAAGGCGGGGCTGGCGGGAGACTGGCCGCCCGTCCTTGCTCCGCCAGAACCGGGTCCGCGAAGGTGCGGGCCATTTTTTTTGCGCCCTTCCAACCCTGATAACGCAGAGGATTTAATAGGCTGATAGGCGAGGTAACTAGTCGGCTCGTGCTTCAAAACTTTTTGGCAAGGCGCCGAGCGACGGATGCACCCGCCCCGGTGCTGACGATATTGGAGTGGCACTCTATATCGTTCAGATCAGAGTCCAACCTAGCTGCAAGCGTCTGACACCCTCGACTGAGTTTGGAGGCCGCTCAATCGGAATAACTCTGTGCGCAGCGACACGTCTGTGCCTGATGCGGTCTACCCCTTAACCGCAAGAATTTGCGAATGCAGTGCTTCTGCGCGGTCGCCATCCATCGTGCCCTGGTAAATCCCGTAGCCACAACTGCCGCAAGGTCACAGCTTCATCGTGCATTACGTCTAATCTGCTCACGATGCCCACATCCATCCCGCCAGCGGAAAACAGACGTACAGACGGCTTCAGAATTGGGATTCGAGCGCGATCAGCGTGCAAAACGCGCTGATTGAGCGAAAAAACGAAGGCAAAATGAAATCATCGCGAACTAGTCTGTCCAGCTTGCCAAGTGCAGACTTAAATATAGGATTCCGAATTTAATTTGGAATTGGAATCGTGTTTTTTCGCGCCACGCCCCCCAAGAACCAAAGTTCTTGCTGTCAACCGCCTAGGCCCATCTGCAGGTGATCTCCGAACGGAATTTCACTTCATAGAATCGGAGCTGCGTTCTTTTTTGTGCGAAATGCGGTCCATGTTGAAAGCGCAGGCTTATTTGTGCGCCCACAACCATCGACCCCACAGTCCGTAATGGCTTCAAGCATATCGTCAAATTCCGATATATGATTCGTCTTGTAGCGATGCAGATGCATGGCCACTAGCGTGCGCCATGCCTGCCTGTTGTTGGTGCCCTGAAGTTGATGCCCTGAAAACCGATCCACATGACGCTCGATATCGACGCGATTCACAAAGCGCTTGCCAACCCCGTACGGCGGGAGATTCTCGGCTGGCTGCGCGAGCCGTATGCGCATTTCTCCGACCAGGAGCTCCCGCTCGATCACGGCGTGTGCGCAGGAAAGATTGACGCGCACTGCGGCCTGTCGCAGTCCACCGTGTCGGCGCACCTCGCCGCGTTGCAGCGCGCCGGTCTCGTTACGTCGAAGCGGGTTGGGCAATGGGTGTTTTTCAAACGCAACGAGGCCGTCATTCAAGCCTTTCTCGAGCACATGAACACCGAGCTCTGAGCGCTTCATCCGCATCGCCGCGTTTTTTCGCTTATTTCATCGTGCAGTTTTTTTAAGGCCCGGGCCACGCGCCCGCCACCCAAGGTGAACTCATATGCCGACTCTTTTTGACCCGCTCCAGATTGGCGACATCACGTTGTCGAACCGCATCATCATGGCGCCCCTCACGCGACAACGCGCCGAAGAAGTCCGCGTGCCGAACGCGCTGATGGCGAAGTACTACGCAGAACGCGCCACGGCAGGCCTGATCATCAGCGAAGCCACGTCCGTCACGCCGCAGGGTGTCGGTTACGCCGAGACCCCGGGCATCTGGTCGCAGGAGCAGGTGGAAGGCTGGAAGATCGTCACGAACGCCGTGCACGCAGCCGGCGGCAAGATTTTCCTGCAACTGTGGCACGTCGGCCGTATTTCGGACCCGCTGTTCCTCAATGGCGAACTGCCGGTCGCGCCGAGCGCCATCGCAGCCCAGGGTCACGTGAGCCTGGTGCGTCCGGAGCGTCCGTACGTGACGCCGCGCGCATTGGAACTCGATGAAATCGCCGGTGTGGTCGACGCGTTCCGCAAGGGCGCCGCAAACGCGAAGGCAGCAGGTTTCGACGGTGTGGAAGTGCACGGCGCAAACGGCTATCTGCTCGACCAGTTCCTGCAGGACAGCACCAACAAGCGTACCGACGCTTACGGCGGCCCGATCGAAAACCGCGCCCGCCTGCTGCTCGAAATCACTGACGCCTGTATCGACGTCTGGGGCGCGAACCGTGTCGGCGTGCACCTCGCACCGCGCCGCGACGCGCACGCCATGGGCGATTCGGATCCGGCCGCGACCTTCGGTTACGTGGCACGCGAACTCGGCAAGCGCAAGATTGCGTTCATCGCCGCCCGCGAAGCGCTCGGCGACGACCGCCTCGGCCCGCAACTGAAGAAGGCATTCGGCGGCCCGTACATCGCGAACGAAAAGTTCACCAAGGAAACCGCGCAGCACGTGCTCGACGCGGGTGAAGCGGACGCGGTGGCATGGGGTCAACTGTTCATCGCGAATCCGGATCTGGTTCGCCGCTTCGAGACGAATGCACCGTTGAACAAGCCGAATCCAGCAACGTACTATGCACGGGGCGAAACCGGCTACGTGGATTATCCGACGCTGGAAGCAGTGGAATAAGCCGTTCGGTTCATGCGGCGTCACGCAAGATCACGCCGCATGAACACCCGTTTCGATTCGTCGAGTCCGCGCGCGATATGCGCATCGCGCCGCGCGATGAGTGCCGCATCCAGGTCGGCCTCCTCGATATCGCGAAAGCCAAGCCGGCGATAGTACGGTGCGTTCCACGGCACCTCGCGAAACGTCGACAATATGAGTTGCGCTATCTGTTGCGCACGCGCGAGTTGCGCGACCTGCTCGATCAGCGCCGCGCCGATACGTTGCCCGGCATGGGAACTCAGCACGTCGAGCTCCTGAACATAGAAGCGCGCAGGCTGCGGCTCGAACATCACAAATCCCACACACGTCTCATCAGTATCCACGGCGACGACGATTTGCTGCGCGTCGATCTTGCGGTGGACGAGTTCCAGCGCCATCGGCGGTGCATCGGCGATGCCGGTCATGCCGACGCTGACAAAGCGCTGGCCGGCCTCGAATTCGATCGTACGGATAGCGTGCGCATCGAGCGGCGCGGCAAGGCGGAACGTGAGGTTGGAAGCGTATTGCATAGGGGTTTCTTAAATTTTTTTCGGGCGCGATTCAGGAAGACACGCCCCGATATTGACATCAGCACCGAGAAATAAACAAGTGCCCATGTCACGACGGGACTAAAATCCCGAACATCCAAATCCCTTCCGACCCAAGATGGATCTCATGCATGTGCTGCAGGTCGCCCTGCACTTCGACCAGCACCTGAGCGGTTTGATCGTGCAATACGGCACGGCCGTCTACGCGATGCTGTTTCTCGTCGTGTTCGTCGAGATCGGTTTCCTGCCGCTGTTCTTTTTGCCTGGCGATCCGCTGATTTTCATCTGTGGCGGTCTCGCCGCCACCGGCGCGCTGAACGTCTGGCTCGTGATCCCCGTGCTGTTCGCCGCCACCGTGGCCGGCAGCATCGTCGACTATGCGATCGGCCGTGCCATCGGCGAAAAAGTCTATACCGCCGACTACCGCTGGCTCGACAAGAACGCACTGCGCAAGGCGCACGCGTTTTACGAAGCACGCGGCGGCCTGACCTTTTTACTGTCGCCGTTCATTGCAGTCGTGCGCACGTTCGCGCCGTTTGTCGCCGGTGTTTCGCGCATGACGTTTGCGCGTTTCGTGTCGTTCGTCACCGCCGGCGCGGCGCTGTGGATCGTCTCGCTGGTGGCGGCCGGTTATCTGTTCGGCAACGTGCCGCTGGTGCGCGATCATATGAGTTCGATCGTGCTGCTGGGCGTCTCGCTCGGTGTCGGATCGTTGCTGGTGAGCGCCGTGTGGCGTTTTGTCAACCGGAGGTTGCGCGCTCACTAAGCCGATGGTTGCGTGCTCACTGAATTTCGTGGAGGAACGCTACGTCGCTGTCTGCTTTGCTCGTCTTCGCCGTGGCGCATGTTCATCGCCGGCCTGCTGGTGACGCTCGGCAATCCGAAGATCATGATGTTCTACCTCGCGTTGCTGCCGACCATCATCGATCTGTCGCGCATCGGCACCGTCGCGTGGTTCGAACTCACGCTCGCCATGCTGATCGTATTGATGGCCGTCGACTTCGGTTGGGCGCTGCTCGCCACACGTGCTGGCTGAGCAGATCGACCACCTGACGCCGGTTCGGATCGGCAAGTGCCGCCAGAGTACGGTCGAGCGAGACGCTGGCAGGCAGTCCCATCGCTTATACCCACCCTTCGATTTTCAGGCCGCTCACGCGCTCCGCTTCCTCGCGCGACACCTCGCGAACCGTCTGGCCGAAGCTCCAGACGTGCCCTTCCGGATCGCGCGCCGCGTAGACACGGTCGCCATAGAACTGATCGGCCGGCTCGCGCGTGATCACAGCGCCCGCAGCACGCGCACGAGCGCAATGTTCGTCGATCCCCTCGCGCAATTGCACGTGCACTGATTGCGTATTCTTGCCGCCGATCGATGCCGGGCTCGCCGAGTCTTCGGACCATTCTCGGCAGATCATCACGTAGCTGTCGCCGAAACGCATTTCCGAGTGGCCCAACTGGCCGTCGCTTTCCGTGATCACCATTTGACGCTCGAAGCCGAACGCTTTCTCGAGCCAGTCGAGCGCGGCAAACGGGTCCTTGTAGTACACCGCAGCACCCAGCGAAGGACGATGAAACGGTTCGTTCATGATTGCCTCCTTTTATAAACCTTTGAACAGTTTCCGATACCCGCGTTCGGCCGTCGGTACGTCTGCGGGCGCGGCGGCCGCGCGGCGTGCCAGTTCGGAGTCCGACACGAGCAGCGTGATTTCGCGCGTTGCGACGCTGAGCCGGATACGATCGCCGTTTTGAACATAGGCTAGCGGGCCACCGACGGCCGCCTCAGGCGTCACGTGCAACACGATGGTGCCGAAAGCGGTGCCAAGGTGGCCGGTGCGGCGAGCGAATCGTCTGGTTTGGTCCTGGGCATGGAGAAACCCGGCATGAGATGCATGTAAACGTAGGGAGGAGACGGTCTCACGGCGCGCCCGTCACCGTGCGTGCGCTGCGACGAAATGCTTGCGGCGGTTGCCCGAATACACGCAGGAATGCCTCCCGCATTCTCCTTGGATCTGAGAACCCGGTCGCGCTGGCGACCTGATCGATCGTGTGTCGGCTTTCCTCAAGCATCAAGCGCGCAGTTTCAATGCGCAGTCGTTCGACGGCCTTTGCAGGAGTCTGTCCTGTCTCCGCACGAAACGCGCGGCTAAATTGACGCGGACTCAAACGCGCAACCTCCGCCAATTGCTCGACCGAAAGTGGTTCGTTGAGATTCTTTTTCGCATACGTCAGCGCGGATTGAATGCGATCGGACTTTGGCTCGAGTTCGAGCAGCGCTGAGTGCTGCGACTGTCCGCCTGTACGCCAATGATAGACAACAAGGTTTCGCGCGACCGACCGTGCGACCTTGGCGCCAAGGTCCTTCTCCACCAACGCGAGTGCGAGATCGATGCCCGCCGTCATGCCGGCCGAGGTCCAGATCGGCCCGTCCGCAATGAAGATCCGATCCTCGTCCACCGTAATTGAGGGAAAGCGGGTGCGTAGATCGTGCGCATAGTGCCAGTGCGTGGTTGCGCGGCGGCCATCGAGCAAGCCAGCCTCCGCGAGCACGAACGCGCCCGTGCACATCGAAGCGGTGCGCCGCGCGGTCTCAGCGCTGCGACGCACGTACGCGAGCACACCTGGCGGCGGCACGACGGTGACAGGGTTGCTTCCGGCGAAGATGACTGTGTCGAATACGCGATCGTCGATCGCCTCGGTCAAGACCGTCAAACCGCTCGAAGCGCGCACCAGGCCGCCTGCTTCGGAAACGTTGAGCGTCTGATAGAACGGTTCACCGATCGCCACGTTTGCGAACTCGAACACGGATTGCGCAACGAGTGCCATGGAATAGAAGCCGTCGAACACCACAAACGCAACAGTCGGCACGGCTGCCTCCCGAACGAGCACGTCCTGAAAACGTAGTTTATACGTCCTTTGAGCCACCAACAATTGACAGTATAAATATCGGTAGGAGCACGGGTTGCGTTACGCGGACGCGCTGTGCGCACACCGCGTCCGTAGCGACACGATCTCGTTGATCTTCCATTTGATCAGACTTATACCTCCCATTTAATTAGGCATACGTATATATGTTCTCGATTTCATCCATGCGTCGACTCGCGTTCGGCTCGTTGACGGCGCGCGTGTTTAGCCTGAGCTTTCTCACTGCGGCCGCCTTTGCGCCACCCGTCCTTGCTGCTGACGAATTGCCCGCACCCGCATCGACCGGCGATACGGCGATCCGCCCGTTCCACGCCCATTTTTCCAACGCCCAACTCGCCGATCTGCGCAAACGCATCGCGGCGACCCGCTGGCCGGACAAGGAGACGGTCGACGACCGATCTCAAGGCGCGCAACTCGCCAGGCTGAAGGACCTCGTGAACTACTGGGGCACGGGCTACGACTGGCGCAAGGCCGAGGCGAGGCTCAATGCACTGCCGCAATATGTCACCACAATCGATGGAGTCGATATTCACTTCATCTGGGTACGCTCACGCAATCCAAACGCGCTGCCGATGATCATGACCCATGGCTGGCCCGGCTCGGTATTCGAGGAACTGAAAGTCATCGGGCCTCTCACCGATCCAGTCGCCTATGGCGGGCGCGCGGAAGATTCCTTCGACGTGGTCCTGCCCTCGATACCCGGATACGGGTTCTCAGGCAAGCCCAAGGGCACTGGGTGGACGCCTGACCATATCGCCCGCGCCTGGGAGGAACTGATGCGCCGCCTCGGGTACCAGCACTACGTCGCTCGGGGCGGCGACTGGGGTTCCGTGATCGCCGACAAAATGGCCGCGCAGAAGCCATCCGGACTGCTCGGCATTCACGTCAACATGCCGGCGACGGTACCGCCGGACGTTGCGAAATCGCTGAAAGCGGGCGACTCACCGCCGGCCGGCCTTTCCGACAAGGAGAAAGCCGCGTACAAGTCACTTGACAGCCTCTATACACGCGGCGGCGGTTACGCAGCGATGATGGTCACGCGTCCACAGACGGTGGGTTACGCGCTTGCGGATTCTCCGGTTGGCCAGGCAGCATGGATGTACGACAAATTTGCGGACTGGACCTACAGCGGCGGCAATCCCGAACGCTCGCTGACCAAGGACGAGATGCTCGACGACATCACGCTGTATTGGCTGACCAACACGTCGACGTCCGCGGCGCAGCTCTACTGGGAAAACAATGCGAACAACTTCAACGCGGTCGACATTTCGATCCCTGCGGCAGTGACGGTCTTCCCCGGCGAGATCTATCAGGCGCCTCGTAGCTGGACTGAACGCAGCTACCACAAGCTCATCTATTTCAATGAAGTGAACAAGGGTGGCCACTTCGCGGCCTGGGAACAGCCTCAGCTTTTCTCGGAAGAACTCAGGGCTTCATTCAAGTCCTTGCGTTAAATGACGCGAATCAAGTCATGCATGAAAACCATTTATCTCAAGAGCAATCGATGAAGACGACTGGCAACACCATTTTCATTACCGGCGGCGGTTCCGGCATTGGTCGCGGTCTCGCCGAAGCATTCCATCGACTCGGCAATCAGGTCATCATTTCCGGACGGCGCCGCGCGAATCTCGACGAGACGATCGCGGCCAACCCCGGCATGCAGGCGATCGAACTCGACATCACCGACCCGGAGAACATCATTTCGGTTGCCGAGGAACTCGTCGCCGGATGGCCATCGCTGAACGTGCTGATCAACAATGCAGGTGTGATGCATATCGACGATCTTGGCGCACCGGTTGACGAAACGCTGCTGACGTCGACGCTGAGCACCAATCTGATGGGTCCAATACGGATGACGGGCGCGCTTGTCGAACACCTGAAACAGCAGGACAAGGCGACGATCATCAATGTCTCGTCGGTTCTGGCTTTCGTGCCGATGGCAATGGCCGGTGTCTATTCGTCGACCAAGGCGGCCATTCATTCCTACACGCAATCGCTACGTTATGTGCTCAAAGATACGTCCGTACGCGTGGTTGAGATCGCGCCACCCTGGGTTCAGACCGACTTGCTGAACAGCAAGAACGAACCACGAGCCATGCCGCTCGCCCCGTATATCGAGCAAACCATGCGCGAACTCAGCACCGATTCAATCGAGGCACTGGTCGAGATTGCACGACCGATGCGCAACAACGTCGGTCCGAATGAATCGGCGTTCGTAACGCAGTTCAACGACAAGTTCAAAAGCTGATTCGCGCTTCGAAAACCCTGATCATGAAGAGGAGAGTACTGGTGTCGAATGAGATCAACAGCCGTCGCCGACGCTTTCTTAGGACGGCTGCCGTGGGCGTCGGCGCGTTGGAACTGTCCTTGAGCGGGTTAGCGCACCCGCAGTCCGCAGAAGCAGACGCAAATCCACCCGCAAACGTCGCGGCGTCGAAAGCATCGTTTGCCGGGATCAAGCAGATCGATGCTGGCGTCCTGAACGTCGGCTATGCGGAAGTCGGCCCTGGCAACGGGCCAGTCGTGATCCTGCTCCACGGTTGGCCATATGACATCCACAGCTTCGCCGATGTCGCGCATCGGCTCGGGGCGACGGGCTATAGGGTGATCGTCCCGTACCTGCGCGGCTATGGGACGACGCGGTTTCTTGCCAGCGAAACAGTCCGCAGTGGCCAGCAGTCGGTGCTCGCCGTCGATGTCATCGCGCTGATGGATGCGCTGAAGATTCAGCAGGCGATCATCGGTGGATTCGACTGGGGCGCGCGCACGGCCAATGTCGTCGCTGCGCTGTGGCCGGAGCGCTGCAAGGCATTGGTCTCGGTGAGCGGCTATCTGATCGGCAGCCAGGCGGGCAACAAGGCGCCCTTGCCGCCGAAGGCGGAGCTCGCGTGGTGGTACCAGTTCTACTTCGCCACGGAGCGGGGTAGGCAGGGCTACGAAGCCGATCGGGAAGGCTTCGCGAAGCTCATCTGGCAACTTGCGTCGCCGAAATGGCGCTTCGACGACGCGACGTTCGGGCGATCCGCAAATGCCTTCCAGAACCCGGACCATGTTGCAATCGTGATCGACAACTACCGTTGGCGATTGAGTCTCTCAGATGGAGAGCCGCAGTACGCCGATCTGGAAAGGCGTCTTGCGGCCGCGCCAATCATCACCGTGCCGACGATTACGCTTGAAGGCGACGCGAACGGCGCGCCTCATCCGGAGCCTACGGCTTATGCGAAGAAGTTTGTCAGCAGATATGCGCACCGCACCATCACAGGTGGAATCGGTCACAATCTGCCGCAGGAAGCTCCCAAGGCCTTTGCGGACGCGGTGATCGAAGTTGCCAGCTATTGAATGTGGCGAACGGCATCATGAAGCCCCAAGTCGCTCGACGGCTTCGACGCCTTTGGCAGGCTCCGATTGGGTCCTGTTGGGGCGCGCTTTCGCTCGGCACGGCAACGCGCCGTGCCGGGACGCTCAAGCGGATTCAAGCGGACGCGCCCTTCGCGCGCTCCCTCGCGTCGCTGCGCGCTTCGATCGCACGCACAACGGCCGCCATATCGGCCTGACCATGACCCAACCCAACGGTCTCGGTGTACAGATCAAAGCAGACATCCAGCAGCGGCGACGCAAGATTCGCATGGCGCGCCGCCTCAGCCGCGAGCCGGTTGTTCTTCAGCACGTCGACAATCGAGGCCTGCACCGTGAAATCCTCGTTCACGAGCTTGTCGACCTTCACGCGCGATACGTTGCTCGCCATCGGGCCCGCGTCGAGCACGGCCTGAAATTGCTTCATGTCGAGCCCATAGCGTCGCGCAAGATGCGCCGCCTCGGCAAGCGCGGTCACCATCGGAATCAGGAAGGTGTTGACCGACAGTTTCATCAGAAGCCCCGCTGGCACCGCGCCGCAGATCACCGTCTCGTGGCACATCGGCTTGAGGAGTGGACGCACTTCTTCGACGGCCGCCGGCTCGCCCGCCAGCATCGCCACCAGTTGACCCGCTTCGGCCGGCTTGCGTGAGCCCGAGACGGGGCCCTCGACGTACTGCCCTCCTGCCGCGCGAATGTCGGCTTCGAGGTCACGCGAATAGTCGGCCGACGTCGTCCCCATGTGCACGATGATGTGCTGTGCGACGTTCGTTGCGAAGTCCGCGGTGTGGCGGCCGAGTACCGAGTCGAGCGCCGTATCCGTCGCCATCATCAGGATGACGATGCGGGACTGCCGGAAGACATCGCCCGCGCTGTCCGCAACCTGCGCGCCTGCGTCGCGCAACGCGGCGCAACGGTCCGGCGTGCGGTTCCACACGACTAGTGGGGTGCCGGCGCGCGCGAGGTTGAGCGCCATGGGCTGCCCCATCACGCCGAGGCCGATGAATCCAACTTTCATGGGTGTCTCCATTTCTTGTCCGCTGCTCGTGGCCACGGTTCGGTGGATCGGGTGCAGGTGTGCACGCACGACGATGAGGCGGCGGCTTTGCCACCGCGACGCTCTCCCGGAAAAGAATCGACCGAGCCGGGCGACGCCGCTCAGTCTATCTAAATTGCCGCAATTACGCCCGCACACCGAGGGGGTCGATTTTCATAAGAAAAATGCAGTAATGCCGCAAATATTTTCATTTTACTGTTGGCGGCACGGCGCTCAGGATGAGGGCACAGCAAGGAGACGGAGCCGCCATGCACGATCCCATCGAACCCCTGATTCTCGACCTGCTGGAATGGATTGGACCGGGCGCCCGGCCCTACAGCGAAGCAATCGAAGTCTGGCGCACCTCCTGCCCGCGGTTGCCAATCTGGGAGGATGCCTTCGGGCGCGGCTATCTCACGCGCACCCATTTACCCGGCGGCGTGGCCGAAGTGACGCTCAGCGAGGCCGGCGCCGCCTATCTGCGCGAGAGCCGCGGCATGCCGTGGGCGGAGCCGCCCGCCGTCCGCCCACTCACCTGAACACCTTATCTCCACCAGCGCAGCGGACGGCGCAGATGATGCCGCTCCAGCCGCACCGCGGCGCTCGCCTGGAGAAACGCGGGCATGCTGTCCAGCGGCCGGCCTTCGAGCCGCTCGCGCTCCTCGTCGGCCTCGACGGTCCTCGCCGGATCGATGAAAAACGCCGCCACGATCCCCACCCCGAGCAAGCATGCCGAAATCGTGAACGGCACGTTATAACTGCCCGTCGTCTCGATCAGATAGCCGAACACGACGGGCGAGATCATGCCGGCGACGCCGAAGCCCGTGTTCATCATGCCACCCGCCGTGCCCGCGTAGCGACCGCCGATGTCGAGCGGCAAGGTCCACAACACAGGATTCGTGATCTCGAGAAAGAAGAATGACGCCGACAGGTACAGCACCGCCATCAGTGGATTGGTCGCGGACACCATCGGCAGCAGAAACACGAGCGAGCCGCCCATACCTACCACCAGCACGGCGCAGCGCGCAAAGCGCAGCCGGCCGGTGCGCTTGTAGAGCCGGTCCGAAACGACGCCGCCCAGAGTATCGCCGATCACGCCCGCGAGCAGCGGCAGCGCCGTGAACAGCGCCAGTTGTTTGAGATCGAAGCCGCGGGCTTCCTTCAGGTACGAAGGCAACCAGGTCAGATAGACCCACAGCAGCCAGCCGTAACAGAAGTCGACGAACGTGACGAGCCACATACGACGGACCAGCTTGCGCCACGGCGTGGCCGCACGTTTGGCACGTTCGCAGTCACCCGCGCGATAGCCGATCTCGGCCGTTTCCTCTGGCGTCACGCGACGGTTCTGCTCCGGCGAGTTCGTAAAGACGCAGAGGTACAGCACCGTCCACGCGAGACTCGCCACGCCGAGCAGAATGAACGCGTCGCGCCAGCCGCCCGCCACCACCACCGCGAGCACCAGCGGCGGCGTGACCGCGCCGCCGAGGCGGGCGAAGCTATGGGTAATACCTTGAGCGAAACCCCGCTCCGCCACCGGCATCCAGTAGGTAAAGGCGCGCGTCGCCGTCGGAAACGCACCGCCCTCGCCGATGCCCAGCGCGAAGCGCAGCGCGACGAGCATTGCCACACTGCCGGCGAAGCCGGTCGCGAGCGTCGCCGCCCCCCAGATCAGCGACAGCACCGTCAACACCAGCTTCGGCCCATACTTGTCCGACAGCCAGCCGCCGATGACTTGCATGAACGCGTACGGATAGGCGAAAGCCGAGAACACGAGGCCGAGCTGAACCGTCGTGAGGCCCATTTCGTGCCGGATGATAGGGCCGGCCACGGCAATATTCACACGGTCGATGTACGAGATGAAATACAGGCGGATAAACGGAACTTTCCAAAGCAAAATCATATGCTTATCGCCGTTTTATGCGTCAAAAATCACCTTCAAAACGTCCCGTCACGTCCTATACAAATCAAAGACTTACATAGGGTTTTTAACAGGCTTCGACGCCCTCAAGAAATCGGAGTATCGTGCCGATATCCAATAAACAGACGAAACGAGCGGGGACGCCATGACGAGGATATTGCTATGCATAGCGCTGCTACTGAGCGGCTGCGGCGGTGGGAATGATCAGCCGGCTCAAAGCTCGAAGGCGGCATTCTCGCAGGGGCCACAGCTCAGGCCATGCGAGACGACCGGAGCGAGCGCCCCGGCTTGCCCTCAATGACTACTTCTGGCCGTCGGCCGGCGTCGATTTGGCCAGCAAGTCATTGACCTGAGACGTGTCACTTGTACTGCCGAACCAGAAGTGCACGACCACGAGCCATACCGTGCCGAGCGTACCTGTGGCCGAGTAGATCAGTGCCTTGCTCGCCTCAGGTACCGGTGCGCAGAATAGGCCGATCAGCAGCCCGAAGAAGCCGCAGGTAATGACGAACGTCAGCCATGCCGGCACCGGCGACTTGTTGGCCGTCTGCATATCCCGCGCGCTAACCGTGTCCTGTACCTTCAGGCTCGCGAGCGTCTCGGTGTCCTTGAAGCCTGCCTGCGCCATCGCAACCGCATAATCCTGATCGGCCTTCCTCATATCGGCTAACTGCTGCGGCGTCGCGCCTGCAATCGCTGCGGCCACGTCATTGGTGCGCTCAGTCAGGTTCAAGGAAGGCGCTGGCGTCAGGCCGAATAGCTTCTCAAGCGCCGACACGCCGGAGCCCGCCAGCGGGCCGCCTATGACGCTCGCGATGGTCGGCGCGAGGTTCTCTACCACGCTTGCTACGTCGCCCCAGCTCATGCTTCACCTCTCAGAATATTATTGGCGACACGACGCGCCCACCCGCGCCCATAGTCGGGCCAGACATTCAGGTCGGCCATATAAAGCAGCCGGTATGCATCGAAACGCGCGACGATCTTCGAGATATCTGCAGCGCGCACTGCGGCGATGGTCTGCGCGCCGATAATCCCGTCTGCCGTGACGCCAGCTGACTGCTGGAGCCATTGCGCCGGATGGCCGCCGTTATAGGCCGCATCGAATACCTGGGAGCCAATGCGCGCATCGAATTGATCGCACTGATACTTATCCCAATACTGCTGCTTGGCGATCTGTTTCGCGGTATCGAGCGGTAGATCCTTCATATCGCCCGTATATCCCCATGCACGCGCCACCGCCTCCGTGACGCCATACATAGTCGGTCCGCCATCGTCGACCGTATAACCTTTCTCTATGCCAATGGTGGCGGCGAATGCATCATCGAAGCTACTCATGCCCAATCTCCCCAAGGATCTGATCCTCTTCCCTCTTGATCGCCTGAAGGAGAGCCAGCATTGCATCGATCTGCTCGCGGTGCTGTATGTCCTGCTTCTCGCCCATCATCGCGAAGAAGGCCAGCGAGACGGATGCTTCTGCCGACAGGACCAGGTTAATCAGACCATGGTCGGCATCAAAGCCGGTCCAGTGACTGACTGCCAGCCACGCGAGGATGAAAGCCATCAGGCCATACAGGAACGTCTTCGAGCCGCGCGCCTTGGCATAGATCCGCGCGAAGTTGTCTTCGGACGGTTCAGTCGTCTCCATGGCTGTTCCTTCTCAACATGACGTAGACGCCGACCAGACAATAGGCGATCGACGCAATGGAGGCCAGATTTGAAATCGATGCGTTGTCGACAATATGGCCCACGGCAATGCCAAGCCATGGAGGCAGCATCGAAAGAACAGTCGTGTGGTGGCTGTTCATGGCATCAGTCCGGAATAGCGGCATTCGTGCCGTCATCGGGATTGATCGACTTCAGGCAGTGATCCTTCTGGAACAAATCGAGGAAGCGGCACAGCACGCAGCACCAGCGCTTGCCCTCCTTCAATCCTTTGCCGGCCCGACTGCTCATCGTCTCATCGCTTGAACCGCCGAACGCAACGTTCAGCGCGCGATCCGAGAGCATCACCCAGTTAAATGCATACCGCTTCAGGAAGTTCCACATGTCATTTCCCCGTGACAGTTGAAATTACGCGTATTCGAAAAAGAGCACCGCGCCTTGGGCACCACTAAGGCCAGCCTGCGCAGCATGGCTACCAGCGGCAGCAGCAGCGGCGCCCCCGCCGCCATATAAC
>CABFVV010000105.1_pt2 | contig 17038 bp, 16 predicted proteins | sample 8864751 | NCBI WGS metagenome assembly CABFVV01 (sample SAMEA5735770, study PRJEB23740) | soil metagenome | biome: forest; feature: forest soil; material: soil | place: USA | collected 2013-10-13 | depth 0.1 m | reverse complement strand
TCGCGCTCTTACCCACGACCGCCCAGAAAAGCCAAACCCCATCTCCATCTCGCGTACAAGGTCGCTTGATGGAATGGGGCTTAAGTTGAGAGCATTGCCCCGCACAGGGGCAACGCTAATAGACCACCAGCAAATCAAGGAAAGGCACCAAAGCCAGATCAAGGAAAGGCCAACGCCCCAGGCAAACAGCCAAAACAACCGCCTTCAGCCAACAACCATCCTCAAAACCCCACCTTCCCCCATCGCATGCCGCGCCTGCACTAGCGAGGTCCGCGCCGCCCGCGCATCAACGGCCACCTGAATCAACGCCCCAATCTGCGAAGGCTGCCGCAAAAGCTCCCGCAAAATCGGCCCCAACGCAGTGGTGCCATCACCCCGCAAGCCAGCGGTCGCAGCAGAAGGCAAAGTCCGCCAAGCCGGATCAACAATCGCCCGACAAACCGCAAAGGGCACCCCATGCGCGGCAGCCGTCGCACCGGCAATATGCGATTCCATATCAACAGCCAAAGCCCCGGTCGAGCGATGCAACAACCGCTTGTCATCAGCGCTGACCAAAGGCGCGGTAACAGCCGCCACCACCCCACGCCGCAGACGCGCCACAAGCGGCCCCGTTGCCAGCGCGGCGGCAAACCTGTCAGCCCATGGCCGATCAGTCTCCAACCGCCCAAACGGCCCCTCAACAGCCTCCGCAACAATCAACGTGCCCGGCTCCAGATCGGGCGCCAACCCACCCGCCGTCCCGAAACTAACGATCCCCGAGCAGCCACGCGCGACGGCCGCGCTCAACGCCCGCTCCAGCAGATCGGCGCGAGCCGCGTAGACCACTTCGACGCCCTTGCCGCGCGCGATGCGCGCTTCGAACGCCATACCCGTCACCACGATCACCGGCAAGGTGTTGGAGCCGGCGTCGGCTGACAGCGTTGTCGACAGCGCCATCCGTTACATCCCGACCGCGACGCGTGTCAGCCCGTTACGTTTCAGATGACGGAAACGCGCCAGCGCCCACAACGGGAAGAACTTGCGATAGCCGTGGTAACGCAGATAGAACACGCGCGGGAAGCCGGTCGCCGTGAAGCGCGTTTCGTCCCACAGGCCGTGCTCGCGCTGTTCGCGCTGCAAATACTCGACGCCGCGCGCCACCGCCTCGTGATTCACCTCGCCTGCCGCCATCAGGCCCATCAGCGCCCATGCGGTTTGCGAAGCCGTGCTCGGCGCGCGCTCGTAGCCGTGATAGTCGAGCTTGTAGCTCTCGCCGCCCTCGCCCCAGCCGCCGTCTTCGTTCTGGATCGACAGAAGCCACTGTGCTCCGCGCTTCATGCGCGGATCGTCGTGCGGCAGGCCGGCGGCGTTCAGCGAACACAGTGCGGTCCACGTGCCATAGATATAGTTCAGGCCCCAGCGGCCGTACCAGCTACCGTCCGATTCCTGTTCCTTCAGCATGTAGTCGAACGCGCGCTGCGCCGGTTCGCTGCCCTGCGGAAATTCGCCGAGTTGTGCAAGCATCGACAGACAACGGCCCGACACGTCCGCGGTCGGCGGATCGAGCAGTGCGCCGTGATCGGAAAACGGAATGTTGTTCAGGTAGTACTGGGTGTTCTCGGGCTCGAACGCACCCCAGCCGCCGTCGCTGCTCTGCATGCCGACCACCCATTCGCGCGCGCGCGCAATGGCTTCGCGATCGACATCCGATTGCGTCAGTGCCGCCGAGCGTTGCATCGCCATCGCCACCACCGCCGTATCGTCGACGTCCGGATAGTGCGCGTTGTTGTACTGGAACGCCCAGCCGCCAGGACGCACGTTCGAACGGCGCGAGATCCAGTCGCCGCGCACATCGAGAATCTGCAGCGGACGCAACCAGGCGAGCCCGCGTTCGGCCGCCTGCTCGGCGTGTGCTTCGCCGGTCTCGAGCAGCGCATGCGCCACGAGCGAGGTGTCCCACACAGGCGACAGACACGGCTGGCAATATGCTTCGTCATCCTTGATGACGAGCAGCTTTTCGATCGACTGACGGGCGATTGCGCGATTCGGATGATCCGCCGGATAGCCGAGCACGTCGTACATCATCACCGAGTTGGCCATCGCAGGGAAAATCGCGCCGAGGCCGTCTTCACCGTTCAGCCGCTCGTCGACGAAGCGCACGGCCTCGCGCACCGAACGTTCTCGCGTCACCTTCGGGAACAGGCCGTCGATCATGCGCAACATCACGTCCACGCCGCGGAAGAAGCGGAACCAGCCGAGGTGCTGATGCGGCGCCCGATCGCGCATGCCGGTATTGACCGGGGCGCCGCGGAACAGCTCGTCGATACGCACACGACGGGGATTGCGCGCCACCGGCCGCTTCGCGTTCAGCACCAGCAACGGCACGATCACGGTACGCGCCCAGTACGACACCTTCGACAGATGGAACGGGAACCACATCGGCAGCAGCATGATTTCGACCGGCATCATCGGCACCGCGCGCCACGACACCACGCCGAACAGCGCAAGCAGAATCCGCGTGAACACGTTCACCGTTTCCGCGCCGCCGTTCGCCAGAATCGCTTCGCGCGCACGGACCATGTGTTCGGCGTCCGGCGAGTCGCCGATCATTTTCAGTGCGAAGTACGCCTTCACACTGGCGCTGACGTCCATCGCGCCGTCGGTGAAGAGCGGCCAGCCGCCATCCGCCAACTGGATGCGGCGCAAATAGCGGGCGATCTTCTGCTCCAGTTCCAGGTTCGGCGTTTCGGCGAGATAGTGAACGAGGAGCACATATTCGGCGGGAATCGTCGCGTCGGCTTCGAGTTCGTAGACCCAGTGACCGTCCGGTTTCTGCGCGCCGAGGATCGCATCGGTGGCGCGCGTGATCGCGGCGTCGAGCGACGTTGCGAACGCTTGCGGCGCAGCATCGGGCGCAGCGCTCGACACCGCGCTTGGCACCGCGTTTGACACATTCAGCGCCGCATCGGCGAATTCAGGCAGGACGGCGTCCAGCGGCTGGGCTTGAGATAAGTCGTTCATCGGCGTTCCATCGGTTGATTCAGCAGCGTGTCCGCGGCCTTCTGGCCAGAGCGGATCGCCCCTTCAATCGTCGCGGGCAGGCCGGTGGCCGTCCAGTCGCCCGCGAGCATCAAATTGTTCCAGCGAGTGCGCGTGCCGGGGCGCAGCATTTCCTGATCCGGCAAGGCGGCAAACGTCGCGCGCTTTTCCACCACGACCTGCCAGGCGGGCATCGGCTCGGCCGGCACGTTGGCAGCCTGGGCCACTTCGGCCCAGATGGTTTTCGCCAGCGCTTCATGCGGCGTGTCGAGCAGGCGCTCAGCGGCGTTGACCGTGACCGACATGCGGCCCTCGAAGGCAAACAGCCAATCGGCCGTCGCATTGAGCAGTCCCGTGATCGGCGCCATGCCGAACGGCGGCTCGACCGCGAAATGCACGTTGAGAGTCGCGGCGAAGCGATTCGGCGAACGCAAACCGGGCACGAGCGTCTGAGCGATGTCCGGCGGCACAGCAAGCACCACGGCCTGGTTGGCTTCGATCGCGATGCTTTCGTCCGCGAAATTCAGTGCCGAGATACGGCCGGGGCCGGCGCCGCCGTCGGCAAACACGATGTCCGTCAGGCGCGACCCGAGCCGGATTGCCGCGCCGCCATGCTGCAAAAGACGCAGCGCCGGGTCGACAAAGGCGCTGCCCAGACCGTTCTTCGCCACCAGAGGCCGGCAGGCGAGGCCACCGGCGACCAGCGTCTCCCTGACCATCGCTGCCGTCAGCTCCGCCGACGCTTCACGCGGCTCGACATTGAGCATTGCGAGAAACAGCGGCCGCAGCAGGCGGTCCCACAGCGGGCCATTGCAGCGCATGGTTTGCGCCACACTGCGCCCGGGCTTGGCGAACAGCAGCGGCACGAGCGCAAGGTAGTCGCTCGGCCCGGTGTTCGGCACCCGCGCGTTCGGGTCGAAGACCCACCAGGGCAGGCGGCCCGGCGACATGCGCACGGTCCAGCGCGCCCGCGTCGCCAGATCCACGAACGGATACTCGGGCTGAGCCGCGCCGACCAGTTCGTCGGCGGCGCCGATCGCGCGCACGTAGTTGAGCGTGGCGTAATTGCCCGACAACACCATGTGATTGCCGCTGTCGATGGTCGCACCCAGCTTGGGGTCGTAATACGACCGGCAACGGCCGCCCGCCTGCGGCGCCGCTTCATGCAACACGACTTGTGCGCCGCGGCGCTGCAATTGCACCGCCGCGGCCAGGCCGGCGAGGCCGGCGCCGATCACATGGATGAGCTTCGGCATCAGCTCAGAAGAGCGCGTAACGCGCGACGATCCACAGCATGCGCAGTTTCGGCTTGCTGACCTTCGTACGCGGAATGTCGAAGCCGCGCTCGAGCGTGCGTTCGAGCAGCACGCGATAGACGCCCGACATGATGCGTGGTGCGCGCACATGGCTGCGCGGCTCGCGGTCCATGATCGCGTCAGAAGCGGCGAAATGCTCCTTGGCGCGCTCGGCGAGCGTCGCGCAGACGCGCGGCAGCGACGGATCGTCGGCGATCTGGGTCGGGCTCGTCACTGCAATGCCTTCGCGCGCCAGCAATTCGTGCGGGAGGTAGCAGCGGTTGATGCCGGCGTCTTCGTCGATATCGCGCAGGATGTTGGTCAGTTGCAGCGCGCGGCCCAGATGGTGCGCGAGCAAACGGCCCGGCTCGTCCTGCATCCCGAATATCCTCACCGACAGACGGCCCGCCGCGCTCGCGACGCGGTCGCAGTACAGGTCGAGCGTGGCTTCGTCGGGTGCGCAGATGTCGGCGGCGGCGTCCATCGCCATGCCGTCGATCATCGCGTAAAAATCTTCGCGTTGCAGGTGAAACGTATGAATGTGCCGCGTCAGCGCGCGCAAGGAAGCGCGCGGTGCGCCGGCGTAGCACGCGTCGATGTCGGCGCGCCAGCGCTCGAGCGCGGCGGCGCGTTCGGCGCGCGGCATGTCGCTGTCGGCGATATCGTCGACAGCGCGGCAGAAAGCGTAGACCTGATACATCGCGTCGCGCTGCGCGGCCGGCAGGATGCGCATCGCGAGATAGAACGAGCTGCCGGACGTGGCGGCAGCGGCGTCGATTTCTGTATCGTCCACGACAAGATTGGAAACAGCCAAGACGATCTCCGCTGGAGGCGCCCGCTGAAAGGCGTTCAAGAAGTTTTGTGTTTACTGCAAGGCAAGCGCCCCGCGCGCGCGGACACGCGCGAAACACCCGGCTGGGATGCCGGAAACGGCGAAAAGTATAACAACCTTTGTGAGATGCCGCAGTTTAGGGGTGAATAAGGGGCCGGAAGACAGGGGTGGCGCTTCGCGAGAAACGCTCAGGTAAACGCCACCGAGCGATTGCGCCCCTGCCGCTTGGCGCTATACAGCGCCGCGTCGGCTTCATTGATGAGCACGTCGTACGCCGGCACGCCCAGGCGCGCCGCCGCACCACCGACGCTGGCCGTCACCGGCACGCTCGTGCCCTGCACGTCGACCGGCGTGTCGGCGATCGTGCAGCGAATTTTCTCCGCGACCCGCATGGCGTCCTCGAGCGGCGTACACGGCAACAGCAACGCAAATTCCTCGCCGCCGAAACGCCCGAAGGTATCCTGCGCCCGCACCACTTCGGCGACGCGCTGCGCCATCACGCGCAACACCGTATCGCCGACGCCGTGACCGAACTGGTCGTTGATTTTCTTGAAGTGGTCGAGATCGAACAGCAGCACGGACATCTCGCCGCCGTAGCGCTGCCAGCGCGTGAATTCGTCGCGCAGGCGCGCTTCGAAATAACGCCGGTTGGCGATGCCGGTCAGACCGTCGCGGTCCGCGTATTCCTGCAGCTTGGCGACCGCCTCTTCACGCTCGCGCTGCACGATGCTGACATGCGTGACGTCAGAGATGGTCACGCACACGGCCACCACTTCGCGATCGCGCATGAGCGGCATGAAGGTGCAGTCCTGCTGCATGAAGTCGACGCCGCCGGTAATCGGCCGGTCGTGATCGAACTTGAACAGGTACGGGCGCTGCTCCCACGAACTGAACGCGAAACTGCCGAGCTGAAACACGCTTTCGATCTTGCGCGACAGCCACACGCGCGGCAATTCCGGAAAGTGCGTGAAGAGCGATTTGCCGACCACCTGCTCCGGCGTCAAGCCGCTGTGATCCTGCATGAAGCGATTCCACATCAACACGGTCATGTTGCGATCGAGCACGAAGATGCCGAAACCGACACGTTCGACCACCAGATCGCTCAATGACTCCGCGGATACATTCATAAGCTGGACAACAGCTCGTCGAGCGCCTCGTTCATATGGCGGATCGACTCTTCGGCCATCAGCATCACTAGGTGCGCGCGGAAGCTCTGATCCTCGAGCGCGAAATTGACTTCCACCAGCAGCGCGACTTCCCACTGCAGCACGCCGGGCTGGAACACTTCGTCGAGCGTCATCGCTTCACCGAGCAGGCCCGGCGCGGAGAAGACCGGCGTGCGGTCGAGCTGGTCGAGAATGCACGAGACACACGCGCCCGTCAGCACGTTCGCGACGTCGAACACGAGTTCCTGCTGGCTCACCGCCTCATAGCTCGAGCGCGAATACGGGTCGCTCACGAGCGAACACAACTGGTCGATGCTGTCGCTGCGACAGATCACCAGCGCTTCGCCCTTGATGTCGGAGCGAAAGCCCTGGCGCACCGCGCTCACCGTGTCCTCGATCCCGGTCATCTCGCGCAGCGCCTCAGCCGCCTCGCTCACCGCCACCACCTTCACGCGCGGCACCGACAATTCGATGAACGCATCGAGCAGGCTCGCGAGACGCGTCGCGGCCTGGCCCATCGCCAGATTGGCGACCTCTTGCAGCGCGTCGCGCTGGTCTTCGGTGAGGACTGGCTCAGACATACAACCCGTACTCCTTGAGGATGGGTAGTACCGCCTCGGGCGTCACGGGCTTGGCGATGAATGCGGCGGCGCCGAGCGCACGCACGCGCGACTGGGCCATCGGCTGAACATCGGCGGAGACGACAATGACGAAGGTGTTCAGATCCTCATGCTGCAATGCTTCCAGCACCTGATAGCCGGTCATGTCCGGCATCGTCAGGTCGAGGAACATCACCGACGCTTTGCCTTCGCGATACAGGCCGAGCGCTTCGCGCCCGTTCGTCGCGTAGGACACGTCGACATCCCAGTCCGGCGGCAATGCCTTGGTGAGCACCTTGCGGGCAAGCAATGAATCGTCGGCGATCACAATAGGCAAAGGCATGGGCGGGTCGGTAAGCGGAATTAGCTCTGGCGCGTTAACGGCGGGTAGAGGTGATTTCTTTAGCGCGCGGTCTGTCGACCGGCGCTCAAGCGGGCTGAAGCTTGCGAGAATGCAGCTTGCAAACGAGCGGGGAGCGCGCGCAGCGAGGCGTTTGTGACGGAAGCCGTGGGCGCGCATGGATGCGTGCGAGCACGGTGGACGACGGCTATGACCGGCATGTTCGAGCCTACCCCGTAGATGAATCCGCGCGGCTTCACGGATCGGGCTGGTCCCCTTGCCGCGCGCCTGTTTCCGCGAGCGCCTTCGGTCACGCGTTGTGCGCGTTGCCTGGCGGTCCTCGCGGCAGATGCATCCGAACATGGCGGACGCATTATTTGTGATGGCATCGATTTTCGAAGCAAATTGGCGGAAAGGCAACTCGCCAATTTCGCCTTGATTAAAGAGATTTTCCCAATAAGTACTATTTTTGAAAATATTTCGGTAGATTTGGAAGGCTTTCTTTTACATTTATACTTTTGTGTACGTTTGCGCTTCTCGATTTGTCACTGATTCAAACGGCCGACAAATCGGGGGCCGACCATTTGTCACAGTAACCAGTACGGCTGCTACATGTCTATGCTTTTTGTATGACACCGACTCCCGGCCTTTTCGTCCTGAACGACCTTAGCGTTACCGACCATGACACCAGAACGGTTCGACCCGCCTGAAGCGAGCCGCCCTCCCGCTAGCCGCCAGGACGAGGCGCGGTTTCCAGCCGTACCGGAACATAATTTCCACGTCCGGCGCATCACGCTGATCGCGCTGCTGATCGCAGCCATCGTGCTGCCTTGCGTGTACGTCGCGGCGATGGCGTTCAGCGATCTGCGCGCGCGCATGGCCGACGCAACCGACGTGACGCTGCGCACCGTGCGCGTGGCGGAAGAACACGCGCTGAAAGTGTTCGACATGAACGAGACGCTCGACTCGCGGATTGTCGATCTGACGCAAGGTCTGGACGACAACGGCATTCGCGCTCAAGAAGGCGAGATCCACGAGAAGCTGCGCACCATGGGCGGCGGCTATCCTCAGGTGGCGGCCGTCTCGATCTTCGGCCGCGAGGGTGATCTCCTCGCCACCAGCCGTTTCTATCCTGCGCCGGAGTTGTCGATCGCCGACCGCGACGATTTCACCGGCATTCGCGACGGCAAGGGGCTCGAGCATGTCTCAAAGGTCATGACGGGACATGTGGTGGGCGAACAGGTGTTCAACACGGGCGTGGAGCGGCTCGCAGCCGACGGCTCATTTGCGGGAGTGGTCTCGGTCGCCCTGCGGCCCAGCTATTTCGATGCGTTCTACCGGGAACTGCTCGGCGGCAGCGACAGCACGCCGATGATCATGAGCCTCGTGCGCACCGACGGCGCGATCCTCGCGCACTATCCGCGCCGCCCGCGCGAGCCGCTGGCAACGGCGCCGAATTCGCCACTGGCCGAAGCGCTGGCGCAAGGGCGGCGAGCCGGCGTCGTACGCATGCATTCCGACATCGACGACGACAACGTGATTCTGGCGTTCCGGCGCATCGGCGCCTATCCGGTCTACGCGTTGTGCGGCTATCGCACCTCGGCGATCTGGACCGCGTGGTACCGGCACCTCAGTGTGCTGATCCTGTCGATGTTCACGCCATCCATCGTGTTGTGGTGCGTGATCTGGCTGTCGCTGCGGCGCCTCGGCGCCGAGGAGGAGGCGTGGGAGCGCTGGCAGGCCGAAGCCTCGATGCGCCGCTCGATCGAATCCGCGTATCGCCAGTCGCGCAAGATGGAGGCGCTCGGCAACCTGGTCGGCAGTGTGGCGCACGATTTCAACAACCTGCTGATGATCGTCTCGGCCAACGTGCAGATCGCCCGGCGGCGCGGCACGCCGGGGCTCGACCGCGAATTGTCCGCGATGGAGCGGGCGCTCAAGGGCGGCCAGTCGCTCACCCGCCAATTGCTTGGCGTCGCGCGCAAGCAGCCGTTGCGCAACGAGACGCTGGCGCTCGAGCGTTGGCTGCCGGCGTGCCGCGAACTGCTGCGCGCATCGCTCGGCGCGAAGATTTCGCTGGTAATGGACATCGGCGTCGATATCTGGCCCATGCGTGTGGACGTCGCCGAGCTCGAACTGGCGCTGATCAACGTCGCGGTGAACGCGCGCGACGCCATGCCCAACGGTGGCCGCTTCACGGTTCGAGCCGCCAATATCAACTTCCGCCACCAGGACGGCTTTCCCCTGACCGGCGATTTCGTGCAACTGTCGCTTGAAGATACCGGTGGCGGCATGCCGCCTGAAGTGCTCGCGCGCGCCTTCGAACCGCTTTTCACCACGAAGCCGAAAGGCATGGGCACCGGTCTCGGCCTGCCGCAGGTTTTCGCCTTCTGCGAGCGCTCCGGCGGCCTTGCCGCGATCGACAGCGCAATCGGCGCAGGCACCTCGGTGCGCCTCTATCTGCCGCGCGCCACAGCCGCCCCCGAGGCCGAACTGCCGGCTGAAACGGGCGCCGAGGAAAGCGGCACGCCGCACGGCTTGCGCATCCTGCTGGTCGAGGACAACGACGAAGTCGCCGCCGGCACCGAGGCCCTGTTGCAGATGATGGGCCACCAGGTCACCTGTGTATTCAACGCCGATACCGCGCTCTGCCTGTTCGACGACGCCCACGCGCGGCAGGCGCGCACCGGCGAGCCGCTGCCATTCGATCTGGTGCTGTCGGACATCCACATGCCCGGCACGATGAACGGCATCGACCTGGCCGAAGCCGTGCAGGCTTTCGACACCCGGCTGCCGGTCATTCTGGTCACCGGCTATGCGGAAGAACTCGACCGTGCGCGGCATGTCAACGTGCGGGTGCTGTCCAAACCCTTCGATATCGCGTTGCTGGAAGAACTCCTGCAAGCGATCCAGCGCGAGCTGGCGCAAACGGGCGCCGATCCGGCTGCGGCGGCGCATCCGGCCGGCTAACGCCAGCCTTTTCTGCGTCGCCGCCAATTACCGGCGGTTGTAAAAGCGCGGCAGCGGAATGCCGCGGTTTCTACGTAACCAGATCGGCGCAAGCGGCCAGCAGCGGGCGTGCGGACACGTTGTGCCGCCCCGGCATGATCGTTGCGATGTTTTTAGGGAAGCAGGCCGACGCGTTCTTGCGCCGTTCGATCCACCTAAAACCGTCGGGAGACAGCCATGCGACATACCGTGATTGGTTTATTCGACACCTATTCTCAAGCCGAGGCCGCGCGCGACACGCTTGTGCAGACCGGTTTTGCACGCGACACGATCGAGTTGCAGGCGAATCCCGAACCCTCCGTCGGCTCCGCAACCGACGAGGTCGCCGGTTCCGGCGTGCTCGCCAATATCGAGCGTTTTCTCTCGAACCTGTTTGCGAGCGGCCCTCGCGCGTCGGAAACGGCTCGCTACACGGAAGCCGTGCGCCGCGGCGCCGTGCTGGTCTGCGTGAGCGCAGCCAGCGAATCGCATGCGGAGCTCGCTCGCAATACCTTGAAGAGGCTGGGCGCGACCGACATCGGCGAGCGCTCGCCCGATTGGGACACGCCGACGGAATCGAGCCGCGATCATTCGATACTCGATGAACTCGGCATTGGCGCGGTGACGCCTGGCACGCCGCATACATCGAGCGTAACAACGCCCGGCGTGGCAACGCCGGCTTCAACCACGCGACCTGCAACCCCGGCCGATCCGCTCTATCCGCCGCCGCTCATGGGCACCGACGCCGAGCCGTTCGTCCCGCCGCCGCTGGCTGAGCGGCCGATGCGCGACGCGGTCGGCGATGCGGAACGTACCGCGATTGCGGCCGGTTCGATGCCGGGTTCGGGCGCGATCTTGCAGCCGTCGGATGTCGTCTCCGAAGCGGGGCAGCCGACCGCGGGTCTAGGCAGCCAGATGCCGAACGAGTATCTGGAATACGAAGAGGACTTCCGCACGCACTACGACGAGCAATACGCGGCTGAGAACGCGCGCTATGAAGATTACGTGCCGGCCTATCGCTACGGCGCGGAGATCGGTCAGGACGCGCGTTATCGCGATCGGCTGTGGGACGACGTCGAGCCGGAAGCCCGGCGCCATTGGGAAAACACCTCGCCCGACAGCACGTGGGAGCGCTTCAAGCTCGCCGTGCGTCATGGCTGGGAACGGGTGACGGGACATCATCACGTCTAAGCGGGGGAGCGGTAGCGCCGGCGTGCCGTGAAGTTGCGGCAACGTCGGCGTTTTTCGTCTGGATAGGCGCCGGCAAAGCCGCCTGATTTGGCCCGAATTGGTCGTCAGGCAGCGACCACTGCGATGTGATGGGCCATGGTTCGCTTCCTTGAGGTTAGGCGCTTAACGCGCAAAAGGGTACGAACTGCCCATCATAGGCAATGGCCGGGCGGTACGGTGACGGCGCGCACTAAAAGCGCCGACTTCTGGTTGCGCAGGTCCAGACCTCGAAAGTTGCGCCTGGTGGATAACCCGGTAGCAACTAAAGTTATCCACAGATTCACTGAATAACCTTGTGGATAACTGGTACTTTTGCCTTGTCAATCAAGCATGCTTTCGGCATAGGACGATTTGAGGCAACTGGACGTTCTTCGCTGTCATTCCGGGACAGCGATGTCGCCATCCACAAGCTGCCAGCCGTACGTCTCGGCAAACACCTGAGCCGCATCCGCATTTTCAAAAAACGGCATGTCCGCATGGCCCTGAAAGGGATAGATCACGCGCTCGTCGCTCAACCGGGTCACTTTCAGCGTCGGCACCGTCCCGCTGGAGGTTCGACGCGACGACACCGCGACCTGATAGTTCGCGCGGCCGGTCAGCGGCGTGGAATTCGCGCCCTGCGAGCGCCTGGAAACGTGGCTTGCCATCGGTGCGCGCATCAGAGTCCGACGATCGACTCGCCGGCAACCATGCCGTCGATCACCCGCTCCGCGTAACTCGCTGATGCAATGCGCGCGTCGCCTGCCGCGCCAAACGGGGAACGGCTCGGCACGCGAAATACACGGCTGCTGGTCAAGGTGTCGTCGGTGCCGCGCCGGCAGATTCGCACTGCGGCGTCGAAACCCGAATCGTAATGGCGGGCGCCATCGGCAGAACGCGGCTGATGCGGATAAACCAATGGATAAATCTCAAGGCCCCGATAGCTTCTGATCGTATTGTTCATGGTAGTCGTCTCCGGTTAAGGATCTCGCTTGAAACGTGTCGCTGTGTGTTGGGCGTGACGCCGGGCGAGTCGCGGCGTTTCAGCGAACAAGGTGTTGGTCGGCGACGATGCGCATCAGGAGCGGCGTCTGTGAGGCCACGCCGACGACACCGTCAAGCGAAGTAGAAGGAAAGGACCCCGTTCGATTCAGGGCGCTGTGATGAGAGGCTGATGCCTGAGGGACTGCGCAGGACGCACAGGAGAACTGCAAGCTGTTGGCTCACTGTAACACGTTAGAAGAGTGAGCATTAGGCGCATTTGCGCGCCGGGCGCGGGTGTTGCTTCGGAGTGCCGGGTATTGCGTACCGCTTTCTGTTTCTCGACGCTCGTACGCTGATAAAGTGGGCCCGCAGCCATGTTCTGCGGATGCTTCACACGCGCGTCAAAACGCTCGAGATTAAACGCAGAAAGGGCGCCTTGATCGGCGCCCTTTCCTGATTTCGAGAACCCGCCTCGTCCGCAGACTTGTGCCGGACAGGTGTCCGACCGCATCCGTCAGACGATTAGTTGCCGAAGAACACGTTGCAGTACGATGCCGGGCCGCTGCATTGGGCCGGCGCAGCAGCTTGAGCTGCGCCCGACGCAGCAGCAAACAGGGCGACGGAAGCGATCAGGGCGGTAAGAATGCGTTTCATGGTGCTACTCCTCTTCAGCGATTGGTTCGCGATCCGGGGTGATCGATGGAGTGGAGAATAGCGATTCAGCGTCCGCCTAAAAATACCGAAGACAAGAAGATGTTTTTTCAAATAATGAAATAATCCGGGCACGTGTTTGCGGCGGGCTTGAGACGTGTATCGCTGCACGTCTCGCCCATGCGCTTGAAGTTGCGGTGGGCCGCCGCAGTCTTGATTTCGTTTTTCGCAATAATATTTTTTGCTGTCATAAAGTCCGTTGCGGCACGACTAAGGTCATCTGGTCTTCGCTTGCTGGCGGGCACATGTTCAATACCAATTCGCTTGCGCTGGAACGTGCGGGAGAATGGCGCACATGTCCGGGAACTGCGCGAGGAAACCCACCCGCCTATGAACCACAACGATTCAAAAGAAAACGCGCGGCAACCGCGAGCGCGGCGACGGAGCCTGCCATGGCGCAAGTAAGCGGGCCGGCGCTCGATGATCCCGTTTATCTGACGCAATTGCGGCGCGACCTGTTGCGCTTCGCCCGTTTACAACTACGCGATGCCGCTGCCGCCGAAGACGCCGTCCAGGAGGCCCTGGCCGCCGCCTGGACACAAGCCGACCGGTTTGCCGCGCAATCGGAGCACAAGACGTGGGTGTTCGGCATCCTGCGCCACAAGCTCGTCGACACCTTGCGCGCCCGGCAGCGCACGGTGAATCTGTCGGCGCTCGAATCCGAAATCGACGGCGAAACGCTGCTCGATCGCGAGCTCTTCAAGGACAACGGCCACTGGTCACGCGAGAGTAAGCCGCAACCATGGCCGACGCCGGAAACCGCGCTGCGCCAGCAGCAATTCTGGACCTTGTTCGAGATGTGTCTGGAACACCTGCCCGAGCACATCGGGCGCGTGTTCATGATGCGCGAATTCCTCGATCTCGAAACCGAAGCAATCTGCGCCGAACTGCAGATGACCGCCAATCACTGCAGCGTGCTGATTTACCGCGCGCGGCTGCGCTTGCGCACTTGCCTGAGCGAAAAGGGCCTATCCAGAGAGGATGCGAATGGGGAAGTGTAAGCACATCACGCGCCTGTTGTCGGACGCGCTCGACCGCCGTTTGACGACCGGCGAATGGGTTGCGATCCGGCTGCATCTGCCGACTTGCAGCGGCTGCCGCAATTACCGCAAACAGATCCGTCTGCTGCGCGTAGCGGCGCGCACGGTGAGCGGGGTGGCGACGCCGGGCGCGGGCGGTGGTGACGATTGAAGCGGCGCTTGGGGCGTCTGGCCGGCCTTAGGGCCGCTGTGCATCGAGCGGTGGCCTGGTGGTGCGCTGCAATGGACGGCAGCGCGCTTGAACGCCGCCTTGTGCCGGTGGCGCTTGTTAGCGCTCGCCAGGCGGCGTGTTCCGATAGCGCTCGAAGAAGCTTGCGTGCGCCGCTTCGTCGATGGAGACGGGATGCGCTTCGGTACGGGCCGGATGTTTGGCCAACTGCGCGCGCGTGCGGATCGGCCGATGCTGGAAATTGCCGCCGCAGTTCGGACACACGTTGCGCAGCGTGCTGAGCGCACACACTTCGCAGAAAGTGCATTCGTACGTGCAGATCATCGCGTCGGGCGCGTTCGGCGGCAGTGACTTGCCGCATCCTTCGCAGGACGGCCTCAGTTCAAGCATGGTGGCTCCGGGTCGGCAGGAAAGCGAGGCGCGGGACTGCGCCTCGTCTGTGTCGAAGCAGTGTAAGCGGAGCGGGCTAAGCGGAATTGACAGCCAGGCGTCAATTCCTGCCACCGTTTGCGATCCCCACGGCAGGCTCAGGTCAACACGGTCCACAACGCGAACGTCAATGCGAGGCCGACGACAGATACGATCGTCTGCAGCACCGACCGGACCATCACCGTCTGCTTCAATTGCAGCCCGAAATACTCGCGGATGACGGATTGTAGCGGGGCAAGGCGACTTGACGCAGTCAGACACGCAGAGCGGGACCTCTGGGATGTCCCGGCCTCTCCGGCGTGATTTGCTTATGCGAATTTATCGGTTCGTCCAGGCTTGCAGACGAATTATCGTCGAAGCTAATCGGTCCGTTTCGCGTCCGTTTTTTTAACGAGTACCTTTATGTCCCGTCATCCGTTGCTCACGCGCCGCGCGTTCATCGCAGGCGTGAGCGCCTCGCTGGCCGCCGCGGCCTTGCCCGTCGTTGTCTCCACCTCAGTCTTCGCCGCGGATGCGCATGCGAAGGAATTTCGCATCGGTTATCAGAAAGCGGCCAATACGCTCGTGTTGCTGAAGGCGCACGGCACGCTCGAAAAGCTGCTCGCACCGCGTGGCATCACGGTCAAATGGACTGAGTTTCCCGCCGGCCCGCAGTTGCTCGAAGGATTGAATGTCGGCGCGATCGACTTCGGTTATGTCGGCGAGGCGCCGCCGGTGTTCGCGCAGGCGGCCGGCGCGAACTTCGTCTATACCGCGTATGAAATCCCGACGCCGCATGCCGAAGGCATCCTGGTCCATCAGGACGCGCCGATCAAAACGCTCGCTGATCTGAAGGGCAAAAAGATCGCGTTCAATAAAGGTTCGGACGTTCACTGGTTTCTGGTCGCCGCGTTGCAGAAGAGCGGCGTGAAATACAGCGACATCCAACCCGTTTTTCTGGCGCCCGCCGATGCGCGTGCGGCCTTCGAACGCGGAGCGATCGACGCATGGGCAATCTGGGACCCGTTCCTCGAGGCCGCAAAACGCCAGTCGAATGCCCGCTTGCTCGCCGACGCCGAAGGCATCGTCAGTCACCATCAGTTCTTCCTGAGCGCGCGGCCGTTTGCGGAGCAAAACGGTGACGTGCTCGCGATCGTGATGGACGAGGTAGGTAAAGAGGGGGCGTGGGTACGCGGCCACTACAGCGAAGCCGCCGCTCAGCTCGCGCCGATTCAGGGCCTTGACGCAGGTGTGATCGAAGCGGGTTTGCGGCACTACGCGCATATCTACAAACCCATCGACGCGGACGTGCTTGCAGAACAACAACGTATTGCCGACACATTCAGCGAGCTGCGCATCATCCCGACAAAAATCGTGACGAAGGACGCTGCATTGCCTACCAAGGCCTAGGTCACTTGGGCTCAGGTCACGTAGACCGCGATGTTTCGACGCCTACGCGAATAGCACTTCGACATTTTCCGGCGGGCGGCCAATCACGGCTCGCCCGTTTCGCACGACGATCGGTCGTTGCAGGAGAATTGGGTGCTTTGCCAATGCTTCGTATAACTGAGCGTCGCTAAGCGTGGTGTCGGAGAGGTCGAGTGCTTTGTATTCGGCTTCGGTGTCGCGGATCATCTCGCGGACTGTGCAGCCTAGCTGCGTGTTGAGTTGCTGTAACTGCGCGACCGTGAGAGGTTGCTTCAGGTATTCGACAATTTCCGTTGGTTCATTGGCGCTGTTGTAGGTGGCGGCGATCAGGTCGCAAGTGGCTCGCGATTTTGAACAGCGAGGGTTGTGGTAGATGGTGATCATGGTTGGTTGGGTAAGCGTTGCTTGTGTTGGGGTGCAGGGTGCTTTTTCGTGGGGGGATTTTAGCGGGTGCGGGGAGTTGGGTGGATGTCCGGCGCGGGCGGACGGGTTTCGTCGGGACGGAAAAGGGGCGCTGTCTGTTGGTGATTGTGTAGTTCGGTTTATGCGCATAAAGCGCCTGCGTGAAGTTGTCTTCACGCGCCTCCTTGGGGCGACCTCGTCGCTCTGCTGAACGCTTCGACTCATATCATGTGCCGGCCGCTGCATGCATGAACGTGGTGCTTCGTGCAGCCGCCACCCAGTCCCAGTCCCAGTCCCAGTCCCAGTCCCAGTCCCAGTGCCAGTGCCGTGCCGTGCCGTGCCGTGCCGTGCCGTGCCGTGCCGTGCCGTGCCGTGCCGTGCCGTGCCGTGCCGTGCCGTGCCGTGCCGTGCCGTGCCGTGCCGTGCCGTGCCGTGCCGTGCCGTGCCGT
>CABFVV010000151.1_pt1 | contig 17174 bp, 16 predicted proteins | sample 8864751 | NCBI WGS metagenome assembly CABFVV01 (sample SAMEA5735770, study PRJEB23740) | soil metagenome | biome: forest; feature: forest soil; material: soil | place: USA | collected 2013-10-13 | depth 0.1 m | reverse complement strand
CCTCGTTGCCCCCGCCGCCGGCCCCGCCATCTCCAGCCGCGGAAGTGGCGCCGGCACCGCCGCCATCAGCAGACGCGGCGACACAGTGTGAAGGAAAGGCCGTCGCCATCGCACCGGCAGCAAAAATCATGACCGCGATATCCGACATCCGGCGCCTGCGTACCGTGATTCGCGCTGGATGCGTCGACAGGGCCACTGCCGTTTCGTGCAACGGCAGCCGCGAGCCATTGCCGGGCGTCGCGAGATCACCCGCGCCCGTCTTGTTGAGCGCAGTCCGTAGAGAAGAACGATCGGTATTTTTCTGTGTCTGGCTCGACGGCTCGAAGTGAGATACGCCTTTATGTTCTTTTCCTGACATATTTCTGGATTCCTGATTAATAGCGAGCGGATGCCGGAGATCCTCGTCCCCTACTCCGGGTTTTAAATCGGTCTTACAGTCCCGGCCAATGAGTGCGCGCTCAGCGCCGCTGCTGAACTGGACGCGAGGCTCCGGTCGATCTGTAACTGGTCCGCCCGTGGCAAAGGTAGCTGCAGTTGCAGCCGCCGCAGGTCGACGAATCGCGACCTTGAATGCACCGATCGAATCGCCGTACACGCGTATCGAAAGCCAGGTATCCCACCGTCGAACCGGCCGGCAGCCTTGGATTATCGGCCCGTCCCACCGAAAACCCCATGGGCCGCGGCCCAAAATGGCCCTCCCCAAATGTGGAAAGCGCCGGCAGCGCATGCCGATGCGAGTTCCGATCCACTTCCACAATGCGATTCTCAGCGGGAAATAAAATCTGAAAACCTATAAAAAATCATAGTGGACAGGCGGTCGAAGTCGTGACACGAAAAAAGACCAATCTCGTCTCATCCGGAGACGTTAGCCACGGAAGCTTTGGTCGGCACGTCTATCGCACATGCGCAGACAGCGACGCCGTCTGCGTTGACGACGTCAACCCATCTTGTGATCTGGTCTACGGTGGCTGTCTGGATATGGGCCTCGCAAAGCTTCGGATTGATCATCCAATAGCTGCCGGTTTGCTGGGCTGGAAACGTGGCGGAGCTCGCCAGGGGAAGCGATGCCCGAACGATGTATCTACCCTGGTCGAGGCCCGAGAAATAGATATTAGTGCCCGCGGTTGTACCGGCGTAGCCGGACATGTTGATCGACAAATCGTATTGGAAGGTCTCGGACCTGAAGGTAAAGGCTAGTTGCCCGGGGCCGAGCGGTCCGTCTTTCAGCGTCGCCGTTAGCGTCACGTCCTCGTCGCGGATGCTGGTAAAGCTTGCATCCGCGAGTCCGTTAATGACAGTAACCTCCTTGGATTTCGGGTTGGACGAGTCGACAAAGGATGCCGAGCTACTGGCCGGCAAAGTGAAAACCACCGTTCCTGGGCTGTCGCCAACGGATGCCAGAACGCTGTTGCATTCGTCGGAATAGGCACGGGCATTATTGCGTGTCGCATACAACTGGATCGGGTGGTTGGGCGTAAACGTGAAGTCATGCGTCTGCGGCGTCACGGCAGGATAGTCTCTGAGCGAGACCTTAAGCGTGACGACTTCCGTCACCGTGTCGGTGAAGAAGACGTCGGCGAAGTCCAGACCGCCCCCGAAAAAGCTGTTCACATAAAGGATCGTATCCGTCGACCCGGACAGCACGTTGGTAGTCGTGCTCAAGTCGAAGTGTGCCGAACCGCGTGTGAACTCGCATTTAACGACCACCGGGGCCGTCGCGTTGACGCCATTGTCGGTAATGAGGACCCGGCCTAGATTGTCCCATTTCCCGTCGGCACGTGCGTTGTCCGCTTGCGGGATTAGAACGATTGCGTAATTGTGCAGCGCCAGCGCCAGGAAGCTGAAGTCCTGGGTCGCGGGCTGAACCTTCGGATGGTCTGGCAGCGAGGCCTTGAGAGTGACGGTCTCGCCGGCCGCGGTACTGTCGGTAAAGGACGCTTTGGCGATGTCCTTGCCGTTCTCGCTGTGCGTCTTCACATAGAGAACCTGCTCGCTGGAACCGGGCTGGATATTGGTGTCGCCGGTCAGCACGAATTTCGCCGCGCCCTGCGTGAACTCAAACCTGACGATCACCGGTGAAGCGAGCGAACCGCCATTGTCGGTCACGATGGCCTCGCCCTGATCGGCGGACTTGCCGTTTGCCGACGCACCATCCACGAGCGCCTTCAGATCGAGGCTGTACACGTCTGAAATTGCCGGTGCGAATACATACGGTTTGGTATCGCTCGGCCCATTAGCGATCGGACTGCCACCCGGACCCGTGACGACCGTTGCCGTCATGTTGTCTTGCTCGGCAACAGGGTCCGTGAAGTTCGCTGTCACGCGGCCCATGGCGCCGGTCGTCAGCGTGATCGCTTTGCCGTTGGTGCCTGGATTCGCATTCTGGAAGCTCGCGGAGCCCGTGGTGATCTTCAACAGGACGCCGTATCCCTGTTTCAGCAGGTTGTCCAGTGTGACTTTCGCGATGGCGCCGTTCGGCGTTTGACCGTCTGCGGGAGAGTCGTTGGGATCAAAGCCCAGTTGCACCCCCAGGTCCGCGGCGGCCGTGTTGCTCTGTTTCATCTGCGATGTCGTCTCGGATATGCGGGTCATCGGGTACCTCTCCAGAAAAATAGGTTCACCACCGGGTCTGTCGGCTCCATGCCGATCATGGCGGCGGCGGAAACGTGACGAACTGAAGTGGAAACTTGACGGGCGGCCCGGGCTGCCCCCGCACGAACATCGTGACATTCACCGTCTCCGCGGTCGTGTCTGTGATATCCACGCTCGCGGAGCCGTCATCGTTCAACGGAACGTCGCGAGTCTGCGGATCCTCAGGATCGGCGTTTTTGATCCGTGCGCCGCCATCGACGGTGACCGTCAGTCCGTCGGTCCTGAGCGAAGCAACGACCACCGCGTAGATGGAACAGGGGGTGACGCCATCGCTCGGTGCATGCGTTGAATAGTTGTAGCCTTCGACGCCGGCGCTGCCGTCGTAATACTCATCGAAAGTCATATTCGCGACCGGCGAAGCGCCCGCGAGCGTAGCGGAACTCGCCACGGCCGTGATCAGGCTTTTGGTTTGGGACGAAACGCGAAAGTGCGCAAGACCGTCCTTGTCGAGAATCGTTTGATACGTCGTCGGGTCTTTGCTGGTGGCTTCCGCGATGACGGCTCCCGTCGTGACCGAGGCTGTGATCGGCCATCCCGGCGGCCCAAAGATCGTGCCGTGATTGCAGGGCCGAAGATGCGGGTAATCGTCGCTCGGATGGGCGGCCCCGTTGGTGACGCTGAGTTGCAATTCCCGGATGTCGGTCCAGGATATTTCGACCTGGGTGTCGAGCGAAGTGAATGTCTTGTCGGCCTGAGTCTTCACCTCGTACCAGGCGACGCCCATGCCGAGATTACCCAGGCTCAGGATGTTCCCGGCCGGAATCGCGCCATCGATGTAACCTTTGCTGGCATCCTTAACCGATAAGTGATCCGAAGTGTAAGCGGCTGACGGCACCGGATTGCCATTTGCGTCGAAGCCAGTCCAATAGAAGGTAACTGTGTCGCCGTTGGCGATCGACGCATATTCCGCGCGGATCGGCGCACCGTCATACCCGGTGATCGACGAATAAAACAGCACGCCGTCGTCGGCGGCGGGAAATATCGGCGCGGACGGCGTATCGGCCTTCGAGTTGATGATCGTGACCTGCTTGCCAAGCGAACGGCGGCAATTGCCGTCGGTATCGACCACCGAATACCAGGCATTGTAGGTGCCGTTCGGAATTTCGGAAGGCTCGAACCCGACGTCGTAAGACGACTGGCTCGTGTCATCGATGATATCTGGCTGAGTCGCCGTGCTGTCGAAATAGCCGACGAGCGTATCGCCGGCGGCGATATGGTCCCAGCGGTCAGCACGTATCGTGATCTTGTCGTTGTCCGCGATCACGAGGCTGACGTCGATGACACCATTACGGGCCTGCGGCAGACCCGTCAACCAGGAAGCGCGACACGGACAATTCTCGACAACGGGTCGGGCAATTTTCTTTTCCATCATGTTTTCCATGGAAAATCTCCGGCTGTGCGAAATGCTCACGTCTTCGAAAATACGGTAAAGCCGGTCTGAAATGGCCCGATGGAGTCGCTGTCGGGCGATTGCGGCAGGCCCAACGTCACATTGACCACTTCGACAGTCTTGTCCAGGATGTCGACCGTGGCGCAGCCGTCGCTGCTCAATGGGACTTTGCGCCACTGCGGATATTGGGGGTCTGCATTTTTGATCGTCGCATGACCATCGACAGTGACCAGCACGTAAGTGATCCGGTCCTTACCATCCACCTCGGGATCCACCTGCATGTAGACGGAACAGGGTGTGACGCCATCGTTGGGCGCGCCGGACGTATAGTTGTAGCCGACGAAATGCGTGTCGCCGCCATCATAAAATTCCTGAAAGGTCGCTGACCCGGCAGGAGCCTGATTGCTCGGGTCCTGACGGTCCTGAGCGAAGACCGTGACGGCCAGCAGTTTCTCCGCGGCGGCGAACGTAGAATCTTTGGCGGTAATCCTGAATCGTGCGAGCCCATGCTTCACGTTGGGATCGAATTCCAGCGTGGGGGAATAAGGCCCCGTGCCATACGATGTTTTTCCGTCTGGCGACCAGATTTCGCCGCCGCTGCCCACGGAGCAATCGACCGTATGGCCCTCCGGGCCGTAGACCGTGGCCCAGTTGCACGGACTCAGGTCAGGGAGATCGCTGGACGTATAGGCCGCATTCTGTGTCGTGGTTAATTGCAGAGGGACTGTTACTGCGCCCGCGTCTGCCGCGCTCCTGCTTTCGGTCATAACCACTCTCCATAATGAATAACCCCGCCGCAACGAGCGGGGTATCTCAACACATGTTCAACCTTGCGGCTGCCCGGCAATGTCGTCAGGGCTTCGCTTTTTGCGTTTTGCTCGCGGCACCGCCCGGCCCGATGGTGTTGAGCGGTACGCTGTAGATCTGCGAGCGTTTCGTCGTCAGGCCGTCCACGGTGGTCAGCGTATATTCGGCAAAGAACGTGCCGTCGCGGAACGGCGAATAGTTTTCCCTGCCCCAGCCGTCGAACACGCTCGAATCGAAGGAGATCAGTTTGAAGCCAGCGGTGACGTCGGCCTGCGATGCGGTTTGCGAACTCGGAATGGCGACAGGCTGCCTCATATCGCCGTCCCTGTCCCAGCCGTTCAGGTAAATCGTGACAACGACTTTATCGTTGAGAGCGGGAGTCCAGTTAGACTGAAGGAGCGGCACGTTTAGATCGACGGTTGGCACAGTGACGACGTTGGCATTGATGACGTTGTCGACGCCGTTGATAGACAGCTGGTCAAGAACGCGGGGCAGGCCCTGGTCCGGCTCATTGAGACCCTGGGACCCGGCGCCATAAAACCACGACGGGGCCGAAGTCGAGGCGACGCCGTCCGAGGTCGCCACCACGAAGCGCAAGGTGTTTTGCTCGCCGGTGCCGCCCGAAGCGGTGTCGGTGTAGGCATTGGCTTTCTTGAAACTTGCGTTGTCCGCGACGCCGCCTGCTTCCCCCCAGTTGAATTGGTAGGAATAGATTCTATTGATGAACAAATAAATATTATCGGTAGAGACGGCCCCAGCATAGGGCGGTACGGTGACGAGCACATCGGGTCCGTCGATGTCGGGGAAGTGAACCGAATTTCCGTTGAGCCCTTGGGGTATCGGAGCGGTGTCGACCGCGGTGCCTTCGAAATCGACGACCATAAAGCTTCCGCCACCAATGAGACCAATGCCGCCGCCCACCTCGACATTGGTTGCGAACGTGTTTTTACTCTTCGACACGAGGAAAAGAGTGGCTTTGCCATTCGCATCCGTCGTCGTAGTGAACATTTTCCCCGTTGAACGCGCTCCCATTGCCTGTACGGGCTTGAGCGCCTGTAGCAGCGTATCGTTCTGGTGGGCAAAACCATTCATATTGTCGAAAATGTCGTTGCCCATCGTGTAATACCAGTTCGCCAGGCCGCCCACGACCGGCGCATTATTAGCGTCGTCATCGGTGACGGTTACGGAGAATGCCACTGTGTACTCGGGATTCGCCGGCGTCTGAAGATCATCGGGCGCAACAGGCACGGCGATTTTATCCGGACCTGTGACGAGGGCAGTCAATTTATGGCCGACATAGTTGGCGACATTTTTTGTGATCCAGTTGAGAGGGACGCCTCTCGAATCCGTCGCGGTCGCCGTTAGCTGAGCCGTAACTGCGTCCTCCTGAACATCGACATAAAAGACCACCGTGCCTTTCGTAGGATCCTGAGGGTTTATCGTAACGGTAAAGCGCGACGAGTCCTTACGGTCCTGACCAGGTTGGTTCAGTGGAATCAAAAGGCCTTGCCTGCCGAAGGCCAGCATTGTGCCAGCAGGAATGTTGCCGCCGGCTGTCTGCAAGGTCGCAGTAATCTTGCGCAGCTCGGTCCTATAGACAATAGAACCGTCGGTGGGGTCGAGTGAGATTGCTCCGCTAATAGCCATTTTGACTTCCCCTCATGAGTGGTACCTACGCGAAAGCCGCGCCTGAACGCGGAAGTAAATCGTTACGAAAGCGAAGCAAGCCCAGAGCGGCGCGGCAGTGCATATGTCGTACGTATAACGAAACATCTTCGGCGCCCCGGCTGGTGCAGTGCCATCACGACGATGTCCCGCCCTCCGCTCCCGATCTTGATCAATTTCGCCAGATGATTCTCGTGGCGAGCGTTAGCGTCGGGAACTATAAAAACTCATAGTGGACAGGGATGGGAAAGCATGGGGACAATCGGGTATGCAGCGGATAGTCCGGCCTCGTCAGAACAGGAGCGTATTTTCCCGATCGACGCCGCCGAGGTCTATGGGCACGGGCCTAAATCGTCTTGGGGTCGGATGAGTCGACCGTATTTTTGTGCCGCGAGATTCCGGGAATTCACGGTCTTGATGGTCGAACTGCTTTCGATGGTACTGCCAGGCTTTTTTGTGTTTTTACGCTGACCATGGCGGATATCTGCGCTGAACGCGCAAATAACCGCCTGGACCGCTCGCGGTGATTTCCGCGTTAGCTCGACCGTTGCGTCGTCCCCTTTATGCCTCGCCTACGAGCGAGAACGTGCCGGTCATGACGGTAACGCACCTGCCGCCCACTCGTACGGCAGGCACGCCACTCGACGCGTCGAAGCTGGCAACAAGCAGGCTGGGACGGCCCATATCAACGCCCTGTTGCACGCGCAGGGTCAACTGCGGAACAGCGCGCAGCGTCGCCAGCAATGCAACGGTCGCAGCAGTGGCGCTCCCGGTCGCCGGGTCTTCGGTCATGCGCGGCGTAAACATGCGCGCCTGTAAATCGCATGCGCCCTCCGCGCAGTCGAGGCCAACATCCCGCGTATAAGCGTAGACCGACACAGCACCATCGAGCGGCAGCGTCGCTTTGTAGGTGACCGGATTGGGACTGCAACGACGCAGTGCGTCGCGCGACGCGAGTTCCGCCACCAGAAACGGTAATCCCACCGAAACCACCTGAGGTGGGTGCCCGTCAGTCCGGATGTCGTCGACATCCAGCGACAGACACGCCGCAACCTGTTCTGCCGGCACTTCCGAGCGTCGCGATAACGGTTCCGGTGCGACCAGTTCGCCACCCACCACCGTATCGCCCTCTTTCATCTGCCGCACCGGCACGAGCCCACCGGCTTCGTCGAATATCAGCGTGTCAGGTAACGATTCGCCCGTTGTAGCTGCCTGCGTGCTGCGATCCGCTGCATCTGCCGCGTTGACAAGCCTTCCGCATCCAGCACGACCGCGACCGGGTTTCCTTCGAATGCAATAGGGGAGAAAACATCTGCAGTCACGTAACGGCGTTTCATCGAAACCTCTTCTTTTCGCAAGTGTAATTGTTGTGGAGACGGTCCGGATACCGCGTCCCGGATTGCACTGTGACATAAAACGCCGCCCCGACTACCAGGCCATCGCCCAACCCGAAAGAGGATTCCGGCCCATCAACATTCGCGCCGCAAACAGCTAGGATCCCTCTCTTTGTTCACGGCCACTGGCGCCCACGCGCAACAGGTCGCCCAGGGAGTTACCGATGATCCAGCTCCATGAACGTCAACGAAGTCAAATAACGCGCCTATTCCATTTCGCTGACGAGCCCAGCCTATTCGCCTGGCCCCTATCGGTTTGTCGACCGCAAATTCCTGATCATCACCTACCGCACCGATCCGCGAAAACTGCGCGAACTGGTCCCGGTGCCGCTCGAGGTCGATGTACGCAATCCCCTCGTCATGTTCGAATTCATCCGCCTGCCGGATTCGGCCGGCTTTGGCGCTTGCACTGCCCCTTGTCGGGTTTGCATACGGCGGCGTCGAACTCGTTGGCGTGACCGCGAGCGAAGCAAAGAATTGTCGCGTGATTCTCGAAAAGTCGAGTCTGTGATTTCACGAAATGCGGCGTGGCTTGCCGATACGGTGCACGCATTCAACTGCACGCAGTCCTCGTGAACTTCGTCCACTCCGCATTTTTCCGAACGCGGCAGCCCGTTTAACACTGTGGATTATTGACGCGATAAGCGTGCCCCGGCAGGTAGATTGAGCGACCTAGACGAACGTATAGTGTCCAGAGATCCTCTACCGGTTCAGTATGAACGCCGCGATGCAAACATCGCCAGACCGTTCCACTAAACGTGCGTACCAGGAGGTTTTATGTCGTCGACCCAGCAGATCAACATTATGGTTGTAATCGATACCGACAAGCTGTTGCAGGACCACTCGACTCTCAGCCAGGATCCGAACAATCCGACCGGCCTCGCGCACGACTGCCAGTACATGGTGTGCGTCGGTTCGCGCGGCGCCGTAACCGGGCAAGGCGGTGCCGACATCAAGTTTCAGGCCAATGTAGGTGACGACGTTTGCTTCATGGGCACGTCTGTCTACGGAAACTCGGACTCCGCAGTCGTCATCTACGGGATCGTGCCGCGCGGCAATCCGTCGACGAACGTATTCAACGAATTCGAATACAACTCGATTACGCGCGACGGTGCTGCGATGCCTAACGACAAGTCGCCGGGCAGAAATGGCCTGCCAGCCGTCAACAAGCCCGCCAATTTCTCGAGCTTCGACGCGAAAGTGGCAACGAAAGGCACGGAAGCCTTTCTGGTTCGCATGGCGGTGTACACGCTGGCAGACGACGGCGAGACGCAAAAGCTGAAGGGCTATTGCTACTGGGATCCGACCATTACGGTCGCTTAAGCGAGCGGTAACTCCCAGGGTATCGCCCTCTCGATGCGAAGGGCGGTGCCACCCGGCTACGCGCGCGTGTATCGCTGCATGAACGGGCGCGCTACAAAAATATTGATTAATCAGGACTGCAATCGATGGCGTCCCGATCCAAAACTTCGGGCTAGACCGATACCCTGGAAATGACCGTCACCCGGCGGACGCACCGCGTCGGCGTTTCGCCACGCAGAAGGACCCATACCCGATGAGCGCAACAACCACAACTGCACGATGGGCGCCTCGAGGAACAAGTGCGCGTCGCCGGAACCGTCCTTTCCGCGCCCGACGCGACGCATCCGGATTTTCGCGAAGACCGCGACAATATGGTCGCACAGATCGAGGTCCCTGTCTTCGTCCTTGCCGGGTCCGATGACAACGCATTGTTGAAGCTCACCGTCGATCAGGAAACCTCAATGCCGGCCCGCAGTGCAATGCCAAGGATCGACTGCCGCAGCGCATCGTTGACTTTCAGGGCGCCGCCAACGGGCCGGCCCGAGAGGCTCTCGTCGACACGGTCGCCGAAAACCATCAGCGCCCGGTCGCGGTCCGGCTGGCGGGACACCCGTAGCAGCCCGTCCGCGTCTGGATACTGGTGGTGAATGGCCTGGGCGCACAGTGCCGTCTGGAGGTAGTCGGTGGGCGCACTCCCGATCAGTTCGGCTTTCGACACTTTCAGCCGGTGCAGACCGTCTGTCGTCAGGTCGGCCAGTTTGAGGTCGCGCGCGGGCACCACCTGCCCGTGACCGCGCTGGGCGCACCCGTCCAGGTCTACAAACTTGTCCGGCGCATCGACCGGCACGTTATGGAAGATCGTCTCGAAAATCGCGCAGTCAAGCGACGAGCCGCCGTATAGATACGGCACGACCTTGCCAGCCGCGTCGCGCACCGGGGCAAAACGCGTGAGATTGCGCAGCGCCCCGGTATCCGTCACGCCGGGATTGAAGCTCTCGGGCGCATACGCGGTGTCGTGAATGACATGAAACACGTCGCCGGGCGTGGTTCGAAAAACGCTGATTTTGGGTAACACGGACGAGCTGTGTCGCACCGCTGGCAGCGCGGTGAGATGATAAGCAGTCCGAGTGAGTTGGAGGCCTTGGCGATGGACCTCCGGGGCTCAGGCCTGCTGCGGTTGAAGCGCTCCGAGTCCGAGCATCGTGAGCCGGTGCGGGTAGTCCCGCCCGCACATCAACTCACATGGACTCTTGCCTTGGCGCTCGGCCCGGCGGCTGCGCACGAAGCGGCGATGATTGAAAAAGAAGCGCAGCAGGTCGAGGTACGCGTTGCCCAGATGGACGCAGCGTGAAATAGTTGCGCAGCCGCGAATTGAGGTTCTCCACCAGTGAACTGCTGCGCGGCGTGTGGGCCATCGCCTCGGACACTGCGGCGAACACGGCATGGAACTGGCCGCCCAGCCCGGCGCGCAACCGGCCCCAGCCCTGCCAGTACGCCGGCAAGGTGCGCGGCTTGCGGTGCAGCACGCACGCGGCGCGTACGAGCTTCTCCGGGACGCGGGCGCGCTGCGCGATCGCGGCGAGCTTCCCATCGAGCACGCCGGCGAACGCGAGCAGGTCATCGCGCTGGTTCTGCAGCGCGATGCGTACCGGGCGGATGCGGCGCACATCGGGCGCTTCGCGCTCACGCAGCTGCTCGACGATGAAGTCAAACAGCGCCTGGCGCGTGGCGAGGCACGGCCCCGCCAGCGACAGAATGTCATGACGCAGCCATTCAGTCAGCGTGCGGATGTCGCGGGCGAGATTGCCCGGCGTGTTGGCGAGCGTCTCGCCCTGGTGCTCGATGTGAAACACATCGCCATGGCAAGGCGTGTCGCCCCAGGCGGCCTTCTGCCCGGCGCGCAAGCCCCGGCCGGCATCGGCAATCGTGTAGTCGGGCGCCAGCCCCTGCTGCGCCGCCTCGAGCAGATGCACACCCCAGGTGTCGCCGTCGCGATGGGCCTCGGCCGCCAGCAAATAACAATAGGTCGACCCGGCATCGACGCCCGCCAACACCGGCCTTGCGCCCTGGAAGATCTCGTCGTGCAGGCCCACCCGAATGCCGGACAGGTCCTGCGCGCGGTTGAGCACCCCGCTTGCTGCGCGGCCCATTGCTGCACGTCGTGAACCTGGCCCACGCTGGTGGACACGCCCAGCACGTCGCGCATGAACTCCACCACACCGCGATACGGGCTGCGGTAGATCAGCGTCAGCGCGAGTGTCACCTGCCGCAGCCACCGCTTGCTGACCGGCAACTCGAACAGCACGTCATCCTCCGGCACCGCCGGGGCGAACGCGTCTTCCAGCGCGGCGCGGGCCTTGTCCGTTTGCTGATAGACGAACTTGCGGCTCACGCCGTGCTGGGCGGTCAGCGCGCTGATCGTCCCGGATCCCGCCAACGCCCGAACCGCCAGGTCTTGACGTTCATGTTCAGGCAGCTTCGCTGCCGCGCTGGAGGATCGATTCATGCACGCATCACGACGGAAAAAAATGGACCGCCATTATCGACTCATCGGCCCCCGCGCGTGTTACCCAGATTTGAACCTCGCCGCGCGAAGTACTGCAGAGCATCGAAGGTTACGACGACCGCTACTGCTGCGCCGTAATCCACGGATCATGCTGATAGCCGCCGCAGCCATTCCCGCCGCCTCCGCCACCGCCGGTACCATTATCGTCGCCACCGTCACCGTTATCACTGCACCCTGGACAATTGCAGAAGATGTTAAACGGGGTGTGATATATCACGGCTCCCGGTTGTACGACCTCAGCCTCCCAATATACGTCGACGACCTTTTTGCGAATCACCTTGCCATCTTCATCGCCCCCCCAGCTGTCGACCGTTTCTGTTTTCTGCACGGGGGCCGTGATGCAGGTCTCACCCTGACTAATCACGAATCCCCTTATGAAGGCTTGATACGCGACGGGCGCCGTTGCATCAAGCGACCCATCGGCTCGGCCTCCCATCGACAGTGTCTGCATGCGCCACCGAATCGTGTTGCCCTTTGTGCCAAAGACGTCTAGCTCCGAACCTCCCTCTCCCTGTGCATCCCACCATGTGGTCGCCATGTAGACGTAGCCAACGCCCATGCCTTTTGTCCCGAGTTGCGTATAATCGCTAAACTTTAAGTTATCCTTTGCTTTATTCGACCCGTAATGATAGATGATGCGCGGCGCATCAACCAGGATCGCAACGTCAATAATTTGCGGTTTGAACTGCGGTTTCGGATCAGACATGGTTCCATTCCAAATAATCAAGTTAATTAACGTGGCCGGCACGACACATCCGGAATGATCGTATCAAGCCGCACTTTGGCGAAACGGGATGCAAAAGCGACCGTCAGGTTCAAAGGGATTCGAGACGAATATAGAACAAGTCTGATCGAAGGAAACCTATGATTATCTATAGGCAAAGAGAGACGTGCGCGGAGAGGTGCCAGAATTTCGGGCGGCGCGAGAACTTCCCTGTCCATGTTTCACGAAACCCGGTTCGAGGCCATCTGAGGTTTTTTCGCCTTCAGAGGCCGTTGGCTATGCAGCCATATAGCCGTATCTAAGTCGCGGCGAGGAAACGGACTTGCGCGTGGTGGTCGGCAACCTCGCCCGGACGCATGAGATGCTGCGCGTCCTGAAGCACTTCTTTGCGGCACGCCGCGAAGCCGGCTCCATCTGCACTTCAAGGTGATCAGCAGTCCTCCGAGAGCCTGCTGGAAGAGGCCGGGCTCATCCGCCACGTCAACAGGCGCGATACATGCTTCGAATGGACCGGGATGATCAAAGTGACGCTGGTACCTGTGGCTGCGCCCGGGTATCTGGCATTTCCCGTCACGAACGGGCTTATACCTGGCCATATGGCGCTCGGTGCTCTCGTTTTCGAACATCTGACGCGATGTGTATTGCCGCATATTCAGATGGGCATTGTGCTTCAGGCGGCTCGCGTGGCCCTTCTGGTGAGGATCGCTCTTCATGCTGCTGCTTCCTAAGGCCGGTATATAAAAGCATTGAAGCCAGAATCAACGTCGCCTCCTGATGGAACGTGAAGGGGATGATCTCTGCCTAACCTGGCGGCGGCCGCCATACGACCGTGGTCACGCACTGCGCCCATGCCTGCATTCACGCTCTCATGCGCGTTGCGCATCAACAGCACGAGGTCCCTGGCCGCGCGGAATCTCGCGCGGCAATCCAGGCACCCGTGCCTCAGATCCTCCACCAGTACCTGACGAAAGTGATAGCTTGGCGATTTGAAGCGCAGCGGCTATCGTCCGCAAAGGCAGTCTGGATACGACACGGCTCGCCAGATGGATCTCGAAGTCAACGATTCTTGCGAAAGACGGCGGTGCCCCGGGGAAGAGATGGGGATCAAGGCGATACGCGGGTGGCAACGAGGTCAATTGCAGCCGCGTTATGGCCTGTTTCTGGATCGACAGAGCCGGCGCTCCTGGACGACCTGATTCTGGTCATGCTGCCCGCCCCGATGTGCGGGGGCTGGTGACCGAACTGTGGCAACCGCTGATAAAAATGCAGTACTGAAGTTCGGATAGCAAACGGGGATATGCAATGATAGTGCGAATCAGAAAGAGCGCTTACGGCCGCAGCATGATGGCGTCTGAGAATGACCAGCCTGACCAGGCGACGTGCATGGAACGGCTACGGCATGAAGCGATGGAAGGACGTGCCTTGATGGAAGCGTATTTCGCGGTCGGGGACGCAGCCCGGTTGGGGGCGTCTCGCCAGTCGTCCAAGGCTGGCGGCGCATCGAGGCGAAACCGGTCTGGTGAGACTGTGCGGGTTCGTCGTGGCGATTACAGGGCGAGCAATGTCCTGAGCGGCGACGATGAAGACTGACGGGATATCTGTCGCGGTTACAGCACAGTTGGAGGCGACGCGCGGAAGCTGGTTCAGGGCAATTTCAACACGCGCGAGCAGATCTGATCGTGTGCGGGCAGCAATCCTGAACGTTGGAGTGGTGAGCGGAGCGTGCTCCGATGCCTGTCTGCGATATGTGCCGGGGTGCTGCCTGGTCAGTCGGAGGCTGGTGGAGGCGCGAATGGCTCCGTCCATGTTGAGCGCCTTCCAGGATGGCAACACGAGGGCTGGTCGCCCGCGGGAGCGTACATTGCATCGTGGCATGCAACGGCTCTCGCAGTGGCCCGGAACCCCGTTTTCCGCAGGCGAAGGCGAACGCGGTACCGCAGAGGCGCCCGCAATCCGGGCATCGGCAAGGGCAGCTTTAGCGGAATCTCGCTGTATATCCACGGCCCGGACACTTTCCCAGGCGGACTAAAGGAGATCTTTCATAAGGAGCATCAGGATGCGAAGGAACTTCCGACGCATTGCATGAGAGTCGCCTGAGCACTGTACACCGGGTGCTGCGACCCGCAGACTACGCCTGTGGCCAAACGACGAACCATCTCTGTGCCCGGAGAAACCTGCCCTCGGGGATTTTTTCTTACTGCGTGCAAGATGGGGTTATCGGGCGCTGTCACGTTGGACGGGGTGTCCGCGTAACATGATGCGATGACGAAAACGAAATCGCTTTATTACGGCCACCGGTTCCCGGCGACGGTCATCAGCCATGCGGCGCGGTGGTACTTTCGGTTCCAGCTCAGCCTGCGCGACATTGAAGAATTGCTGTTCGAGCGCGGCGTGACGGTCAGCTACGAGACGATTCGCCGCTGGTGCGAGAAGTTCGGCGCGGGCTTTGCCCAACGGGTGAAAGCGGCGCGCTGCAAGCCGGGTAGCACGTGGCACCTCGATGAGATGTTCGTCACCCTGCGTGGCGAACCGTACCTGCTTTGGCGGGCAGTCGACGAGCACGGCGTCGAACTCGACATCTTGCTGCAAAAGCGGCGCGACAAGGCCGCCGCCAAACGTTTCTTCAAGCGTGTGCTGCGCTCAAAACCCGGCGCCACGCAAGATCGTTACCGATCAATTGCGCAGCTATCCGGCAGCGAAAGCCGACATCCCGGAATTGGCAAACATGAAGCGTGTGTTCGCCAAGGCTGCGGCCCGTGTCAACAATCGCGCAGAGAACAGCCATCAGCCCACGCGGAGGGCGAGCGGCGTATGCGAGGCTTTCGCGACCCGAAGCGCACGCAGGCTTTCCTGTCGAGCTTCGGTACGATCCGTCAGCACTTCGCACTGAAACGACATCTGCTGCGCGCTTCTCTTTATCGCAAACACCTCGCGGCCCGGTTCACCGCATGGCACGAATTTGCCAATGTCACCCAAACTCCGTCGAATGCTTTCTGAGCTACAGTGCCTCATCCATCAACATCGACGAAGTTCCGCAAGTTGACAGTGCCGGGCCGACCACTCTCCCGTCACATAGGGCGCAACGCGTCGATGCGTGACAAAAGGCAGCCCACGCCGAGATCATTTCTCGCACGACGTTGAGCCAGTTCCCAGCGCCGCCTCAATCGATGCCTGATCTTGCGTGCAAGCTGTGCCTCCTCAAGCACTGCGAACGTTGGCCGCGTACGGCTTAAGACGCCGCCATTACGGTGCGCTGGCTAATTTTGCTCTAATTTTCGTGACGTACGCTGAGGTACGTTGGGTCAAATCCTGGTGTTGCGTCCGACCTGGCACGCGAGGAGGTTCTGTCGTGACAAGGGCGGTAAGGCGACGAAATACCGATAAAATCAGGATGACTTACATTGCCAACGAGTAGAATTGCTCGGCGGCGGATGGTGCAGTTTTGCCTAGGCATTTCATCTGCCCTTTCCTGATCATGTGCATCAACTCAATGCCGCTCAGAATAACGCGCGCGCAGTTGAAATCCTTGAACCCGAGCATCGGTCGGATTCGTCGTTTGATTCGCCCGATGGTCCTGCTCGACAATGTTGTTCAGATACTTGATCTGACGAACCTTGATGGGTGTCTCGCGCTCGGCATTGATCGCATTAAGCGCGGCCAGATTGGAGCCGCTCCTGTCGATGGTCACCGTCTCGGGCGAGCCGTTCTGATTGATTGCCTTTTCGAAAAAGCGTCGGGCAGCGGCCTTGTCCCGCTTGGCCCTGAACAGAAAATCGATTGTGTTGCCCGCTTTGTCCACTGCCCTGTAAAGATACTTCCACGAGCCCTTGACCTTGATATAGGTTTCATCAACCCGCCAGCTCTTGCCCACCGGACGCTTGTGCTTGCGAAACGTCTTTTCGAACAGCGGCAACAATTTGATGACCCAGCTATGCACCGTCGAATGATCGACGCCAATGTCGCGTTCAGCCAGCATTTCCTCGAGATTGCGAAGACTCAGCGAATAGGCCACGTACCATCGCACGCACAGCAGCATCACTTCAAGCGGATAGTGCAGCCGCTTGAGAACCTTGGCAATGCCCGGAGCAAGCGTCTCGCGTGGCGTCAGTGCTGTCTTCATTGTGGGCCCAAAGCGTTTCTTTCGGCTTCGAATTTTACTTCTACCACGTTACTGCAAAAGAACCTCGCGTCAGGCTTGGCGGGTCGATCGGCGGTTCTGTCTGCAAATAGGTCTCGCCGGTGAACACCTGCCAATACGGGTTCTCCACCCATTGCCAGACGACCTCTTCATCGGACAGATCGAACGCGTGCTGCAAATACAGCAGCCCCGCGATCAGGCGCGGCGAACTCGCCGGTCGACCTTTGCCCGACACGAAGCTCACGCTCATCGTCACACCCAGCCGATCCCAGTTGATCGGGTCAGTCAGGCGCACCAGCGGATGTTTCAGATTGATCTGTTCTCGCAGCGGATGCTGGAAGAAATCTCCCTCCTGGATAGCGTCAAGCAGGAAGTCCGGTTTACCGACAAACATCTTGGCCGGCGCATCGACTCATCTGAATTGCAACTCGTGCTGACCTGTTGCCTCACGTAGTTTGCTACCAGCCGGATTGTCCGGCAGGAGCAGCACGAGGTGACGAGGCAAATCAGCATGACGACACGCAAGGAGTTGGTGA
>CABFVV010000150.1_pt1 | contig 17200 bp, 20 predicted proteins | sample 8864751 | NCBI WGS metagenome assembly CABFVV01 (sample SAMEA5735770, study PRJEB23740) | soil metagenome | biome: forest; feature: forest soil; material: soil | place: USA | collected 2013-10-13 | depth 0.1 m | reverse complement strand
GGAGAAAGCTTTGTGTACGATTGTCACCTTGAACGAACCGCTTCATCTTGCTCATCCTCCGCTATCGGATGAACAATTCTAGCGTTTCAAAAAGGCGTTTTGACACACTCTGGGCCGGTTGCTGCCTGACCGCGATCGGCGGCACGCGACCCTAACCGGCCCTTCGACTCGATGCGAACGCTATGGCAGCTTCCAAACTGGAACTGCCAGGGGGTGTTCAGGCGACGACCTTCTGCTCTCCGGCAGCTTGCTCGCGCATGCGACGGGCTTCGTCGCGCAGGAACTGCTGGTAATCGTCCAGATCGCCGTCGAAGGGCTCGACGCCACCCTTGGTAACGAGCCAGAACTCGTCACATACCGCGCGCAGCAGCGACCGGTCGTGACTGACCAGCATCACTGTGCCTTCGAATTCGTTGAGTGCCATGCCTAGCGCTTCGCGTGTGGCCAGGTCGAGGTGGTTGGTAGGCTCGTCGAGCAGCAGCAGGTTGGGGCGTTGCCACACGATCATGCACAACACGAGCCGCGCCTTTTCGCCGCCGCTCATCGTGCCGACCGCCTGATGGACCATGTCACCACTGAAGTTGAAGGTGCCGAGGAAGGTACGAAGCGATTGTTCGGTGCCGCTCTGGCCGGGGGCACGCAGGTGCGCCGGCGTGTCCTTCGCAAGGCGGATCATGTGTTCTAGCGGTGTGTCGAGGGGACGCAGCACGTCGAGTTCCTGCTGTGCGAAGTAGCCGATGTTCAGGCCCTTGCCTTCGCTGATTTCGCCGGCAATCGGCGCCAGCTCGTGCGCCACCGTCTTCACCAGCGTCGACTTGCCCTGGCCGTTGGCACCGAGAATGCCGATGCGCTGCCCGGCCAGCACGGAGCGGTTGATGCCCCGCACGATGACCGTCGGCGGCGTGTCCGGCGCTGCGTCGGTCGGCGCGGGGTAGCCGAAGCTCGCGTCCAGCATTGACAATAGCGGGTTCGGGACGTTGAGCGGCTCCTTGAACTCGAAGGTGAACTCCGCGTCGGCAAGCACCGGTGCGATCTTCTCCATGCGTTCGAGCGCCTTGACCCGGCTCTGCGCCTGCTTCGCCTTCGAGGCCTTGGCCTTGAAACGGTCGATGAATTTCTGCAGGTGGGCGATCTTGTCCGCCTGCCTCGCCATCGCGGCCTGCTGCAACTGCAGTTGCTCGGCGCGCATCTCTTCGAACTTGCTGTAGTTGCCGCCATAACGCACCAGCTTGGCGTTGTCGACGTGCACGGTCACCTGCGTCACCGCGTCGAGGAATTCGCGGTCGTGGCTGATCACGACCATGGTTCCCTCGTAGCGCTTGAGCCACGCTTCCAGCCAGACCAGCGCGTCGAGGTCGAGGTGATTGGTCGGTTCGTCGAGCAGCAGCAAGTCGGACGGACACATGAGCGCTCGCGCCAGCTGCAGTCGCATGCGCCAGCCGCCGGAGAAGCTGTTGACCGGCTGGCCAAGCTGCGCAGCACTGAAGCCCAGGCCTTGGATCAGCGCCTGGGCGCGTGCGGGAGCATCGTGTGCACCGGCGTCGTGCAGGGCCATGTAGGCGTGCGCCATGCGCATGCCATCGTCGCTGGCCTCAGCGGCGGTTACTTCGGCCTGCGCTGCCAGCAGGATAGTGTCACCCTCGATGACGAAGTCGGTCGCACTCTGCTCGGTCTCCGGCATCTCCTGCGCGACCTGGCCCATCTTCCATGCAGCGGGAATCGAGAACTCGCCGCCGTCTTCGTGCAGGGTGCCGTTGAGAAGACCGAAGAAGGATGACTTGCCGGCGCCATTGCGGCCGACAAGGCCAATCTTTTCGCCGGGGGTGAAGGTGACGGACGCGCCGTCGAGTACGACATTGACGCCACGGCGCAGCGTGACATTACGGACGGAAATCATAAGGAGCTACTTCGGAGAGGACAGGCATGATAGCCCACCGGACGTACGGGGCCGTCTCTTTTCTGGCCGAACGAGTGAAGAACCGCTTGCGCTTTGCGGCGCCCACCCGCCACAAAGCGAGGCGGGCACTGGCGCACCGGGCGTTCCGGCTGCGGGGCGAATGCGTGCTCCCGGCCAGTTTGAGCCATTCAGAGGAAGCTTTCGCGGGTCCGCTCCCGGCTCGACATGAGACGGTCGCTGATCGCGCTCTGAGCTTGCCCGTCCGCCATTCCAGGGCATCGCGAATTGCGGACGAAGGGTGACCTGCTATGTGACCTGACGTCCAGGTGCGATGACGCCGCTGAATAATGCCCGGTCCACCACGGGTGGCCGTGCTGCAGAAAAGCAGAGGTTCATTGGGCGGGCACACCACGTGAAGGCCGGCGCCTGAACTGGAACCGCTGCCTGCGAAACGCGCTTCGCGTGCGCCGAAGCACGTCGACGTCCACCGACAAGCGGCTCAGATCACGCAGTCGGAACAGTTCCGCCGTCGATGACGTACTCAGTGCCGGTGATGGCGCTGGCCCGCGCGGAGACGAGGAAACCGATGAGTTCTGCCACCTCCCGGGGAGAGCATGGCCGGCCGAGAGGAATGCCTCCGAGCGAATCCATGATGATCTTGCGAGCGCCGTCCGTGTCGATGCCGTTCTGCCGGGCGATCTCAGCAACGAGACCCGCGGCGGCATCCGTTTCAACCCAGCCGGGGGAGACACGCACGACCCGAACGCCTTTCGGACTAACTTCCTTGGACAAGGCTTTGCTGTAGTTCGACAGGGCAGCCTTGGCGGCGGCATAGGCAATCGTGGCCTCCGGCAACGGTAACTGCCGCTGGATCGACGTGACGTGGATGATGACGCCTGAGCGCTGCTCGACCATCGAGGGCAACAGCGCGCGATCGATGCGTACTGCCGGGAACAGGTTCAGGCTCAATGCCTTGTTCCATTCGTCGTCGTCGAGCACACTGAAGCCACCCGCTGGCGCAGATGAGCCACCCGCCACATGCACGACTATATCGACGCCGCCGAGCCGCTCGAGCACGGCGTCGACAATGGTTTTACAACCCTCGGCCGTCGTGATATCCGCACCGATGAACCTTTCTTCGGCAAGGTCATCGGAACGCGAACGTGCGGTCGCGAGGACGTTCGCTCCCGCCTCGCAAAGCTGTGCGACAACGGATTTACCGATGCCTTTGGTCCCGCCTGTAACAAGCGCCCGAAGGCCCCGAAGTTCAAGTGCCGCGCTCATCAGTGAATCTCCAGGGACACGATCTTGCCGTCGGCCAGGACAAACGTGTAGGTCAGCTCGACCGGGCTGCCGGGGAAGGCGCCCGTGAGCCTGGCGCGCATCGTCACGGCGGCGCCATCCTGGGACAAGTCCAGCGGCTCGATGGCGTACTGGTACCTGGCTTTGGTGTCTTTCTTCCAGGCCTGGATGGCTTCGAGCCCCTCGATAGTGCGACCCTCGTCGCGCACGACGGCATCGGCAGCGAAGCAGTTCGCCAGAGGAGCGGTGTCGCTGGTGGTTTCCGCGTTCAGATAGGCATCCAGTGGCGGGGGCAGGGTCATGTTCATCGGACTTTTCCTGAACGTCACGTTTGCATGTCCCAATGATGGCGCTATAGTTACCACATCGCAAGAACGCACTAAAAAGTAAGTAAGCCGTGCCCAACCGAAAAGCCTACACTCCCACGACTGCCGCGATCGACGTCGAAGCCGCATTCAAGCTGCTGGAAGGACGTTGGAAGCTGGTGATCCTGTTTCACCTTTTCGGTGGTCAGGTGCAACGTTTTTCGGACCTCGAGAGGCTAATCCCCAGCATCACGCAAAAGATGCTTGCCCAGCAGCTGCGCCGCCTCGAAGAGGACGGCATTGTGACGCGCACGGTCTATCACCAGGTGCCGCCGAAGGTGGACTACCGCCTAACCGATTGGGGTCAGGCGCTCTGCCCGGCACTGGATGCGATCCTGAAATGGGCGGAGCGCCGTGAAGACTTTCCATCGGCTGCATCGAGTGTGCGTGCCGAAGACTGACAGACCTGTTTTCCTGAATTCGAATTCTGTGGGTCGTCGACGAGGTGTCTGCTGCAAGTCAACGGATACGTCTGCATCGGTTTGGGGTGCTCTCCCAACGTTTTCGGAGTCACACCGTCGGGGCGCGGTATGGTCGGACCGCGTCAGCGATCCGCCACTTTCCGTGATGGCCGACGAGATAAAGGCCGACGCGTTATCCGCGGTCGTCTCATGTCGCTCCCGGATCGGACGGTGGTAAAGCTTGTCCGCGCGGCTCCATCGGGTCGAGCTGAGCCACTACTCATAAGGCAGAGTTCGGCCAAAAATGGTCCTTCGCACTCTGGGCCCGGAGATGGGATCAGTTCGCAGCCGGCACCGGTCACCGCACGCCCGCAGCGGATTCTGATTATTGATGACAACGCCGATGCGAGTGAGGCGTTGGGCATGCTTCTCGCAAATGAGGGTCATCAGGTCGAGACGCGCATAGATGGTGTTTCGGGACTCAGCGCTGCGGCGACCTTCACCCCTGACTTCGTACTTCTCGACATCGGACTCCCAGGCATGGACGGATACGAAGTAGCGAGAAGGCTACGCGAATCCGGGGCAAATCGAAATGTGATCCTGGTGGCCGTCACCGGATACGGACTGCCGGCGGATCGCCTCAAATCAGCCGAGGCTGGGTTCGACCATCATCTGACCAAGCCGGTCGACTATGAAGCCTTGATCCGGTTATTTGGCGCAGGGACGCAGGGGACGCCACGCACGTAGGGGTTCCCTCAGCCGCCATGCGGTCTGCCACCGTACCGACTTTTTCCTGGTGACACGGCAGAGTGGGTTCAAGCGACGACAGCCGCGCGTCAGTTCAATCGCCCGAACAGACATGAATCACTGCGTACGGGCCGATCCAATGCAACCGGAGTTACCGACAATGAAAGCACTCGTTTATCTTGGCCCTGGCAAGAAGGCAGTTGAAGAACGGCCCAAACCCGAGATCGAGGCGTCCACCGACGCCATCGTCAAGATCAGCAAGACGACAATTTGCGGCACGGACCTGCACATTCTCAAGGGCGACGTCGCGACCTGTCAGCCCGGCCGCGTGCTCGGCCATGAAGGTACCGGCGTAATCGAGCAGGTCGGAGCAGGCGTCACGGCGTTCAAGCCAGGCGAACGTGTCCTGATTTCTTGCATCAGCGCATGCGGTAAGTGCATGTACTGCCGCAAACTCATGTATTCCCATTGTGTCAGCGGCGGCTGGATTCTTGGCAACAGGATCGATGGCACGCAGGCCGAGTTCGTGCGGATTCCGCACGCGGATACCAGTCTTTACCGGATTCCCGACGGCGCCGACGAAGAAGCGCTGGTGATGCTGAGCGATATTCTGCCGACGGGCTTCGAGTGCGGTGTGCTCAATGGGAGGGTGCAGCCCGGTAGCATCGTGGCTATTGTCGGCAGCGGGCCGATCGGGCTTGCGGCATTGCTCACAGCCCGGTTCTATTCTCCCGCCGAAATCATCATGGTCGATCTGGACGATAACCGGCTAGAGACCGCAAAGCGTTTCGGTGCGACCGCGGTGATCAACAACGCGGATGGCAATGCGGTGAAGGCGATCATGAAACTCACGGCCGACCGTGGCGTCGATACCGCAATAGAGGCGGTCGGCATTCCGGCTACCTTTGAATTGTGCGAGGCTATCATCGCGCCGGGCGGGACGATTGCGAACGTCGGAGTACATGGCGTCAAGGTGGATCTTCATCTGGAGCATCTGTGGGACCGAAACATCACCATCACCACGCGGCTGGTCGATACCGTGAGTACACCGATGCTGATGGATACGTTGCGCGCCCGCAAGCTCGATGCCAGACTTCTGATTACACACCGCTTCAGGCTCGATCAGATTCTCGACGCCTACGGGACCTTCGAGCGTGCTGCGGACACGCGCGCGCTGAAGGTGATCATCTCGGCATAGCCGCTCGCCGCGACGATAGTGTTACCGCTCTAGCGCGGCCTCTCTCATAGGCCTTCGATATGAAATACAAAGACTATTACGAAGTGCTGGGATTGCCGCGCAGCGCGACACAGGACGATATCAAGCGTACGTATCGCAAGCTCGCTCGCAAATATCACCCGGACCTGAGCAAACTCGACGACGCGGAGCCACGCTTCAAGGAGGTCGGCGAGGCGTACAGCGTGCTCAAAGACACGGAAAAGCGCGCAGCCTACGACCGGATGGGCGACCAGTGGCGCAATGGTCAGGACTTCGAGCCGCCGCCGCAGTGGGACGAGGGCTTCGAATTCAGCGGCGGGGAAGACCGCGGAGCCGAGGATGCACGCTTCAGCGAATTCTTTGAGGCACTGTTTCGCGGTGAACATGCCGGTGGTGGTCGCGCCTCGACAAGACGCGGGCGGCACGCTGCCGGCGGCAGACATGATCGCGCAACCGCCCAAGATATGGAGGACGCCTATGGCGGTGTGCCGCACTCGGCTTCGGGCCAGGACCACCATGCCAAAGTGGTGATCGATCTGGAAGATACCTATCGTGGTGCGCAGCGCACGATTTCGCTGGAGATGCCAGTACTCGACGCGAGCGGCCGTGCCGTGCTGAAGTCGCGGACGCTTGACGTCTCCATTCCGAAGGGCGTGCACAGTGGGCAGCATTTGCGACTCGCCGGCCAAGGGGGGACGGGTTTCGGCGAGGGGCGCGCTGGAGACCTGTACCTGGAAATCGCGTTGCGCCAGCATGGACTTTTTCGCGTCGACGGCCGCGATGTGACGATCACCGTGCCGGTCGCCCCTTGGGAAGCGGCACTTGGCGCGCACATTACCGTGCCGACGCCCGACGGCGCCGTCGAAATAGCCATACCCAAAGATTCCAGCGGAGGCCGACGCTTACGCTTGAAAGGCAAGGGAATCCCCGCGAGCGGTCCGACCGGTACATCGGGCGATCTCTATGCGCAATTGAACATCGTTCTGCCGCTGGCTGACAGCGAGCAGGCACGCGCGGCTTACGAGACACTGCGGCAGGCATGCGGCTTCAATCCGCGCGCGCACTTTTCAGGTGATGCATCATGAACGAATCGCGCACTGGCTGGCTCGAATGCCTGATCGTCGAGGAGCAGGTGGAGTTTACGCTACTCGAATTGTGCCGGGTGTCCGGCGCTTCTGAAGTCCAGCTCGTTGAATGGATCGAGCAAGGCGCAATTGAGCCGAAATACGTCAGCGAGGACGATGGCCCGCACTTCGACGGCGTCTCATTGCGCCGCGCCCGCAAGGCTCGCCATCTCGCGCAGGATCTCGAGATCAACGCTGCTGGCATCGCGCTCGCACTTGATCTGCTTGATGAAATCGAAACCTTGCGAGCGCAGTATCTGAGGCGATAGGGCAGCTCCTTCACGCTATTTCAGGTTGTTGAGCTCGGCACGTGCAAGCGTCTCGGCCGATTCCCATGCGACATCTTCACGTTCGAAGAAAGTGTCGAGTTTGATGACGAGTTCGTTGCTCTTCGCTGCGCCCTTCGGAACGACACACACGCTCGCCACCCAGCCATCGGCAATATGGTCTCTGACTGTCATGTAAGCGTCATGTGTTGTGCTTGAGATGATTCTGTCCGCCATGGTTTCGCCCGTCTGAGTAAACGACAGCCACATTGGCCGTCGTCGCTGCTGGTAAATCTCGCGGTTCATTCCGATGCGACTGGCTCGTCGGCGCCTGCGTCCGACCAATATCCATGCTTGTCGTAAAACTGGTGCAGCACGACCTCGTAACGCCGGTCGATCGGCATCGAGTCGTCATAAGCTGGGCTATTCTTGATGACGTCACGCGTCAATGTCGTCGATACGGTTGAATCGAACCAGTCGACTTCGTCTATCCAGTGAATCGCGATGAGCACGGCCTTGCCACCGGGCCACCAGTTGTGCGTCTCTACGACCAGGTAACGAATCGCCCAGTCGGTGTCGTCGTAAATGAAGTCCGATACGTGACCGATGCTGCCGTCGGCCGTCTTGAGGTGGTAGCCCTTGACCTCGTCGGTGCTACGCAGATGGACGTCGGGTTGCGGTTTGTTCGTATCCAGGGTTGGCCCTGGTGGCTCATCGGGCAGGGCGTCAGGCGCTACACCTGTTGGGTCATAGGCCGGGTAGGCGCCCATCCCCCATAGGTTTGGGCCGCCCCAATAGGTCGGATAGCTGTAGTAGCGCAGATACTCGATCTCGTGCTGCCGCGATACCGGCTTGTGGGCGTCCAGCATTGGGCTGTCCCTCACTTGCTGCCGGGAGAGGCCGACATGCACGACACTCGATCCGGGATCGGTGTGTTTCACCGAATACGGCGAAACCAGCACTTGCCGGTCATTGAGCCAATTGCCTGTTTCGACCACCAGGTAGCGCACACCCCATGACTCGTCGTCGAAATAGGCCTGGCTAACTGAGCCGATGTCGCCGTCCACTGCGCTAACGGTGCTTCCGTGCAAGTCTCGCATGCTTCGTAACATGGTTTCTCTACCCTGTGTTTCGACGAGGGCGCGCATCACGCGCGTCCCTCGGCCTCAATTTCAAAGCGACGTGAGCCGCGTGACTTTTGTGCCTTCCAGCGACGCGCCCGCCATGAGGCCACTGTTGGTCAACACGAAAGCGTCGACCTGTCCGGTCGCGGTGCTAGTGTCGAGATTGCCGTTTGCACCGACTTTCAGCACGGCCACGGAGGCGTCGCCGCCAGCCGACCATCCGTCCCTGCTACGGAAGCGGTTGAGCGACTCGTCGGTCATGAACAGGAAGACGATTGCGCGCGATTGCGCGCCGATCTGCCAGCCGATCGAACCGGTCGCCGTGCTGTAGTAGCCGACCGTGTGTCCGCCGACGCGCAAGGAGCCTTCGCCATACTGACCGCCGACCACGAAGCCGGCATCGATCACCGACGGGAACGTCAGTATCCCGTGCGCCTTGCCGACCAGTTCGCGTGATCCGCTTGCCATACCGTACAGGCGAGTCAGAGTCGAGTCGACGCCTGCATCGATGGAGCGGCGCTTGTCCATCTGCTGACTGCGGCTCGCATCGGAAGAAGAGGTGGTAGTGCAACCTGAGAGCGCTGCGCCGAGCACCAGAAGCGATCCGGATGTGCTCCGGATGAAGGTTCGTCTAAGCATGATTTTCTCCGCGCTGGTCAACGATAGAAGACACGCTACGCGCACGCGCGGCAGAAAGCGGTACGACAACGTACAGAGATCTGTCTATGTTCAAACGCACAATCGACGACGCATTTCTCGCAGTTGACAGACTTGTCCGCGCAGACCCGTTAGGGCGTGGCCGGTGGCGCGTCGCGACGGACCACCAGGCGCACGCGAACTATAATTTAAACAGGGTTTAGTCTGGTTCGACGTCCTCGCCCCATTCGTCTGGCGCATTCATGCAACTACTGCTGATGCCTGATACTGTTAAGAACAATTCTGCGAAAACGCTGCAGTTTCTGGACGGGATGTCGGGGAGCGATAAATGGAAAACGAGCAACATTCCAAAGAGAACCACCTGCTTTCGGTTCTGCCGGAAGCAGAGCGGGCGCGCGTGGCGCCGCATCTCGTACCGGTCGAAATGCCCCTGGGGCAGGTCGTGTACGAGTCTGGCGATCGCCTTGATCATGTCTATTTTCCGACAACGTCCATCGTATCGCTGCTCTATGTGATGGAGGACGGCGCGTCCGCCGAGATCGCAATCGTGGGCAACGAAGGGATCATCGGTATTGCGCTCTTCATGGGCGGTGAAACAACGCCAAACCGGGCAGTCGTGCAAAGCGCAGGACGGGCGTATCGACTGGATGCGCGCATCCTGAAAGAGGAATTCCATCGCGCTGGCCCGGTGCAGCGGTTATTGCTGCGCTATACCCAGGCATTGATTACACAGATGGCCCAGACCGCCGTCTGCAACCGGCATCATTCGATCGACCAGCAATTGTGCCGCTGGCTGCTGCTCAGCATGGACCGCCTGCCGTCAAACGAACTGAAGATGACACAGGAACTGATCGCCAACATGCTTGGCGTGCGCAGATCCGGCGTGACGGAAGCGGCGCTGAAACTCCAGGACGCGGGGCTGATCCGCTACGGTCATGGCCACATCGAGGTCCTGGATCGACCGGGACTCGAAAAGCGTGTGTGCGAGTGCTATGGCGTGGTGAAACGGGAGTTCGACCGGTTGTTGCCCGATCTGAAGGCGATATAAAACGCGCATTATTCCTGGCCGGCCAGGGTGCACTCGGACTGACAGTCCGGCAATGCCCCCAGACGGCCGAGCCCCGGCACACGGCAGTCGCGAACGCCGGGCGGAAAAAAGAAATCCCGATGTCCACCACCGTACCGACTGCGCGGCAAATCAATGCCAGCCTCAGGCTACAGGACGGCCCTTTTCCGGGTTGTGCGGATGCCGGTCAGCATCACATTCAATTTGCGAAGATAACTCGCGACAGGCCAGAAGATTCCGGGCACGTGGCGAGAGAGCGGCGATGGGCTCGTCGTAATACGGAGTCGGAAAGGAGTCGTCTCATGTTGAGCATACTATTGATAGTTGTACTGGCGTTCCTGTTGATGGGCGCGATGCCGACCTGGCCGCACAGTCGTTCGTGGGGCTATATGCCAAGCGGGGCGCTGGGTGTGCTGCTGGTCGTCGTTCTCATCTTGCTGCTTCTGGGCAGAATATAAGAACGCGAATTCCTGTCTGGATGATCCGCTCACGGCGTGTCGCTGTCTTAGTGTGCCATCAGAAACCGTACGGCGATGCAAAGGAGCAACTGAAGAAGCAGCCGTAGTCTGTTTGCACAGACAGGTCTTGAGGCGTCACCTAGTGGGTCAAGTTGCTCGCGTGACGCCTTTACCAACGAATGCTTTCGAACCGCGGGGGTGCACGATGAAACAGGTTATTACGCTGATATCGGTGGCTGTGCTCGGAACGGCCCTGACCACGGGAACACTGCGGGCTCAGGGAACGCAACAATCCATCACGGCGAAACGCGTTGATGTCGTCCAGCTGGCGACGGGATATCGGGCCTCCAGGATCAACGGATCGCCCGTCTATAACCGCAACAAGGACAATATCGGAACAATAGACGATCTGATCGTCAGCCCAACCGATCGGGTTCCCTACGTCATCCTCTCGGTAGGCGGGTTTCTCGGGATGGGAACCCATCTCGTCGCAGTACCGTTTGGCAGCCTTCAGGTCATCGACAAGCAGATGCGGCTACAGGATGCGACTAGGGAGTCCCTCAAAGGATTGCCGGAGTTCAGGTACGCGCCTGAGTAACGGCTGCCGCCGGTTTGGATGCGACTACGCGGGCAGGCGACGATCGTCGCGCGAGGCTTGCGCCAGTGCTCCAGACCGCCAGACGTATTGACACGCGAAAACCGCGAAAGAAGAGGGCGATGTCGTGGGAATGTGCATGGCGTTCCGGCAGGATCGAAAAACGCCAGGCCGGCACGCGGGCACCGCCCCGCCTGTTTTGGGGCACTACAGTGACTTCAGCCTGGTGACCTTCGTATCTTCGAGCGCCACGCCGACCATCAACCCACTGTTCGTGAGCACGAACGCTTCGACCGGCGCTGTCGCGGTGGTGGTATCAATGTTCCCGTTCGCACCGACTTTCAGGAGTTGGACCTGCTGAGATATGGCGTCACAAAGCTGCCGCTAGCGCAGGCCGAATGTTTTCGACCGGCGGTTTACGGCGAAGGGAGTGAACGCGTACGGTCGGCCACAAGCCGGCAGACGGTCAGAAAATCTGAACGTCGGCAATCGGCCCGAGATCTGCCACTTCCCGACTACCGGATGCTTTCGGTCGCCGGGCTCGCCCTCGTATTCGCACAACGTCTCGTCCCCCTGTGAACCGATTGCCTATCGGCCAAACCCCGGCTTGCCTTTACCTCCTGGATACGCGACATTTCTGGAACCACCTCGCTGACAGTAGCGAAGCAGAACACCCTGATCCAGGACGGTTCGTCACTTCTGCCCCCAGGAACAATGCGCATCCCTCCACTAAAATCCATCGTCGCGTTTGAAAGTGTCGCCCGGACAAAGAGCGTCAATCGGGCGGCTGATGAATTGGGGTTAACACCATCGGCAGTCAGCCATCAAATTGCCAACCTCGAATCCATGGTGGGAAGGCCCTTGTTCACAAGAGTGGGACGGGGACTCGTGTTGACGCCAACGGGGCAGCAATATCTGGCGGATGTCACCGGATCACTCGCCGACCTGAGCCGGGCGACGGAACGCGCATCGAGCCAGTCGGGTGTAGAGATTCTTCGCATTCACTCGAGTCCCAGCTTTGGGCTGATGTGGCTGCTGCCGCGGCTGGCTTTGTTCCAGGAAGCGAACGGCGACATTCAGCTGAATCTCGCGTGCTCGTATGAGGATGTGTCGTTCACCTCCGGCTTCTATGACGTCGACGTACGGCATGGCTACGCTCATTGGACCGATGGCGAGATCAAAACGCTACGCAACGAGTTCATCGCGCCTCTTGCTTCGGAGGAATACCTGCGAAGACACCCGGTGCGTACTCCCGAGGATCTGCTCGAGCGGCGCCTGATCTTCTCGGAGACTCCTCTTGTGCAGTGGAAGCAATGGTTCGGCAAGTTCGGCGTCGCGGTGTCGCGCAAGGCGTACGATTTCGCGTTCGACCGCTCGTACATGTCGCTCGAGGCCGCGGCATTGGGACACGGCATCGCGCTCGAAAGCACGATGCTCGCATCGGTCCATCTGAAACGAGGTTCGCTCGTACCGGTCTTCGATCGCGCGTATGCGGTCGAGGTCGGCGCCCATCACCTCGTTTACCCTTCCCAGAACGCGGACTTGCCGCGCGTGGCCAAATTTTTGGCCTGGGTCGAGCAAGAGATCAGCCGCGACACCTGAAAATTCTTCAGCAATAGTTGAGCCGAACTGCATTGATCGAGATGGTTGAAGCGCTGAAACTGCGTCTACCAACTAACGTGATCGATGGAGACAAATATGTTGCTCGACAGCAAAGTGGTAATCGTAACCGGCGCAGCCTCGCCGCGTGGCATCGGCCGTGCGACCGCAAAAGCGCTTGCCGCCCAAGGCGCGCGAGTGGTGATTCTGGACCTTCGCAAGGAAGACGCAGAGAGTGCCGCGCGTGAGCTCGGCGAAGAACATCTCGGCCTCGCCTGCGATGTGACCGACAAGGCCGCATGCATAGCTGCCGCCAGGGCGGTCATCGAGAAGTACGGTCGTGTCGACGGATTGATCAACAACGCGGGTATCACCCAGCCGTTGAAGACGATGGACATCGGAGCCGACAACTTCGATGCGGTCATCGACGTGAACCTGCGCGGTACCCTCTACATGTCGCAAGCGGTCATTCCGCAAATGAGAGCGCAAAAGAGCGGCAGCATCGTCTGCATGTCATCCGTTTCCGCGCAACGCGGCGGCGGCATCTTCGGCGGTCCTCACTACAGCGCTGCAAAAGCGGGCGTACTCGGTCTCGCTCGTGCCATGGCGCGTGAACTCGGGGCGGACAACATCCGCGTCAACTCGATCACACCGGGCCTGATCCAGACCGATATCACCGGTGACAAGCTCACCCCCGAGATGCGCGCCGACATCATCAAGGGCATTCCACTCGGCCGACTCGGCGATGCGGCCGACGTCGCGAACGCCTGCCTGTTCCTCTCGAGCGACCTGTCGGCCTATCTCACGGGTATCACGCTTGACGTCAACGGCGGCATGTTGATCCACTAAGTACGACATCCGTCGCGACTGCGGCGGATGAGTCAATGCACCCGGCGGTAAAACCCGGGGCGATATGGCAGGAGACAACCATGAAAACGAAGGCCACTGCGCCGTCAATGACGGGCGATGTCACATCGCTCGCCGATCCAGCGAGTTTCGAATCAAAAACGTATGCGAAGGTGGGACGGCGCTTGATACCGTTCCTGATGCTGTGCTATCTGGGCGCTTATCTCGATCGGGTCAACGTGGGCTTCGCAAAACTGCAGATGCTCAACGACCTGCGATTCAGCGAAACCGTGTATGGTTTCGGCGCTGGCATTTTCTTCCTCGGTTATTTTCTCTTCGAGGTACCGAGTAATCTCATGTTGCATAAAGTGGGCGCACGAAACTGGCTCGCTCGCATCATGCTGACGTGGGCGGTGATCTCGGCCTGCTTCGTCTTCGTCAAGTCGCCCACCACCTTCTATGTTCTCCGCTTTCTATTGGGCGTGGCCGAGGCAGGGTTCGCGCCAGGCGTCATCCTGTATCTGACTTACTGGTTTCCTTCTGCGCGGCGCGCCAAGGCGCTCTCCCTCTTCTTCATGGCGATTCCACTTGCCGGCATTGTCGGTGGGCCGCTGTCCGGTTACATCCTGCATGCGTTCCAGGGCGTACACGGTCTCGCCGGCTGGAAGTGGCTGTTCATCCTCGAAGCGCTGCCGTCGTTGCTCCTTGGCGTCGCCATCCTGCTCTACCTCGACAACGGTATCGCTGCCGCCAAATGGCTCACTGATCCGGAGAAGGCGCTCCTCGCACGCAACGTGGCGAACGACAACGCCCACAAGATCGCCCATGTGTCGATCAGGTCTTTCATCGGCGATCGTCGTCTGTGGTTGATGGCTGCCATCTACTTCTGCGTCGTGCTCGGTCAGTATGGGCTGACGTTCTGGCTGCCGACGATCATCCGCAAGTCCGGCGTGGCCGACCCGCTATGGGTGGGCGTCTTTACTGCCGTCCCGTACCTGTGCGCCATCATTGCGCTGCCGCTGGTGGGTGCAAGCGCTGACCGCCACCGCGAGCGTCGTCTGCATCTTGCGATCCCGATGCTCGTATCGGCGGCAGGCTTCGCAACGCTTCCGATGCTGGGCGGAGTCGGCGCGTCGCTGGTGTGTGTCAGCGTGGCCGCCGCCGGCATCCTTGCTTCATCGTCGCAGTTCTGGTCACTGCCGACCGTGCTCCTCGGCGGCATGTCCGCCGCAGCGGGTATCGCCGCGGTGAACTGTTTCGCCAATCTTGCAGGGTTCTTCTCGCCGGCCATCGTGGGCTGGTTAAACGACCTGACCGGTAAGTCGACGGCTGGGCTCATCTTTATCTCTGTCGCGATCGTCATCGGTGCCGCGCTTGTTTTCCTCGTGCCCGCCAAATCCGTCAATCGCTGACACCGTTTGCTGCAAAGACTCACTTTTTAAATCAAGGAGACATCATGAACAGTCCGTCATCAGATGCGGTGACGCTCGCCGAGCGCGCCTACCGGATTCGCAGAAACGCCTTGCTGATGGGCGAAGTGCAGGGCCAGGGCTATATCGGCCAGGCACTCGATATCGCCGATGTACTCGCAGTTGCCTACTTCGGCGCGATGCGCTACCAGCCCGACAACCCCGACTGGGAAGGCCGCGACCGCTTCCTGCTGTCCAACGGCCACTATGCGATCGCGCTTTACGCCGCGCTGTTCGAAGCCGGCTTCCTGCCACCGGAAGAACTCGAAACCTACGGCAGCGACGACAGCCGGTTGCCGATGTCCGGAATGGCGAGCTACACGCCCGGCATGGAGATGTCCGGCGGCTCGCTCGGCCACGGTCTCACGATCGCGGTGGGTCGCTGCCTGGGACTGAAGCGTAAGGGCTCAAACGCCTTCGTCTACACGCTCTTCTCCGACGGCGAACTCGATGAAGGCGCGATCTGGGAGGGCCTTATGTCGGCCGCTCACTGGAAGCTGGACAACCTGATTGCCATGGTCGACGTCAACAACCAGCAAGCCGACGGTCCCTCCTCGAAGATCATGGCGTTCGAGCCGCTCGTCGAGAAGCTCGAAGCATTTGGCTGGTTCACGCAGCGCGTGGACGGCAACGATATTGACGCAGTGAAGGCGGCCTTCGATGCTGCACGCAATCATCCGAAAGAGCAGCCCCGGATTATCGTTTGCGATACCCGCATGGGCTGCGGCGTGCCGTTCCTCGAAGAACGGGAAAAGAACCATTTCATCCGCGTCGATGCCCATGAGTGGCAACTGGCGCTCGCAGCACTCGAAGCAGGGAGACAAGCATGAGCGACACCACTCTCACCAGGAAGCCCCGCCTGAAGACCTCGGCGATGATCGCTTCTATTGCCGGCGAAGGACAAGTCACGCGTTCCGCACCGTTCGGCCATGCATTGGCCCAATTGGCCCGGGAGAAGAAGAACGTGATCGGCATGACGGCCGACCTCGGCAAGTACACTGACCTGCATATCTTCGGAAAGGAGTTTCCAGACCGCTACTATCAGATGGGCATGGCCGAGCAGTTGCTGATGGGCGCCGCCGCCGGTATGGCGCATGAAGGCGCCCAGCCGTTCGTGACGACCTACGCCGTATTCGCAACCCGTCGCGCGTATGACTTCATGCACCAGGCCATCGCCGAGGACAACCTCGACGTGAAGATCATCTGCGCGCTGCCGGGCCTCACGACCGGCTACGGACCGAGCCATCAGGCGGCCGAGGATCTTGCACTCATGCGCGCGATGCCGAACATGACAGTCATCGATCCGTGCGACGCGCTCGATACCGAGCAGATGGTGCCCGCGATCGCAGCGCATAACGGCCCGGTCTATGCGCGCCTGCTGCGTGGCAACGTTCCGGCCGTGCTCGATGAATACGACTATCAGTTCGAACTGGGCAAGGCGAAGCTGCTTCGCGACGGTGCCGAGGTGCTGATCATCTCGTCGGGCATCATGACCATGCGTTCGCTGGAGGTGGCGAAGTTGCTGGAAGCGGACAATGTGGGAGTTGGCGTGTTGCACGTGCCGACCATCAAGCCGCTCGACACTGAGACGATCTTGCGAGAGGCCCGGCGCACGGGTCGCCTGGTGGTGGTCGCCGAGAATCACTCGGTGATCGGTGGGCTTGGCGAAGCGGTCGCGACCACGCTGCTCACGGCGGGCGTCACGCCGATGTACCGCCAAATCGCACTGCCCGATGAGTTTCTCGGTGCGGGCGCGCTGCCGACCTTGCACGATCGCTATGGCATCTCGACCAACGTCATGGCCGATACCATCAAGGGCTGGCTTGGATGAGCCAACGGTGTCGTCCAGACGCAGCGGCACGGCGGACATTGCTCCGCCTGCGAGTGAAACGAGCCGTCTGCTAGCTTGAGAGGGGGACGGTGCGTCAGTTCCGTCGACGCACCGCTACCCATGTGCGTGAATGCATGTAAAGCGGCGGTACGTCGGGATCCTGGAGAGGGTCTTCCGTTAGGTGATTGATACTGGAGCAGCCAATGAACGCAATCAGAACACTCAAGCTCGCTGGTG
>CABFVV010000148.1_pt1 | contig 17576 bp, 14 predicted proteins | sample 8864751 | NCBI WGS metagenome assembly CABFVV01 (sample SAMEA5735770, study PRJEB23740) | soil metagenome | biome: forest; feature: forest soil; material: soil | place: USA | collected 2013-10-13 | depth 0.1 m | reverse complement strand
TCACCAACTCCTTGCGTGTCGTCATGCTGATTTGCCTCGTCACCTCGTGCTGCTCCTGCCGGACAATCCGGCTGGTAGCAAACTACGTGAGGCAACAGGTCAGCACGAGTTGCAATTCAGATGAGTCAATGCGGCTAAACAGCGACAATCACCTCGGCCGACCGGCCAAGATGAATGTCGGTAAACCGGACGTTCTGCTTGACGCTGTCCACAGCAGAGACCTAACGCGCCGGTTGCCCTGCTTGCTGATGCCCTGATCGGTGTGGCTCTCGCCGCTGTCGTAGGGTTGCGGGACGAGGCCGGTGCACGAACCGACCTGACGCCGGTTGTCGAACTCCCTCCAGAACAGCTCGAGCGCGAGGCGCGACGCACCCACTTCGCCAATCCCCTTCAGGCGCGCCAGGTCATCGCTTCGCTGGCGCGCGGGTGCCGGCACACTCGCCTGTCGCGTCTTCTCCAGCGCCGCGAGTTGCTGCCTGACCAGCGCCAGCCGTTCACACTCGCGTAGCAGCCGCTCGCGCAATTCGGGCGGCAGCGGCGTGCCGTCGTGGCACCTCACCTCGTCACGAGCGAGCCGGTCGGCGAAGTGTTTGTGATCGACCTCATCCCAGCAACCCAGTGTGACCAGCAGTTTGCGCATCCGGTCGCGATGCTGCAGCACCTCCTTCTGCAACTGGCCGCGATCGCGCATCAGCTGGCGCGACGCCTCGTCCTGCGGCGACGGCACGTGAACCACGTGCATGCGGTCGCGCTCGCCGCGCAGCCATGCGCGCAGGTTGATTACCAGCTTGATCGCATCAAGCCGGTCGGTCTTCGCGCGCCGCTTGTGACGTTCAACCGGAATGCTCGCCGGATCGACCACATAACACTCGATGGCGTGCGCATGCAGCGCGCGACAGATCCAGAACCCGTCCTGGCCGGCTTCGTAGCTCACGACGACCCGCACGCCCGCGGGCAGCGACCACTTGTCCTTGTACCGGCCGATCAAATCCAGCACGGCCTGCAGGCGGGCGGCGGCTTGCGGTTGCGCCACCGTGTGTACGGCCGGCTGCTCGCGCCGGCCATCGTGCAGCGCGACCTTCCACTTTGCCGCGGCGAGCTCGAGTGAGACCGCCAGCACCACCTCTTCACCACCCGTCGTGAACGTCTGATCGGTGCGCATGATGCTCTCTCCTTTGAACAGGACTCGACACGCTGATTTTACGTATCAGTTCGTCGACCCCTCCTGTACATAGGATCTTGTTGAGCACTGTGATTGCGGTGCCCGGGCCAGGATAGTAACCGCGCAGCAGGACTCCATCCGGGTGACGGCGAATACATGCTATGTAGCGCCTTGTCGTACTTCGAGTTCGCCCGCTGCCGGTCTGACCTGTCGCTATCCATGCCTGTTGAGCCCTTACGTGCGAAGTCCTCGTTTTGAGTTATACAACTGTACCGGTCATCACTTATCTATCAGGGTATGCGCCTGTGTCCTCATGGCCCCGTGGGGGCCGGGCGGGTCGGCATATACGACGGATCGAAGCGCTCGCCCTTGGCCAGAATCGCCCACAGGATCCGCGCGTGCTTGTTGACGACGGCCACCAGCGTCCGATACCAGCCCACACGTGCCTGGAGCTGAACGATCCAGCGTGAGAGCCGGTCAGTTCGTCGATGGGCGGTCGTTACGGCCGAGCGTGCGCCTTGAAACAGCAGCGTGCGGAGATACGTGTTGCCCTGTTTGGTGATGCGGCCCAGTCGGTTCTTGCCGCCGCTGCTCGCCTGCTTGGGCACCGAACCAAGCCACGCGGAAAATTGGCGACCATTTTTGAACGCGCGCGCATCGCCAACAGTGGCCACCGCAGCCGACGCGGTGAGCGGGCCGATGCCGATGACCGTCATGGCGCGCTGCGCGTTGCCGTCGTGCTTCACCTGCGTGGCAACCTCCGCGTCGCACCAGGCGATTTGCTGGTCGAGGGCCTGCAGGTGCTCCCAGCCTCGCAGTAACGCAGTGCGCGCGACACCGTTCAGTTCAGTGGCCCCGTCCTCCAGTGCCTCGACGAAGTGGGTGCGAAATGCGTCGATACCTTGCGGCAGGAACACGCCGAATTCGACCAGCTCACCGCGCAGCCGGTTGACGAGCGCGGTACGCTCCTCGACGAAACCGATCCGCATCCGGTGCAGCACCAGCACGTTTTGCTGGTCCGGCGTTTTGACGGCCACGAAGCGCATATGCGGCCGGCTTGCGGCCTCACAGATGGCCTCGGCATCCAGCCTGTCGTTCTTCACGTGCTTGCCGCCCTTGCGGTATGGCGCGGCGAACTGCGGCGCGATCAGGCGAACCTCGTGGCCGAGCGCGCGCAGCTTGCGCGCCCAGTAGTGGGCTGCGCTGCACGCTTCCATTGCGACCAGGCAAGGCCCGAGGTTGGCAAACCATTTCGGGAAACTTCTGCCGCGAGATTGCTTTCCTGACCACCACGCGCTCCATGCAGTCCACGCCGTGTACCTGGATGATGTTCTTGGCCAGATCCACGCCGATACGAGTAATCTTGTCCATGACTTTCCCCTTCTCAGATGGGTTGCCCAGCACCAACAATCCTGGCATATCGCTATGCCACGAGATCGGGAAAGTCCTTACTAATTCGGGTGATCTATCTGCTCGAAGACACGGCCGTGAACCGCGGTCGGATCCATCACTACATCGACGTCTATGAATATCCGGACGGGCGCATCGAGATCCGTGCGGACGGCAGCGCTCTGCCCTGCTCCCGCTATGACCGGCTCTCGGAGATTGATCAGGGGGCGGTCATCGAGAACAAGCGTCTGGGGCACGCGCTCAGGGTTGCCCAGCAGGTGCAGGCCGAGCGCGATAACCGGCGCGCAGCAGGCTCGCCATCGCGCACCAATCGAGGTGATGAAGTTCGCCCGGGGTCCGTCCCACCGGGACGCGCAAGCAACGCGAACTCACCGTGGGCGACCTGAACGAGATTGTGCTGGGAACCGCCGGAACGCGGGCAGGCTCGGTGCTCAAAACCCCTTCCAGATAGAGATATTCAACAACCCGGAAGCGGACATCTGAACTTGGCCGGAACCCAGACATCTGAAACCAGCCTCGACATTGAACTGTCAGAGCTTTTCTGGCCGGGCGATGCCAAGATCCCGTCCTTCGCGATCTCGGGCGCCCATGCAGGGGGAATCGGCGGTTTGCGATGCAATGTCGTCTTCGGGAGGTCTAGCGCTTACCGAGGAAGTCAGCGATTGTCAGCAGGACGGGCTGATCGGGCCGCGCCAGCATTTTTCTTTCCGCGACCGCAATAATTCGTTCGCGGCCATCTGCAAACGTTTTGAGCGTGCGGACTTCGTCGGCGCCTGGCGGCAGCCAGAAATGCGCTTCAAGTGCCTCACGGGTGATTGCGCACTGAGTAAAGTCTGTCCGGTCAGACGACCGGAAGGCAATCCTGCTTCCGTCTGGGGACACACTGGGCGCGAAATCAAGAACATTCATTCCATCCCTCGAAAACTCACCGGCGAACGTTTGAGTTGCTGTCGCTCGCTCACAAATTTACCAGAACGCGCGTGGCAGCCAGTTGCAGTCGCCACCACAGACTGCGGACTAAGGTTCGCGCTTGAGGAGACTAGCCCGGTCCTTTATCGACTTGGTTTTGACGTTTATGGGTTATGACTTCTCGGCTGACAGTTAGTCGTGTTACTGTGACTTGGAAACGGTATGTCGTGGTGAGCTGTTACGGGAGGCGTAAGCGAATATACGACGGGCACCCATACATTTGAATCTGGCCAACAGGTCGCGCGAGCGACAAATATAATTATGACAAATACCTAGGAATACGAACCGTACCGACAGCCGACTCACTTGTGCAACGACCCAGTCGACAGGGGCAACGCCCGAATGGTCATCTGTCAAGGTTTGCCGATACGGCGATTACGGGATCGGGGAATGGTCCGTTCCCATCACAAACTCCCTCAGTTTCTGCTCCGCTTCGGATACTTGGTGAAGAGGAGCCCTTGCGAGCTGCGCGTCATACAGCGTCAGCAGCGCTTCAAAGTCGCTGATTACCTCAGACGCGAGCCACCACTCCCCCGTCTCATGAGCATGGGCCAAGGTGTTCTCGACCGCGTATTCGGCGATCTTGAACTGCTCCGCCGGTTGGTTGCCATAACCAGCACGCTCCAGATACCAACTCAGGTACACCGCGCGCATAAGTTCATTGACCAGATGGCTGTTGCCATGTCCGTCGCGGCATGCAACCAGCGCAAGATGACAGGACAGCGACCGTTCACCGGCGGAGGCGCGATCCATCGTCAATAGAAGTGCTTTCGTCAGCGGGCTGCGGGCTCGGCCGGGGGACCTGTTTCGCTTGGAAGACATTTTTTTGACATTGCGACGTCGGGAAGCGGTTGATTATAGCGAAGCCTTATTAGAGATACGGCCGCGACGACAACCAAGGGCCGAGTTCGACTCTCTGCTGCCCTTCGACATGTTCACGCGAACGTCCGAAGCCAGACCAAAATCAGCTGTTGAGGAGAATTTCCGAAAGCGAATGTTGAGCGCCCTTGCAGCGAAGCATCGCCAATCGCTATCAGCACAGTCCCTCGTTACGGTCAGTCCGTCTGCCTTCGGGCACAGCATCGCACTGCTTTCCAGTCGCCGTCAGAATAAGGCCGTTCTGAGAATGGCCCGCGGTCGTTGGCCCTCATCGTCCCTCGACTTTTCTGCCGTCGAGGCTTACCTGCACGCCCAGGACACAATTTGCCGAACACTGGGTACCATCCGCGGCCGGCTCAGACGAAGGGACAGTCTCCGCACTGAGGATGCCTTTGACAATTTTTCCCTCATCGGCGACGACAATTTGCGCGTCGAGCACAGCGCCGCTGTTATAGACCATGTGCATTGAACCCGTGCAATCCGCATTCACGGTGTATGTCCCGGTTTGATTGGGGTTGAACGCGGTCTGTGCGGCTCGCGGGGCGCCGTTGACGGTAAGAAAATCGGTGCGCGCGAAGTGGCCCGCGCCATCAAACTTCTGGAGAGCGACGCCATCGATGATGCTTGCGGTCGTATAGGGATGCAGCCCTTGGGTATCCAGCAATCCAAGAAGCTGGCCATGCACGCTAAACCCATAAGCTCCCCTTAAGGTTGCGTTTGAGCATTCGCCCTCGGCGTAGGCTTCCCCGCCAAAGCAGAGGCACGCCAAAGCTGCCGACAACACTGTTACACGCTTGCTGGTCATGTTCATCTCCTGGTTACAGGTTGAAGCGCTACGGCGAAGCGAACTCGCGCGCGTTCGACGGTTGCCTTGCCGATAGACGGCCGGCGGCCCGGCACACGATTGCCGCAGCGGAGCCCGACGCTATGGAAGGATATGAATGCTGCCGTCAAACGATGGCTTGACGGCTGGATGTTGGCAGGCCGTGTGAAAAAAACGCACGGAAGTCTGCTTGAGGTGACTTTTTGGATCTGCAACTGTACCAGGATTGCGTTGCTTAATTCGTTATAGACGGGGGTCAACAAAGATTCCAGGCGAGGCCGTGCAGACTTTTTGCCGCGTAAAGTGAACGGCCACCTCCGCACGACGGCCTACGCGGTTCGCGTATCCTCGGGCCGACCCACACTTACGCGGAGCAGATGATCGACGACGCGCCCAGCCGGCGGGCACTCGACCCTGTACTCACATCATCGATCGGACTCGCGCATCTGCAATGAGTGCTCCGGATTTGCCGCGTAAGTGCGCCGCAAACTCTGGTCCCGCGCTCGCGCAGGCCTGCGCAAGTTAACGATTTCTTCATATTGCGTCGATAGTGATTTCTGCAGTCCGACTGCAACATGAGGCAAGCGCTACGAACGAGACGCCGCGCGCGAAGTCGTTCGAAACCGCCATTGCGGCCAACCGTCTGTCGACCGTGTCCGCATTACCTTGCTGGAGTCAGTCAACATGAAAACACTTCGACTCGTGGCGACGTGCGCCGTCGCCCTCTCTCTTGGACAAGCGTGGGCGCAAGACAACCCGGTACAGTCTGCAACTCCACCGGCCGCCCAGGACGTCGGCGGCACAATCAGCTCGTCGACCGGCGAAGCAGGATCCGCAGCAAAGCTCTCGCGACAACAGGTTTACCAGGACCTCGTTCGCTCACAGCAAAGCGGAGAACAAAACCGCCTGTGGAGCGACCTCTACCACGGCCAGTGACGAACCAGCGCCCTGCGCCGCCATTCGGCCTTCACGTCGAAAGGACGTAATACGCGCAATGTATTACGGTACGCGTGGAGGCCCAACGGTACCAGGTCGGCGAGCCGCATGCACTGGCTACTTCCGGGCTTTGCCACGACCGCCCGATCAGTAACCAACATGCTTTTCGACTTTCCGGAACCGTCCCGTCGACCGATAGTGCTGGAACCATGGGTTAATGCGCAGTTCACATAATCTCGGAGAACGCTCGGCAACCGCGACCTCGAGCCAGTGAAACATCTCATCCGGTTGTGCGAGGCGTGCGTACAATTCCGCAAACAGGAGCGGCGATGTATAACGCTTTCGGCTCCTTGCCTGTAAATCCTGCAGATACCACTGCAAAACCCTCTGATAGCCACCAGAGTCCCAGATCGCTCGAATGGACGCCGCTCGAGCAAACTCGTTGCACCGTGTCAACGCATCGACGGTCGCTTCGATCGCCTCTTCATACCGCTCCCGGACTTCGAATGCAGTAGCCAGCAACTGGTAGATCAGCGGCGATCGATTTCCGTGTCCGCTGTCGAGATACTCGCGGATGACCTCCTCGTATCGTCCCGACTGTATGAGACCGAATACGCGCGAACCTTCGAACCCCATTGGGTCCACGCTTTCGGCGAGCTCGAACTGCGCTCTTCCCTCCGCTTCTCGCCCGAGCACCAGTAGAAGTCGTCCGTACAGGCGGCTGGTTTCCGCGTGGCTCGGGTTCAGCCGCAATGCCTTCAGAAACTCGGCTTCCGCACGGTGCCAGTCCCAGTCGTAGAAGTAGTGCACACCGGCAAGCGCCTGGTGAGCTTCCGGAAGATTCGCGTCGAGCTCCAGGGCGCGAAGTGCCGATTCGCGCGCTTTAGGGTAGCCCTGCAACGGCGCGTAGAACCCATGCGTGGCGGTCGAGCCGAAGACATTTGACAAGCCGACGTAGCCGAGCGCATAGGTCGGGTCCCGATCGACAGCACTTTCGAAATAGCTCCGCGCGCGAATGAAGTCCTCGTCATTTAACGCATGATGTGCGGCGAACCCTGCATCGAAATGAACACGCCGAGTCCAGTAGTATCGGCCACGCAGGTAGGCATCGTGCGCCACCGGATCGATCGGCAGACGCCTTGCGAGCATGTGTTGCTGCTGTTGCGCGAGCGCTGGCGATACCTCCTGAGCAAGGGCGGTTCCGACCTCTTTCTGGATATCCAGTGCGCCTCGTGTCATCGGTTCATGCGCACGGCTCCAGATCTGCACCTGATCGACACAGCGGATCAGGTGCGCCAGGATGCGAACCCTTCCTGCGTCCCGTGTCAGCGAACCTTCCAGCACATAGTCGACTGACAGTTCGTGCGCGATCTCCGCGATGCTTTTATTCACCCGCCGGTACCGGGCGGCCGTTGTCCTGGCAATGACGAGAATCCGCTCGGGATTGAGCACCCCGATGTTAGCGGAGGTCTCGTCTGCAAGCGCGTCGCAGAGACTGTCCTCGCTTGAGTGGCCGGTCTTGTTTTCGAAGGGCAGGACCAGCACGCGCACCGCCTCCTCGGGAATATGCAAAGGCTCCTCGGAGGACGTCCGCGTGCCGTTCAGGCGATACCCCTTCCCCTTGACTGTTGTCAGATGCAATGGGTGGTCGGGATTTTCATCTAGCGCAATCCGGATTTTTCTAATTGCTGTATTAATGCTGTTGTCCGTTTCGCGAAAAGCATTACCCCCCCATAGCGCCCTGACGATGTCTGCGCGCGCCACGAATTGTCCGTCGCGGGACGCCATCAGAATCAGCAACTCCATCGGCAGGCGCTCGAGAGGGATCTGCTGTCCAGCCCGACGCAATTCGTAACGCTGGATATCGAGTTCGGTGTCTCCAATCCTGACGAACTCCTGAGGATTCGTTTGCGCTCCTGCAACAGCGACTCATTGCCCATCTCGCAGTTTACGGCCTTCCGGCGGCGACGCTTCATTCGAAACGACGCAACGAATGCGAACGTCGCGCAAAGCACCATGACAAGCGAGGGTGCAAATGTCCAGTGCGTACTGGATGCAAGAATGCTGGCGGCGAGCGGCGCGATTGCCATCGGCGCGGCCAGACCGATATTCATGGCGGTGGCGAGGCCGCTGAATCGCACGTCGACGGGAAACATCTCCGCAATCGCACACGCGTAGGTTCCATTTGCAAACGAAGCGACGACACCAGCCATCAGAAACAGCAGGGGCAAGCTGGTCTGATGACGGGTCACTGCAACGTAAAAGAAAGGGGCGAACAGCGCGGACAGTACGGCCGCAAACATGAAGACATAACGTCTCGACAGCAAATCACCTAAGTACGCGGTGACGAGGATACAGCCCGAGATGGCGGCTACATACAGCGTCTGGACGCTGGCAATCTTCTGCGGAGCATAGTGAAGCGTCTGAAGATAGGCTGGCATGTGCGCCACGAAGAGTCCACTGGACGCCCCCACCAGTGACGCCGCAGCGACGCCGGTCAGCACGGATGCGGCATGATTGCGGAATAGAACAGCGAGCGGCTCCCGGTGCCGGGTGCCAACTGTGCTCGCATATTCGTCGGTTTCCATCAACGTGCGCCGCGCAACGAAACTCATCAGGCCCAGCAAACCGCCGACCAGAAAGCCGATCCGCCATCCGAATGCGCGGACCTGTTCTGGCTTGAAAATCACCTGCACGCCGAGATTGATGCTGGTGGCGAGTATCAGCGCAATATTGACAGCGAAAAACACCATGCCGCATAAGATCCCCGGTTTCGCGTGTGCTGTTTCAACGGCATAGATGACCGCGCCCGGCAATTCACCGCCCAGGCACAAACCCTGTGTGATTCGTAGCAGAACCAGGAGCGTTGGCGCAGCAACGCCCAGTGATTCGTATGAAGGAAGTATTCCGATGAGCAAAGTCGACACAGCAGCGACCATTGCCGACGAGGCGAAAACAAGGCGCCGGCCGTACTTGTCACCCAGCCGGCCGAGGAAGATGCCGCCCACGGGCCTCGACGTGGAACCGGCCGCCAGGACCGCGAACGACAGTATCTCTGCGGGTAGGCCCATTCGTGCCGGGAAGAATTCGCTGCCGATGCTCTGCGCGAAAAATCCGTAGACGGCGAAATCGAATACCTCGAGCGCGCCGCCTGTGCTCGCGACAAAAATCATCCAGCGTTGGCGGGCGCTCAACCGTGCGTGACGAACCGTCAGCGAATCGTCGATCATGCGACCTCTGTTGTCGGTAAGCGTCGCGGTTACCAGCGTTTGACCGTCGTACAGGGACAGTGTCTTCGATTGTCAATACCTACGCAAAAATGAGGCTCTGAGGATGATGCTCGTTATTCCTCACAATATTCTGGACGACAATCGGCACGTTTGAAAGATTTCTTGCCTGGCCTGAACGGTGTTCGAGGGACATTGCGAGACAAATGTCCAGAGTTGCAGCGACAGGCCCAACAGCGCGTTTCAGCACCGTACCCTGTACCTTATCCGGGAGAAGGTCCAACATGTTCGATGAACTCAACTTCAGGCTCGCCAAAGTCGATGGCCGACAGCTAATGGACCTCTGCAACGATATGGCGCGGCAACCGGAGGGAGATGCCAGGGCATATCGGACGAAGCCCGCAGATATTCCTTTGTCGTGCGTTAAAAGCCAATGTTAGCGAGGCGCCATACGTTGGGCGACAGCTTGAGAACGGGAAACACCATGCGAGGGATGCTGATATCCGGTGTTCATCGATCAAAGCTACGCTGCCGGCAAGGTCGCCAAAAGATAAATCATGGCATATTGAATAAACGGCGGTCGTTATCTCACTAAGCGCGAAAGCTTCAGCAATATCGTTGATGCTCTTGCCGGCGGTCAGCAGTTGCAGCACCTGAAACTCGCGGTCGGACAGGATCTCGTGCGGGGATGCATCGTTCGAATGTTTCTCGAAAACGATTGCATCGACCAGTTTCGGATCGATGAACCGGCCGCCGCCAGCAAGCTTGCGAATCGCGCCGAGCAGGATATCCGGATCGCTGTCCTTCGTGAGATAGCCGGTCGCGCCCGCGCGCAGCGCACGCGAAACGACCTGCGTTTCATTGTGAATGCTCAGCACCAGAACGGGCAGCGCCGGCTGTTCGGTCCGCACGCGCCGTATCAGGTCGACGCCGCTGATGCCGGGCATCGTCATGTCCAGCAATAAAAGATCGACCTGGCACGCGCGCAGTTTGTCGACCACCTCGAAGCCCTGGGCGGCTTCAGCAACGACGACGATATCCGTCGTTGTTGCGATGATCTGCTTCAAGCCGCCCCGCACGATCGGGGGGTCGTCTGCAATCAGTATCCTGATCATTTTTGCGGTCCGTCGCCAAGCGGGATGTGAATCGAAATCACCGTGCCGGTATCGGGCGCGCTATCGATCTGCAGCGCTGCGCCGATCAGACGGGCGCGCTCCCTCATCCCGAGCAAGCCATAGGAGTATCCCTGCACCGCGGCCGCCGTGTCAAAGCCGCAACCGTCGTCGCTGACGTGAAGGTCCAGCGCCGTGTAGCTGCCCGTCAATGTCACATCTGCCCGAGACGCACCGGCGTGGCGCGCGACATTGGTCAGCGACGCCTGCACAATACGGAACATGGCTGTCGCGTGCGCATCCGGCAAAACGGGTTCGCAGCCATTGATCCGCAACTGACAGGGAATGCTGTTGCGTCGACCGAAATCTTCGACCAGCCACTCGAGCGCCGACACAATCCCGAAGTTCAGCGCTGCGGGCCGCAGATGGTTCGCCACGTTGCGCACCATCCAGATCGTCTTTTCAACGAGCTCACGCATATCGTCGGTTTTTTTCATTGCGTCCGTGTCACCGGAAAGCCTCATCTTGAGCAAAGATACGTCCATCTTCAGCGCGGTCAGCAACTGCCCCAGCTCATCATGAATTTCCATCGCAATGCGCTTTCTTTCCTCCTCCCGAATCGCCTCCATGTAGCCGGACAACTCGCGCAACTGTTCGCGCGACTCGAGTAGTTCCTGCTCGATGCGCTTGCGCTCTGTGATGTCGTTCAGGCCGACGTAGATTGCCGGTGCGTCGTCATACGTGGCAACGCGAGCCGTCGCCATCGCCCAGAATGTGGTGCCGTCCAGCCTGCGGAAATGGGCCTCCGTGTTACGCAAACTCCCTTCCCGGCACAAATGCTCTACCAGCCTGTCGCGCTCCGTGGCGTCCGCATAGAAGTCCGCGATGTTACTGACCGCGTTGTCGCGCGAATCGGGGCCGAACAGCGCGCGCAACGGCTCATTCGTGTAGAGAATCGTGCCGTGTGGCATCGAGGCAATGCAAAGCGGCACCGGACTCGTCTCGACAATGGTGCGAAAACGCGCCTCGCTCGACTGCAGCCGTGCTTCGATCCGCCTGCGCTCCTCGACCTCGGAGCGCAGGCTCGCATTCGTTCGCGCGAGTTCCTCTTCCACCTTCTTGCGCTCGGTGACGTCGCGGGCAATGCCGACGGTGCCTGCCAGGTTTCCATGTCCGTCGGCGAAAGGTGTCTTGATCGTATCCACCCACCTCCAGCGACCGTCCACTTCCATATGCGTTTCTTCGATCCGTTTGCGGCTCCCCGAGGCCATCACCTCGACATCGTCGCTGCGGTATGCCATTGCGCGTTCAAGCGGGTGCAATTCGAAGTCGGTCTTGCCGATCATGGCCGCCGGTTCAGCCTGGCCTAAGGCGCGCGCCAGCGCCCGGTTGGCCGCCACGTATCGACCGTGAGTATCTTTCACCCAGGCGAGGTCCGGGATGTTGTCGAGGATCGCCGCCATCTGCGCGTTCGCGCTGCGGAGTTCAGCAGCATGCTGCTCGAGTCCCTCGAGCATTACGTTGAGGGCATCGACCAACTGGTCGAGTTCGTCAAGTTTCCGCTGTGTCCGGTGCAACCGCAATGGAGCCATGGCGATGCCCGGTGTGCGTCCACGCAGCGTCACAGCAATATCGACCAGGTGGCGCGTCGCGAGCCTGTGAACCATAAACAGGATGAACAGGGCGACAAGAAACGTTTTTGCCGCATTGCTCACGAGGATCACCAACGCCTGGCGCAACAGATCGCGATAGATGTCCGTCAGACTACCCTCAAGATGCAGGATACCGATCTGGTGCCGGTCGTTGTCGCAGCAGTAAACGGGAAACTCCCTGACGACCGTGTTTTTGACCTGTCCAGAACCCCGGGAAACCGTCAGTGGGTGCGCGACCTGCGTTTCGCGGACTTCGACGTAACGGATCATAGGCAGGTGCAGCATTCCGTCGAGCTGGTCCTCAAGCAGTTTGCTGTCGAGGGCCCACAACGCGTTGCCGAGACCACGCGCATAGCCCTCCTCAATTTCGTTGAAGCGGTTCTGCAACCCTGAGACCTCAGCCTGGTAACTTAACATGAGCTGAACGACGGTCAACACCAGCGTCACAATCGTACTGAACAGTAATACGCGGCCAAGCAGGGCGACAGCAATTCCGCCTCGCGGCGCGCTGAAAGGTTTAGGCAACGAGCCAATACGGGCAGCTAGCACGGTCAACTCCAGGTAAGACGGTCATCGTGACTTTAACTTCGATTCCGCGGGTAAGGGTCGCCGGTCTGATCGGTATCCGGCACCAGGCATCAAGTCTGCAATGTGAAATCAATACCTGCAAAGATGCGGTATAGGAGGAGCGCCGTACGGGCGCCTTATCAGACGCTGCCAGTTGTGGTGTTGGGTCGGCTGACGGTACCGACGGAATCGGCAGCAGCACCCTCCGGCCGATACCTGCACACATCCCGCCCCGGCCGCTCAATCCGGTGCCGGTTGTGCTGGTCGATCACGAAGGTGCTGGCGAAAATCTGAGTTTCGTTATTGCTACCGGCAACGTCGCTCCTGACCGCGCGGTGGGTATCGACGCGGCGTAACAGGCCCGGCAATCTGGAGTAGTCCGGCAAGAAACTGTGCTGGGGCGGCTACTGGATGTAGTTTGCCAGCACCGCGCGGATCGCCGGATCATGCATGTTGTTCGGCGTCACCGTCACCACGTCGACGAATACCTTCGAGCTGGGCGAATGGCCCTGCAAGGCCGCGACCAATGTTTCAACCGCCAGATAACCCATGCGGTAAGGATCCTGCACCACATCAGCATAAACGACGCCACGCTCTAGCCCATCCATGAATTCCGGGCGCCAGTCGAACACGACCAGGCGCGGGCGATCGCCGACGGCCCTGGCTTCAATCACTCGCAGCGCACCGTAGGCGATCGGCTCAGCCGGCGCGAAAACAGCATCAAGGTGCCCTACATAGGCATTCAGGGCCTTGACTATCAACCCCTCCGCATCACGGGGGCGGTACCCTACATAGGTATCGACAACCACATCCCATCCCATTTCCCGCGCCACGCTCAAAAAACCGGTCTCGCGCTCGGTTGTGGAACTGATGTTCGGTGCGAGCCGCAGCACTGCTACCTTTGCTCCGCGCCGCAGGACGGGCACAAGGCTGAGCGCCGCCTTTTTCCCTGCGACGAAATTGTCGGTGCTGACAGTGGAGATAGCGTTGTAATCGGTGCTGCTCCGGTCAATCAGCACCGTAGGGACCGCGATCGAAACCGGAGTCGCCACATCTGCCAGCGGCTCGGGAACCAACAGGATGCCAGCGACCCTGCTCTGCACCATGTAGTCGATCATCCGTAGCTGGATATTGGGTTGCGCGCCAAGCGAGGCACCGTCCGAAGGGTTGCGCATCACCAGCTCAACATGCTTATCTTCGGCTGCCTGCTTGATCCCCTTTGTCATCGCCTGCCAGAAAACAAGCGATGATCCGGCGAGTACGACGCCGAGCCTGGTGGCGGACGCGATCGGTAACGCTCCAGTCAATGCGGCAAACAGCAGAACGAGCGCCAGGACTCTACGCATCGTGGACTCCCACAACACCCGCGACGCAACCCTCGCTAGTCTGGGGAAACGCACGAGAGCCTGCGACGCCGCAACCATTTCGCCTTGATGATCTCACGTCGCCCTCCTCGGTCCCATCCGGCACGACTTTCCAGACGTGGTGTCGCTTCAGCCGGAAGCGGCTCTCAACCGCAGGTTGCAGCCGACCTGGCCCTGGACTTCTCTCGTCTCGCGAGCTAACCTTGGTCGGATGCCTGAAATTAATTGGCCCCGACAGAAGTGCCAATGCATGACGCATATTTTACCCGTCTTGTTCGACGGCTTCCACGCGCGGTGGCTGTTTATCCTATTCTGTCCTGGCGGCCTGTGCATTACCGGGGCAGCGCCAGCGCAAGAGGCGATTCTTTGCGCGCCGCGGTGCGGACCGGCACCAACGTCGGCGGGGCAAGTCCTGGCCTGGCATTCGACGTGATGTCCGCCTCGAGACAACGGCGGCTGAACTCACCGCATTGATGCGGAGCCCGGTTGCCAGATGGATCTGGCACATGGATGGATCTGGCACGTGAGCAGCCTTCAGCCGGTGTCCTCCGTGGACTGATCGCAAGTGTTGTTTCCACGCGCAACACCAAAGATGTTGCCCCCGAACGGAATAGCCCTCCCTCACGGCACGAACCAGGCAGCCCATCATTGGGCGCCGGTGCCCCCGAATCGAAGTCCGTCAGGATTTCCTGACGTGCGATTCATCTCATCCGGATGGCAATTCCCAGCGTTCCCGACGTGCAAGCAACTATTGCTCACCTATCATCGCAACACCCCAGTCCTCCCAAGCGTTGTGTTGCCATGTGTTCAGACTTCTCCAGTACCGTGAGCGACGCAGACCATGTCGAGGCAATTTGCCTGACTCTCTTCGACGACTGCACGCTTCATCCCGAACGTTCCCACTGCATCCGGGGGAAGAACCGCACGCTCAGACCGTTCTAATATGCAATATCTCGATTGGGTCGCCGTTTTCGTTGCACGGGTAGAGCCGAGCGACGCCGACCAGGAGCGCAGAAGGAAACGCCATCACCACAATGGAGACTGCCGATGCAGACTGGCAAAAGTTCTGAACAGGGTGAAAGTCGGACACCCATGAAGCGTTGCTCGCCACCCTGGAAAACCTGGGGGTCGTGGCCTCGTTTAGCCGGCCGCGCGTGAGTAACGACAACCCGTACGCGGAGTTGCTGTTCCGGACCTGCAAGTACCGGCCCGACTACTCGCGCAACCGCGCCGTCACGCAGATGGATGAGGTCACGCAGCAAAATACTGCACTGGTCGAGGAAGCGGCCGCTGCGGTGGCGTCAATGGACGAACAGGCTGGCAAGATGCGCGACGTGGTTGCGGTGTTCCGGACAGCGGCCACGTGGCACAGCGACAGCGCACGACGTGCGGTGAGGCTTCCACCGAACGCCATACCGGCTTCGCGATGTTTGACGGGACGGGGTCGGAGATGGGGCTTGGGGTGACAATTCACCTTTCTGCATCTCGGGCCCAAATTGCTCCTTCATGGACACCGGACCAATCGAAGTCTTTTTAGTCGACCGAGAACTGACGCCCGGAAGGGGGAACGTCGCTCTTCGCGGAGAACGCAATGAAATGGTTTTACCACCTGACCGTCGCGAAGCGTCTTGCAGTACTGGTCGCAAGTGCCGCGCTCGGGCTCTTCTGTGTTGCGGGACTCGGCCTTGACCAGATCAGGCAGGTATATGACTCGGCCAGCTACGCCAGTGTGAACACGGTACCGAGCCTAGTCGTCCTCGATAACGTCCAAGGGGTGTCCAGCACAATGCAGATGCTGGCCTACCAGCATCTGCTTACGAATGATGTCGCGAGGAAAAGGGACCTCGAAAGCAAGGTCGGCGAACAACAGACGCAGTTAGAGGCTGAGTTGAGGCAATACGAACCGTTGATCTCCGACGATCACGACAAAGATCTCCTTGCCAAAGACCGCGCGGAACTTGCCAATTACGAGGCCGTGCGCGACAGGGTACTTGTACTGTCGCGCGAGAACTCACAGGAAGCGTTCGCGCTGAGCCGGGAGGAGATGTTTCCTGCCGTCCAGAAACTCGATGCGGCACTGATGGCGCACCGCGGGTACAACGTCGAACTCGGCAAGCAGGGAACAGATCAGGCGGCACAGATCATCAGCCACGCACTTTGGATGGTGTCGGTGATCGCGGGACTGTCCTTTATCGCCGTAGTCGGTCTGGGCTTACTAATTACCCGCCATCTGCTACGTCAGCTTGGTAGCGAACCTGGCCACACGGCGGCTATCGCAAACAAGATCGCTGGGGGAGACTTGACGGTGCCAGTTGAGACGAGGCGCGGCGACCGGTCGAGCTTGCTGTTCGCAATCAGTTCCATGCGTGACAACCTTGCGGGGATTGTTGGGCGGGTGCGCGCCGGCACCGACGCCATCGCGACCGCCTCACGTCAGATTGCGGCCGGCAATCTGGACCTGTCTGCGCGCACCGGAGAACAGGCATCGTCCCTTGAAGAAACCGCAGCCAGCATGACGCAACTGACCGAAACCGTGAAGCAGAACGCCGACAATGCCCGTCAGGCGAACGCACTGGCAACGAATGCAACCGATATCGCCGACGCAGGTAACGACGCGGTTCAGGGCATGGTCGGAACGATTGGAAAAATCAGCGCAAGCTCCAGCAAGATTTCCGAAATCACCGGCGTCATTGAAAGCATTGCTTTCCAGACAAACATTCTGGCGCTGAACGCAGCCGTCGAAGCCGCACGTGCTGGCGAGCAGGGGCGAGGCTTTGCCGTCGTCGCCAGTGAGGTCCGCAGTCTGGCCCAGCGTTCCGCCACCGCCGCGAAGGAAATCAAGGAACTGATCAGCTCGTCCGTGACAACGATTCAGGACGGCGCGAAGCAGGCAGCGGAAGTCAGCGCCACCATGGGACAGGTCAAGCAGGCAATCAAACAGGTATCCGATATTGTTGGCGAAATTGCCGCTGCGGCTGAAGAGCAAAGCCGTGGCATTGAACAGGTGAATCAGGCTGTCGGGCAGATGGACGAAGTGACCCAGCAGAATGCTGCACTGGTCGAGCAAGCGGCAGCAGCAGCGCAGTCACTCGAAGAGCAAACCATGAATCTGAAGGGTGCCGTCTCGGTGTTCAAGGTGACCGACACAGGGCTCACCGTGTCGAGTGTGACTAGGCCGGAAAGCTGACCCGGCATCCCCGCGCGGAAGGTGCCGCAGTCTCGTACGCCAGCAAAAGCGACCGGACATCCGTCTGGCACCACGACAGGTGCCGCAGTTAGCGTTGCAACTTTTTTGGCGATGAGCGGAACTCACCGCTTGAGGACGAATGTCTTCCTCCGGAAACGAGTGCAAACGTTTGCGGCCGAGCGTAGACGAGTAGCCCAGGTGTGCGGGACGTAGCTCCCGGTACGCCCTATGTTCCCATGACCTAGGAGAGAAAATAAACATGACGAAACCGAAGGCAGAATCGAGAAA
>CABFVV010000147.1_pt1 | contig 17950 bp, 17 predicted proteins | sample 8864751 | NCBI WGS metagenome assembly CABFVV01 (sample SAMEA5735770, study PRJEB23740) | soil metagenome | biome: forest; feature: forest soil; material: soil | place: USA | collected 2013-10-13 | depth 0.1 m | reverse complement strand
ATGTATGAGACCTCGCCGGGCGGCAAATACAAGATCACGCTCTGCACGAACCTGCCGTGCCAGCTCGGCCCGGACGGCGGCTCAGACAGTGCCGCTGAATATCTGAAGCAGAAGCTCGGCATCGACTTTGGCGAAACCACGGCTGACGGCAAGTTCACCTTGAAAGAAGGTGAGTGCATGGGCTCGTGCGGCGATGCGCCGGTGATGCTGGTGAACAACCATCGCATGTGCAGCTTCATGAGCCGCGCGAAGATCGACCAGCTGCTCGAGGAACTTTCGAAATGACGTCTTTACACGATCGTCACATCAAACCGCTGATTCTCGCCGGCCTGAACGGCGACAACTGGCATCTCGAAGACTATGTGGCGCGCGGCGGTTACGCCCAGTTGCGCCGCATTCTGGAAGAAAAGATTCCGCCCGAGCAGGTGATCGCCGACGTCAAGGCGTCGGGTCTGCGCGGCCGTGGCGGTGCGGGCTTCCCGACCGGTCTGAAGTGGAGCTTCATGCCGCGTCAGTTCCCGGGGCAGAAGTACCTCGTCTGCAATTCGGACGAAGGCGAACCGGGTACATTCAAAGACCGCGACATCCTGCGTTTCAATCCGCACTCGCTGATTGAAGGCATGGCCATCGGCGCGTACGCGATGGGCATCACGGTCGGCTACAACTATATCCACGGCGAAATCTGGGAAGTCTACAAGCGCTTCGAAGAAGCGTTGGAAGAAGCCCGCCGCGCTGGATTCCTTGGCGACAACATCATGGGTTCGGGCTTCTCGTTCGAACTGCATGCGCACCACGGTTACGGCGCCTACATTTGCGGCGAAGAGACCGCGCTGCTCGAATCGCTCGAAGGCAAGAAAGGGCAGCCGCGCTTCAAGCCGCCTTTCCCGGCGAGCTTCGGCGTGTACGGCAAGCCGACCACGATCAACAACACTGAGACGTTCGCTGCGGTGCCGTTCCTGCTCGCGATCGGTCCGCAGAATTACCTCGAAATCGGCAAGCCGAACAACGGCGGCACCAAGATCTTCTCGGTTGCCGGCGACGTCGAGCGTCCGGGTAACTATGAAATTCCGCTCGGCACGCCGTTCGCCACGCTGATGGAACTGGCCGGCGGCATGCGCGGCGGCAAGAAGATCAAGGCTGTGATTCCTGGCGGCTCGTCGGCACCGGTGATCCCGGGCGAAATGATGATGCATACCGACATGGACTACGACTCGATCGCCAAAGCTGGCTCGATGCTCGGCTCCGGTGCGGTCATCGTGATGGACGAGACGCGTTGCATGGTCCGTTCGCTGCTGCGTCTGTCGTACTTCTATTACGAAGAGTCGTGCGGTCAGTGCACGCCGTGCCGCGAAGGCACCGGCTGGCTGTATCGCGTCGTGCATCGTATCGAACACGGGCTCGGCCGTCCGGAAGATCTGGATCTGCTGAACTCGGTCGCTGAGAACATCATGGGCCGCACGATTTGCGCGCTCGGCGATGCAGCGGCCATGCCGGTTCGCGGCATGCTCAAGCACTACTGGGACGAATTCGAATACCACGTCGCCCACAAGCATTGCCTCGTCGGCGGTCACGCCGGTGCGGCAGCGGCGTCAGAAACAGTGGCTGCCTAAGTAGGCCAAGTAGCGCACCAGAACACGTCATCCGCGGGATTCAGCGCCTGAAACGGGCGATGAACAGGGCGAACGATTGAGCGGTAACAGGTTAAGGAAGATTGACCATCATGGTTGAACTTGAAATAGACGGCAAGAAAGTAGAGGTGCCTGAAGGCAGCATGGTGATCCAGGCTGCGCATAAGGTCGACACGTACATTCCTCACTTCTGCTATCACAAGAAGCTGTCGATTGCGGCCAACTGCCGGATGTGTCTGGTCGATGTCGAAAAGATGCCGAAGGCCGTGCCCGCATGCGCCACGCCGGTATCGGCAGGCATGATCGTGCGCACCAAGTCGGACAAGGCCGTGAAGGGCCAGCAAGCCGTGATGGAATTCCTGCTGATCAACCACCCGCTGGATTGCCCGATCTGCGATCAGGGTGGCGAGTGTCAGTTGCAGGATCTGGCGGTGGGCTACGGCAAGTCGTCGTCGCGCTATAGCGAAGAAAAGCGCGTCGTGTTCCACAAGAACGTCGGCCCGCTGATCTCGATGGAAGAAATGTCGCGTTGCATTCACTGCACGCGTTGCGTCCGCTTCGGCCAGGAAGTTGCCGGCGTGATGGAGCTCGGCATGCTGGGCCGCGGCGAGCATTCGGAAATCACGTCGTTCGTCGGCAAGACGGTCGACTCCGAACTGTCCGGCAACATGATCGATCTGTGCCCGGTGGGCGCGCTGACCAGCAAGCCGTTCCGCTACAGCGCCCGCACGTGGGAACTGTCGCGCCGCAAGTCGGTGAGCCCGCACGATTCCGTCGGCGCAAACCTTGTGGTGCAGGTGAAGAACAATCGCGTGATGCGTGTTCTGCCGTTCGAAAACGAATCCATCAACGAATGCTGGATTTCGGACAAGGATCGTTTCTCGTACGAAGGTCTGAACAGCCCGGAACGTCTCACGCAGCCGATGCTCAAGCAAGGCGGCAAGTGGGTCGAGACCGACTGGCAATCCGCGCTTGAATACGTGGTCAAGGGTCTGAAGGGCATCAAGGGCGACCACGGTGCGAACGCGCTGGCCGCGCTCGGCAGCGCCCACAGCACCGTTGAAGAACTGTTCCTGTTGAAGCAACTGGCTCAGGCGGTCGGCACGCCTAACGTCGACTTCCGTCTGCGTCAGTCGGATTTCTCCGCGCCTGCCGACGGTGCGCCTTGGCTCGGTACGGCGATCGCCGACCTCTCGAACCTCGACGCCGCATTGGTGATCGGTTCAGATCTGCGCCGCGATCATCCGCTGTTTGCCGCGCGTCTGCGTCAAGCTGCCAAGAGCGGCACGAAGCTGACGTTGGTGCAAGCCACCAACGACGACGCGCTGATTCCGCAGGCGCAACGCGTGGTTGCCGCGCCGTCGGCATGGCTCGACGCACTGGCTGGTATCGCGGCCGCGGTGTCGGAAGCGAGCGGTGTTGCACTGCCGGAAGCCTTCGCCGGCACGCAGCCGACGGATGCCAACAAACAAACCGCGAAGTCGCTCGTCACCGGCGAACAGCGTGTGGTGTTGCTCGGCAACGGCGCGGTCCGTCATCCGGATTTCGCTGCGATTCACGCCGCGGCGCAATGGATCGCAGACGCGACCGGCGCAACCCTGGGTTTCCTCACGGAAGCCGCCAACACGGTCGGCGCGCATCTCGTGAACGCATTGCCGGGCGAGGGCGGTTTGAACGCTCGCGAAGTGTTCGAGCAACCGCGCAAGGGTTATGTGTTGCTGAACGTCGAACCGGAATTCGACACGGCCAATCCGGCGCAGGCTTTGGCCGCACTGAAGCAGGCTGAAATGGTCGTCGTGATGTCGCCGTTCCAGATGGGCGCTGAATACGCTGACGTCCTGCTGCCGATCGCACCGTTCACGGAAACGGCCGGCACGTTCGTCAACGCCGAAGGTACCGTGCAGACGTTCAACGGCGTCGTGCGCCCGCTTGGCGACACGCGTCCGGCATGGAAGGTCTTGCGCGTCCTCGGCAGCCTGCTCGGCGTGCCGGGCTTCGAATTCGACACCTCGGAAGAAGTGCGCACGGCAGCGCTTGGCGATGGCGAGATCAAGTCGCGTCTGTCGAACAAAACGGGTGCCACGGTTGCACGCGGCAAGGCAGCGAAGGCGGCGGAAGGCAAGTTCGAGCGTATCGCCGACGTGCCGATTTACCACGCGGACTCGCTGGTACGCCGCGCCGAATCGTTGCATCTGACGGCAGCGGCGCGTGCAGCGAATTCGGCCGGTCTGCCGGCTGCGCTGTTCGACAAACTGGGTTTGAAGGAAGGCGACGCAGTGCGCGTGCGCCAGGGCGAGCAATCGGTGCAGTTGCCGGCCGTGCGCGACGCGAATCTTGCGGAGACGGTCGTCCGCGTATCGGCGGCTACGCCGGCCGGTGCAGCGCTGGGCAGCCTGTTCGGTGAACTGCTGGTGGAGAAGGCGTAAATGAGCTTGTTCGATACGATCAACTCGGGCGGCACCCAGCTTCTCGGTGTGGCATGGCCCACGGTGTGGGCACTGGTGCGCATCCTGGTTGTGGCCGTCGTGATCCTGCTGTGCGTGGCTTACCTGATTCTGTGGGAGCGTAAGCTGATCGGCTGGATGCACGTGCGTCTCGGCCCGAACCGCGTGGGCCCGGCAGGTTTGCTGCAGCCGATCGCCGACGTGCTGAAGCTGTTGCTGAAAGAAGTGATTCAGCCGGCTCAGGCGAGCCGCTGGATCTACATGATCGCGCCGATCATGGTGGTAGTGCCGGCCTTCGCGGTCTGGGCGGTGATTCCGTTCCAGGCGGGCGCGGTGCTCGGCGACATCAACGCGGGTCTCCTGTATGCGATCGCGATTTCGTCAGTCGGTGTGTACGGCGTGATCCTGGCCGGCTGGGCGTCGAACTCGAAGTACGCGTTCCTCGGCGCCATGCGCGCGGCCGCTCAAATGGTCTCGTACGAAATTTCGATGGGCTTCGCCCTTGTCGTCGTGCTGATGACCTCGGGCAGTCTGAATCTGTCGGACATCGTGACGTCGCAGGAGCGCGGCATTTTCGCCGGCTACGGCTTGAACTTCCTGTCGTGGAACTGGCTGCCGCTCCTGCCGATGTTCGTCGTGTACTTCATCTCGGGCATCGCCGAAACGAACCGTCACCCGTTCGACGTGGTGGAAGGTGAGTCGGAAATCGTCGCGGGCCACATGATCGACTACTCGGGGATGGCGTTTGCGCTGTTCTTCCTCGCCGAGTACATCAACATGATCGTGATCTCGGCATTGGCTGCAACACTGTTCCTCGGCGGCTGGAGCGCACCGTTCGGCTTCCTGTCGTTTGTCCCGGGCATCGTATGGCTCGTCGCCAAGGTTTTCTTCCTGCTGTCGGTATTCATCTGGGCGCGTGCCACGTTCCCGCGCTATCGCTATGACCAGATCATGCGTCTGGGCTGGAAGATTTTCATTCCGGTTTGCGTGGTGTGGCTCATCGTGGTCGGCTTCTGGATCATGTCGCCGTTGAATATCTGGAAATAAAGGGCGGATGAACCCATGACCGCAATCCAAAACTTTTTCAAAACCTTCTTCCTGACGGAACTGCTCAAAGGCCTCGCGCTGACCGGACGTTACACGTTCCAGCGCAAGGTGACGGTGCAGTTCCCGGAAGAGAAGACGCCGATTTCGCCGCGTTTTCGCGGCCTGCACGCGCTGCGCCGCTATGAAAACGGCGAAGAACGCTGCATCGCCTGCAAGCTGTGCGAAGCGGTGTGCCCGGCACTCGCTATCACGATCGAATCGGAAACCCGTGCGGATAACACGCGCCGCACGACGCGTTACGACATCGACCTGACCAAGTGCATCTTCTGCGGCTTCTGCGAAGAGAGCTGCCCGGTCGATTCGATCGTCGAGACGCACATTCTCGAATATCACGGCGAAAAGCGCGGCGATCTGTATTTCACGAAAGACATGCTGCTGGCCGTGGGCGATCGCTACGAAGCGGAGATCGCTGCGAGCAAGGCAGCCGACGCACCGTATCGTTGAAGCACTTCAGTTGAAGCGGTAAATGCGGCAGTAAATGCAGCAGTAACACGGCCTGTTGTCGGGCCGAGCGCCGCGGTCTGACCGCCGCGGCACGGCGCACCTGTGCGGCTGTTCTGGCGGTCTCGACCGCTTTTACCCGCCACACGTGCCAAAGAACAATGCCTGACGATGGCCTAACGATGAACCGGTAATCATGGAATTCACGACCGTACTGTTCTACATCTTCGCGCTGCTCCTGGTGGTTTCAGGGCTGAAGGTGATCACCTCGCGCAACCCGGTTTCGTCCGCACTGTTTCTGGTGCTGGCGTTCTTCAACGCAGCCGCGATCTGGATGCTGCTGGAGGCCGAGTTCCTCGCGATCCTGCTGGTGCTGGTGTATGTCGGCGCGGTGATGGTGCTGTTCCTGTTCGTCGTGATGATGCTGGACATCAACATCGACGTGCTGCGAAAAGACTTCAAACGCTTCGTGCCAATGGCTACGCTGGTGGGCGCGATCATCGTGATCGAGACCGCGCTGATCCTGTGGCACGGCTACGGTGCGACCGCCACGGCGCTGCGCGACACCACGGCTGCCGCGAACGGTATGGCCGGCTGGTCGAACACCCGCATCATCGGCAAGGTCATCTACACCGACTACATCTTCGCGTTCGAAGTCGCCGGCCTCGTGCTGCTGGTGGCGATCATCGCGGCGATCGCGCTGACCACGAGTCACAAGAAAGACAGCAAGCGCCAGAACATCAGCGAGCAGGTTAAGGTGCGTGCCCAGGACCGTGTGCGTATCGTGAAGATGGCATCTGAAAAGACCGCGGCAACTGTCGCGGCGGAAGAAGCCGCCGCAGCGGCAGCCGCAGCGGCCGACTCGGCACCTGCTAAAAACAGCTGAGCGGACAGGAGATAGAAATCATGTTGACCCTTGCTCATTACCTTGTCCTCGGCGCGATCCTGTTTGCGATCAGCGTCGTTGGCATTTTCCTGAACCGCCGCAACGTCATCATCATCCTGATGGCGATCGAACTGATGCTGCTGGCGGTGAACACCAATTTCGTCGCGTTCTCGCATTACCTCGGCGACGTGCATGGTCAGATCTTCGTCTTTTTCGTGCTGACGGTTGCAGCAGCGGAAGCGGCGATCGGACTCGCAATTCTGGTGACCCTGTTCCGTAGCCTCGACACGATCAATGTCGAGGACCTCGATCAGCTCAAAGGTTAATTTCAGGTAAAGCGGTTATGTCAACGACACTCAATGAAAACCTGCTGCTGGCGATCCCGCTGGCACCGCTGGCCGGCTCCCTGATTGCGGGGCTGTTTGGGAAAGCGGTGGGGCGAGCCGGCGCGCATTCGGTCACGATCCTCGGCGTCGCGATCTCCTTCATCCTTTCGGCCATCGTCTTCTTCCAGGTGATGGACGGCGCGAGTTTCAACGCGACGGTCTATGACTGGATGCAGATCGGCCAGACGAAGTTCGAGATCGGCTTCCTGGTCGACTCGCTGACGGCGATGATGATGTGCGTGGTGACCTTCGTGTCGCTCATGGTGCACATCTACACGATCGGCTACATGGCCGACGACGACGGCTACCAGCGCTTCTTCTCGTACATCGCGCTGTTCACGTTCTCGATGCTGATGCTCGTGATGAGCAACAACTTCCTGCAGTTGTTCTTCGGCTGGGAAGCGGTGGGTCTGGTGTCGTACCTGCTGATCGGCTTCTACTTCACCCGTGAGAGCGCGATCTACGCGAACATGAAGGCGTTCATCGTGAACCGCATCGGCGACTTCGGGTTCCTGCTCGGGATCGGCCTGCTGTTCGCTTTCGCCGGTTCGATGAACTACGGCGACGTCTTCGCGAAGCGCACCGAACTCGCGGCATTGAGCTTCCCGGGCACGGACTGGGGTCTGCTGACGGTTGCCTGCATTTGCCTTTTCATCGGCGCGATGGGTAAGTCGGCGCAGTTCCCGCTGCACGTCTGGCTGCCGGATTCGATGGAAGGCCCGACGCCGATCTCCGCACTGATTCACGCGGCAACCATGGTGACGGCCGGTATCTTCATGGTCGCACGCATGTCGCCCCTGTTCGAACTGTCGGATACGGCGCTGTCGTTCGTGATGGTGATCGGTGCGATCACGGCGCTGTTCATGGGCTTCCTCGGAATCGTCCAGAACGACATCAAGCGCGTGGTGGCTTACTCGACGCTGTCGCAGCTCGGTTACATGACGGTCGCACTCGGCGCATCGGCTTACTCGGTCGCCATCTTCCACCTGATGACGCACGCGTTCTTCAAGGCGTTGCTGTTCCTCGGCGCGGGTTCCGTGATCATCGGCATGCACCACGATCAGGACATCCGCAACATGGGCGGCCTGCGCAAGTACATGCCGATCACGTGGATTACGTCGCTGGTCGGTTCGCTCGCGCTGATCGGCACACCTTTCTTCTCAGGCTTCTACTCGAAAGACTCGATCATCGACGCAGTGAAGCTGTCGCATCTGCCGGGTTCGGGTTTCGCCTACTTCGCGGTGGTGGCGAGCGTGTTCGTTACTGCGCTGTACTCGTTCCGGATGTACTTCCTGGTGTTCCACGGCAAGGAGCGCTTCCGCGATCCGAAGCATCCGGAATCGCCGATGGGCATCGAAGCTGCAGCCCATGCACATGACGGTCACGGCCATGACGCACACGGCCACGGTCATGGTCACGACGACCACGCGCACGAGCCGCATGAAACGCCGTGGGTGGTGTGGCTGCCGCTGGTTCTGCTGGCGATTCCGTCGGTGGTGATCGGCGCGATCGGTGTCGCTCCGATGCTGTTCGGCGACTTCTTCCAGCACGGCGTGGCGTTCGACAAGGTGATCTTCATCGGCGAAAACCATCCGGCACTGCATGAGATGGCCGAAGAATTCCAGGGCTGGGCGTCGATGGGTCTGCACTCGGTCTCAGGTCTGCCGGTGTGGCTGGCACTCGCGGGTGTCGTGGTCGCGTGGTTCCTGTATCTGGTTCGTCCTGATCTGCCGGCGGTCGTCAAGCGCGCGTTCGGCCCGATCTATACGCTGCTCGACAACAAGTACTACATGGACAAGATCAACGAAGTCGTGTTCGCGCGGGGCGCCGTGGCGATTGGCCGTGGTCTCTGGAAGGAAGGCGACGTCGTGGTTATCGACGGGATCGTCAACGGCAGCGCACGCTTTATCGGCTGGTTTGCCGGCGTGATCCGCTTCCTCCAATCCGGCTACATCTACCACTACGCGTTTGCCATGATTATCGGCATGTTGGGGCTCCTGACCCTGTTTGTAACGCTCGGCGGCAAATAAGGCGAGGGACACTAATGCACGCTTATCCGATTCTCAGTATTGCGATCTGGTTACCGATCCTCGTAGGTCTACTGGTCCTGGCTATTGGTTCCGACCGGAACCCGGCTCCGGCGCGCTGGATTGCGCTGATCGGCTCGGTCGTCAGCTTCATCGTGACGATCCCGCTGATTACGGGTTTTGATTCGAGTACCGCCGATCTGCAGTTCGTCGAAAAGGCGAACTGGATCGAGCGCTTCAATATTACGTACCACCTGGGTGTCGACGGCATCTCGATGTGGTTCGTCGTATTGACCGCATTGATTACGGTGATCGTCGTGATCTCCGCATGGGAAGTCATCACGAAGAACGTGGCGCAGTACCTCGCTGCATTCCTGATCCTGTCCGGCATCATGGTCGGCGTGTTCAGCGCAGCGGACGGCATGCTGTTCTACGTGTTCTTTGAAGCGACGCTGATTCCGATGTACATCATCATCGGCGTGTGGGGCGGGGCGAACCGCGTGTATGCGGCGTTCAAGTTCTTCCTGTACACGCTGATGGGCTCACTGCTGATGCTGGTCGCGTTGCTTTACCTGTACATCCAGACCGGCACGTTCGATCTGGCTACGTGGCAGAACACGCAGATCGGCATGACGCCGCAGATACTGCTATTCATAGCGTTCTTCCTGGCGTTCGCCGTGAAGGTGCCGATGTGGCCGGTTCACACGTGGTTGCCTGACGCCCACGTGGAAGCGCCGACCGGCGGCTCGGTCGTGCTGGCCGCGATCATGCTGAAGCTGGGCGCCTACGGTTTCGTGCGCTTCTCGCTGCCGATCGCACCGGACGCAAGCCACTTCCTTGCTCCGGTCGTCATTGCACTGTCGCTGATCGCGGTGATCTACATCGGTCTGGTCGCGATGGTGCAGACCGACATGAAGAAGCTGGTCGCGTACTCGTCGATCGCGCACATGGGTTTCGTGACGCTTGGTTTCTTCATCTTCAATCAGCTCGGCGTGGAAGGCGCGATCGTACAGATGATCTCGCACGGCTTCGTGTCGGGCGCGATGTTCCTGAGCATCGGCGTGTTGTACGACCGTATGCACTCGCGTCAGATCGCCGATTACGGCGGCGTCGTCAACGTGATGCCGAAGTTCGCGGCGTTCGTGATGCTGTTTTCGATGGCGAATTGCGGCTTGCCGGGTACTTCCGGTTTCGTCGGCGAGTTCATGGTGATTCTGGCTGCTGTCCAGTACAACTTCTGGATCGCGGGCGGTGCGGCTGTCACGCTGATTCTCGGCGCGGCCTACACGCTGTGGATGTACAAGCGCGTGTACTTCGGCGCGGTCGCCAACGATCACGTGAAGGGCCTCCTCGACATCAACCGTCGCGAATTTTTCATGCTGGCAGTGCTCGCTGCACTGACGCTGTTCATGGGCCTGTATCCGAAGCCCTTTACCGATGTGATGCACGTATCCGTGGAAAACCTCCTCTCCCACGTCGCGCAGTCCAAACTGCCGTTGCCACAGTAATGCAGAGCGGAGGAATTTAAAGATCATGCAAAACGCCCCTATGACTGCCCTGTTGCCCGACGCACTGGTGATGCTCGCCGTTGTGGTCGCGTGGCTCAACGACACGTTCGTCGGCCAGGCCGGTCGCCGCACCACGTATTTCCTCGCGTTCTTCTCGACGCTGATTGCCGGCATCTGGTTCGCGGTGAACGCGTTCGACCCGCAGGTTCATTACTTCTTCGGTCACATGTATGTGGTGGATTCTTTCGCCAGCGTGATGAAGGCGGTGGTGACGCTCGGCTACGCAGTGTCGATTGTTTATTCGCGCCGGTACCTCGAGGATCGCGGGCTGTTCCGCGGCGAGTTTTTCCTGTTGGGCATGTTCTCGTTGCTCGGTCAGCTCGTGATGATCTCCGGCAACAACTTCCTGACGCTGTACCTCGGTCTGGAGCTGATGTCGCTGTCGCTGTACGGTGCGATCGCACTGCGTCGTGACGCGGCACCGTCGAACGAAGCCGCAATGAAGTACTACGTGCTCGGTGCGCTGGCTTCCGGCTTCCTGCTGTACGGCATTTCCATGCTGTACGGTGCAACCGGCTCGCTCGACCTGAACGAAGTGTTCAAGGCGATCGGCACGAGCCACTACGATCCGAGCGTGCTGCTGTTCGGCGTGATCTTTATCGTGGCAGGCGTGGCGTTCAAGATGGGCGCGGTGCCGTTCCATATGTGGGTGCCTGACGTGTATCAGGGCGCTCCGACGGCCATGACGCTGATGGTCGGTGGCGGTCCGAAGGTGGCGGCATTCGCGTGGGGCCTGCGCTTCCTCGTGATGGGTCTGCTGCCGCTTGCGGTCGAATGGCAGGAAATGCTGGTGATCCTGGCGGCGCTGTCGCTGATTGTCGGCAACATCACCGGTATCGTGCAACGCAACGTCAAGCGGATGCTCGCGTATTCGGCGATCTCGAACATGGGCTTCGTGCTGCTGGGCCTGCTGGCCGGCGTGGTCGACCACAAGACCACGGGCGCCGCCAACGCGTACGGCTCGGCGATGTACTACAGCATCGTCTACCTGATCACGACGATGGGCACCTTCGGCATCATCATGCTGCTGGCACGCCGCGATTTCGAAGCGGATACGCTCGAAGACTTCAAGGGCCTGAATCAACGCAGCCCGGTGTTTGCGTTCGTCATGATGGTGATGATGTTCTCGCTCGCCGGCATCCCGCCCGCGGTCGGCTTCTACGCCAAGCTCGCGGTGCTGCAGGCAACCATGAATGCCGGGTTGACCTGGCTGACCGTGTTGGCCGTGATCACCTCGCTGTTCGGTGCCTTCTACTACCTGCGTATCGTCAAGCTGATGTACTTCGACGAACCGCAAGACAAGTCGCCGATCCTCGCCGACACGAGCACGCGTGCATTGCTGGCGGTTAATGGTGTTGCCGTGCTGGTGCTCGGTATCGTGCCGGATCCGCTGTTGAAGGCCTGCCTGCAGGCTATCCAGCACACGCTGCTGCTCTGATGTCGGCTGCGGGTTGGTTTATCGTGTTGTTGGCGCTGGTCGGCGCCAACCTGCCGTTCCTGAATCAGCGTCTCTTCGCCGCCGTGCCCTTGAAAGTGGCGAAGAAGAGCGCCTGGATCCGGATTGCCGAGTTGATCGTGCTGTACTTCATCGTCGGTGCGCTCGGTTTCCTGCTGGAAGCGCGCGCGGGTAACCGCTTCGAGCAGGGGTGGCAGTTCTACGCGATCACGTTCGCGTTGTTCGTCGTATTCGCATTCCCCGGCTTTGCCTTCCAGTATCTCGTCAAACGTCGCTGACGGCCTCTCGCCGTCGCGCACCACGCTGTCCTGAGGTCGCATATGGCTGAACTTCCCGATCACGACGCCGCGCTCACCGAGACCTGTCTCGAGAGCAAAACGATCCATCAAGGGCCATTCCTGACGCTCAAGTGCGATACGGTCCGCTTGCCCGACGGTAAGCAGGCCACTCGCGAGTATGTTCAGCATCCGGGCGCCGTGATGGTGATTCCGCTATTCGACGACGGTCGCGTGTTGCTGGAAAACCAGTACCGCTATCCGATGGGTAAGGTTATGGTCGAGTATCCGGCGGGCAAGCTCGATCCGAACGAAGGCGCGCTGGCCTGCGCGAAACGCGAACTGCAGGAAGAGACTGGCTATACGGCGCGCGAGTATGTCTATCTGACGCGCATTCATCCGATCATTTCCTACTCGACTGAATTCATCGATATTTACCTGGCGCGTGGGTTGACTGCCGGCGAGCGCAAACTCGACGACGGCGAATTCCTCGAACTGTTCACGGCCAGCGTCACCGATATGTTGGAATGGGTACGCACGGGCAAGGTGACGGACGTGAAAACCATCATTGGCACGTTCTGGCTGGAGAAGGTTTTGGCGGGTACCTGGCCAATGGCCGAGCCGCAATAGCGTGCACGGTTCAGAACGCTGAACGGGCGCGATTCACACGCTGGTTAGACAATCCGCAAAAAGAGCCCCTGTTGGTCTACGACCGGCAGGGGCTTTGTCATTGTGAGCACGATATCGACTCGATGCGTTGCCCACGTGTCTGAAAAACGGGCTCCAGTCCTATGCCATCTGACAGTCTCGCCCTGTGGTCGTTGCCGCTCTAGTATCGACGTCTGGCAACGGAGTCTGTTATCGCAGTTATTTTGGATAACGAAGAGTGTGGGATGTATTCGGTTATGGCCACGCGCGCATGGTTGTCACTTGACAACCATGCGCGCGTGGACTAAATTGGAGGGTATAGATGGTTCGTGGAGTCCATTCAAAGAAAGAGGTCGAGGCGGCGCTGGCTTACGCGGAAAGAAACGGCTGGCGTGTGCAAGGCGGCGGTAAAGGTCACGCATGGGGAAAGATTTACTGTCCCTACAACGACGCGGAATGCCGTTGCGGCGAGTTCTGCATCTCGAGTGTGTGGAGTACGCCAAAGAATCCCGGCAATCACGCAAAGCACCTCAGGCGCATTGTCGATAATTGCACGACACGTCGGCAGTAAAAGTGTTCGAAAGGCAAAAGCCCGAAGCTGAATGAAGGCAGGAGTAGCTTATGGAATATGTGTTCACCTTGAAGTACCGGCTCGCGGCTGAAGATTGCGATCTCGACGAGATCGTCGAGCGGTTGGGCGAAGCCGGATGTGACGACGCTACGATCGGCGTGGGGCAACCGGGGCGCATGGCGCTGGTTTTTGCTCGCGAAGGCGCGTCGGCGTTCGAAGCGCTCATCAGTGCACTCAAAGATATCAAGCAGGCAGTGCCGTCTGCGCGCCTTGTCGAGGCGGGGCCGGACTTCGTCGGCCTGACGGATGTCGCTGAGGTCGCGGGCGTGTCAAGGCAAAACATGCGTAAGCTGATGCTGAGCCACGCAATCGACTTTCCGTCGCCGGTTCACGAGGGCAGTGCGTCGGTGTGGCATCTGTCGGACATCCTTGGCTGGCTGACCGCGCGTGGCGGGTATGACATCAAGGCGGACGTATTCGATGTCGCGAAATCGGCCAAACAGATCAACCTTGCCAAAGAGGCGCGCGAACTCGAACCGCAGCTTAACCGCCGCCTCGAATTTCTGGTGGCTTAAAAGGGGCGCAGCGAGTAGCTGCGCGAACCCATGAGTTCGATACGACCAGCGTGCCTTTTTGTTGACGGGTTCGGCGTGCCGTTCACCGATTGAGCCACCTTCGGCAGCCCACTGCGCAAAGCGTTAAAATCGCGCACCGCGTTCGATTTGTCAGCGACGCCTGGCGTCAACGCGCCGTCCGTAAAAATTTACGAACGACCGTTCACAAATTTCCATTTTGCGCTAAACTGGCACGCAAGCCCTGATTCCACATGAAGGTCCTCGATTTACAGTGTCCGCATGGCCATCGGTTCGAAGGCTGGTTTGCTTCGGCTGATGACTTCGAGTCGCAGCAGTCCCGCAAGCTCGTCGAATGTCCGATCTGCGGTGCGAACGAAGTGAGCCGTCTGCCGTCGGCGCCCCGACTGAATCTGTCGGGAGCGACCGAAGCGAAAGTCCCTGCGGATAGTGGAGAAATGCAGGCACGCGTCATGCGTGCCTTGCGCGAGGTACTGGAAAAGACAGAGAACGTGGGCGACCGCTTCGCCGAGGAAGCACGGCGCATTCATTACAACGAAGCGCCAGCACGCAATATTCGCGGTGTCACGACACCGGAAGACGCGAAAGCCTTGGTCGAAGAAGGCATCGAAGTGATGCCGCTGCCGATCCCGGCTGCCTTGAAGGAACCGCTGCAATAGCGCAGTGGCTCACTGGCAGCGGGCGGTTGCGGCCAGGAGACACGACGCATGAATCTGGACTATTCCCCCGCTGACGACGCATTCCGCGCCGACATCCGCGCCTGGCTCGAAGCGAATCTGCCTCGCGAGCTGAGCGACAAAGTACTCAATCACAAGCGTCTGAACCGCGAAGACTTCGCGGGTTGGCACAAGCTGCTCGGCACGCGCGGCTGGTCGGTCATCGCGTGGCCGAAAGAATACGGCGGCCCGGGCTGGGACGCGACCCAACGGCATATCTGGGACGAAGAGTGCGCGCGTATCGGTGCGCCGTCCGTCCTGCCGTTCGGCGTCTCGATGGTAGCGCCCGTGCTGATGAAGTACGGCAATGAGGCTCAGAAACGCCACTATCTGCCGCGCATTCTCGACGGCACGGACTGGTGGTGTCAGGGCTATTCCGAACCGGGCTCCGGTTCCGACTTGGCCTCGCTGCGCGCGCGTGCCGAGCGCGTTGGCGATCACTATGTGGTCAACGGCCAGAAAACCTGGACTACGCTCGGCCAGTACGCCGACATGATGTTCTGCCTCGTGCGCACCGATAGCGGCGCTAAAAAGCAGGAGGGTATCTCGTTCCTGTTGATCGACATGAAAACGCCCGGTATTACCGTGCGCCCGATCATCACGCTCGACGAAGACCACGAAGTCAACGAAGTCTTTTTCGAGGACGTGAAAGTGCCGGTCGACAATCTGGTCGGCGAAGAGAATCGTGGCTGGACCTATGCGAAGTACCTGCTCGGGCACGAACGCACCGGTATTGCGCGCGTTGGGCAATCGAAGCGCGAACTCGTATTCCTGAAGCGCCTCGCGCTGGATCAGAAGAAGAACGGCAAGCCGCTGCTGCAAGATCCTGTGTTCACCGCGAAAGTCGCGAGCCTCGAGATCGAACTGATGGCACTCGAAGTCACCGTGCAACGCGTGGTCGCCAATGAAACGGGCGGACGTGGGCCTGGGCCGGAAGCATCGATGCTCAAAATCAAGGGCACGGAAGTGCAGCAGGCGCTGACCGAACTGATGTTCGAAGCGATCGGGCCCCTCGCCGCGCCATTCGACGTGCCATTCCTCGAAGGCGAACGCGAGCACAGCCTCGCCGGTGACGATGACGCCGCGCCGCTGGCCGCGTACTACTTCAACTTCCGCAAGACGTCGATTTACGGCGGCTCGAACGAAATTCAAAAGAACATCATCGCGCAGATGATTCTCGGACTCTGAGGAGCGGCGCATGGACTTCACTTTCAACGACGAACAACAGCAATTTGCTGACGCGCTGCGCCGCTACCTTGACAAGAGCTACGGGTTCGAAGCGCGCCAGGCGATCGTGCAATCGGAAACCGGGGTGTCGGACGCGCACTGGACAGCTTTTACCGAACTGGGCCTGACTGCGTTGCCGGTGCCGGAAGCGCAGGGTGGCTTCAACGGCAGCCCGATCGACATGCTGGTGGTCATGCAGGAGCTCGGGCGTGCTCTGGTGGTCGAGCCGTATTGGGCGACTGCGGTGGGTATCGAGGCGCTGCGGCTGGCGGGCACCGGGCAGGGCGAAGACGCGTCGCTGCTCGAACGCGCGGCCCAGGGCGAGATCAAGCTGGCAGTGGCCTTTCACGAGCCGCACGCACGCTACGATCTGTTCGAGGTCGACACGGTTGCGAACGGTCAGGGCAATCAGCAGACGTTGACCGGCACGAAATCGGTTGTGCTGCACGGCGCGCAAGCGGATTACTGGATCGTGCCGGCTCGGCTGAATGGCGAGATCGCGCTTTTTGTGGTCGTCCGCGATGCGGCCGGTGTCAAAGTCACTGACTACCGCACAATCGACGGTCAGCGCGCCGCGACACTCGAGTTCGATGGCACACCTGCACGCCAGCTCACCGGCAAACACTCGGGCGCCGCGGCGCTCGAGCACATTGCAGACTACGGCACGGTATTGCTGTGCGCGGAAGCGGTCGGCGCGCTCGACGCACTGAACCATGCAACGGGCGAGTACACCAAGACGCGCCAGCAGTTTGGCCAGCCGATCGCGCGTTTCCAGGCGCTACAGCATCGCATGGTCGAGATGTTGATTCACGCCGAGCAGGCGCGTTCGATCACATACCTGGCGGCCGTGCGTTACACCAGCGCTGACGCCGAGGAACGTCGCCGTGCCGTCTCCGCAGCGAAGGCGCGGGTCGGCCAGGCCGCCCGTTTCGTCGGTCAGCAGGCGGTGCAGTTGCACGGAGGCATGGGCGTCACGAACGAGGTCGCCGCGGCGCATCTGTTCAAACGTCTTGCTATCATCGAAACCACATTGGGCGATGTCGATCACCATCTCGCGCGGTTCGCCGCGCTGCCCGGCTTTGTCTCGACCGAAGCCTGATCAGCCGGCCGAATCGGATAAGAAAGAGGTGTGCGATGGGTCTGAGTTACGAGGACATGGTAGTCGGCACGACTACGGAAATCGGCAAGCATACTTTCACGCGTGAAGAGATCGTCGAGTTCGCGGAGAAGTTCGATCCGCAGCCGTTTCACCTGGACGAGGCTGCAGCCGCAGCGTCGCCGTTTCGTGGGTTGGTCGCAAGCGGCTGGCATACCTGTTCGGTCATGATGGGCATGCTGGTGCGCAACGCGATCGCGGGTTCCACGTCGATGGGCTCGCCCGGTATCGACGAGATCCGCTGGTTGAAGCCGGTGCGTGTCGGCGACACGATCACGATGATGAACGCGGTGCTCGACAAACGTGTTTCGGAGAGTAAGCCGGATCGCGGCATCGTTTCGACGCAGTGGGAAGGCATCAACCAGCACGGCGAAACCGTGATTACGGTGCGTTCGAAAGGCTTGTTCGGACTGCGCAATCCGGGCGCCGCGTCATGACGGACAGCAACGCGGTAGCCGCCGTAACGTTTGGAGACGCAGCGGCGTTGCGTGCGCTGATTGGCGCTGAGCCGCTCGTTAGCGACTGGCTGACGGTCGATCAGGCGAGCGTCGATCGTTTCGCTGAGGCCACCGGCGATCATCAGTGGATTCACGTCGACCCCGAGCGGGCACGGCGTGAGTCACCGTTTGGTGGTCCGGTCGCGCATGGGTTCATGACGCTGTCGTTGATCCCTGCGCTGCTCGGCAAGACGGTGGCGCTTAGAGCGTGTTAGGCACTTTGAAGTACTGGCACCGCGTGAACGAGCATAAGTATTGCGAAGACCACGAAATGAAGCCCGGCAAGCGTTTCGGGTAGTCGCTCGTAATCACGTGCGAGGCGAC
>CABFVV010000146.1_pt1 | contig 18312 bp, 20 predicted proteins | sample 8864751 | NCBI WGS metagenome assembly CABFVV01 (sample SAMEA5735770, study PRJEB23740) | soil metagenome | biome: forest; feature: forest soil; material: soil | place: USA | collected 2013-10-13 | depth 0.1 m | reverse complement strand
AGATCAACGAGCCACCGTTCGAGCTGCGCACTATCGCGACGCCCGCACGCCTCGAGCATGCGCGTCACGCACACGCCCGCGTCCCCAAGCGGGCCCTTCAGATCCGCGTTGAGTTCCGTCACGAGGCTTCCGACCAACGCCATCTTGCCCGCGTGTGAACGCAATTACGCCGTGGGCTGAGTTGTGCGCGGTGGTCGAACCGCATTTTCCGAAGCGGGGCAACGGCCGCTTGCCGATTGGTCTGGAGCGCATGCTGCGCATCCACTTCATTCAGCACTGGTTCAATCCGGCGGACTTTGCCTGCGAAGAAGCGCTGTACGACAGCGTCAGCCTGCGTCGCTTTGTCGGGATTGACCTGGGCTGTGAAGCCGTACCGGACGCGACGACGCTGCTCAAATTCCGGCGCCTGCTTGAGACGCACAAACTGGGCGAGCATCTGTTTGCCGAAGTCGGTCGGGTGCTGCAGGCCAGCGGCATGAAGCTCAGGAGCGGCACCATCGTGGACGCCACGATCATCGGCGCGCCGGGCTCGACGAAGAATCAGCAGAAGGCGCGCGATCCGGAGATGCATCAGACCCGCAAGCAGCAATGCTGTCACCCTATGGAAAGCGACGTTCATGAGCCGCAAGATTGGCACTCGTCATCAACTGGTACCAGTCCTGTTCAGCCTGCGCCTTGCGCTGCGCGACATCATCGAGCGCGTCCTTGTACGCGCCGCTCGTCATCTCTTCCGTCCGCTCGCCCAACGCCTCCAGCTCATCGTGGAACGGTTTGGTCATCCCGTTGAAGTCGTGTGCATGGCTGCGCTGCAGCGCCTTTTGCCACGGCCCGTAGCCCGCCAGGAACGTTACCATCTGCGGGCCGCCCTCGAGCGCGCGCACCCGTGACTTGGCCTCTTCCAGGTCCTGTGCGCTGACTTGCGAGCACGCGAAATACAGCATCTCCCGGTTGCGTCCCGGCAGATCCAGCGTTTCGCGCAACTGCACCTGATATGCGAGATACACCTCGATTTCGTCGACCGTGCGCAACGACGCCACTTTCTCGCGTGCAATCTGCTGCAGCGTCTCCTGGCGAAACAATTGCCTGCCCAGTGCCAGCACCTGTGTGCCGCTCAGCTCGCCGCGCTCCGCGCGCCGGTTGACCACCGCGTGCTCGAGGTTCTGAAAGCCCAGAGCCACTCGGTCGCCACAGGTGCCCAACGCTTCGCCGGCCATCATGAAACACTGCGCGCGCAGGTCCGCGTCGTGCCTCATGCCCTGCAGCAGGTCGGCCACGCGCCGCTGCAGATCCATGCGCGTCATCGGGTTCTGCGCATCGGCCGTATGCGACAGGCGCTCGAGCAACTGCGTGAACGATGGCGCGTTCGCCTCGTCATCGAACGCGTGCCAGCCGCTGAAGGCCTCGTCGCCCGAACTGCGCGCTTGCGGAGCCCACTCCGTCACCGCCTGAACGAGCGGACTAACCGGGTTATCGACGCTCGCCTCGTCGCGGATGCAGAAGTCGATGCGCGGCCCACACTCCGCGGCTGCCGCCTGGATGTCCTGTAATACGGCCCTGGAAATCGGGTTTCCGGTCAGATACACCGTGCAGGTGGGCTGCAGATTCATGTGCGATGACGGCAGCGACGTCAACTGGTTCCAGCTCACGTCGAGGCAGGTCAGCGTGTGCAGCTCGCCGAGCACATCGGGCAGCGCGGTCAGCCCATTGCCTTCTGCCTCCAGCGTCTCGAGCAAATGCAGTTGGCCAATCGAATCGGGCAGCGACGTCAACTGGTTCGAGGCCACATCGAGGCAGGTCAGCACGCGCAGCTCGCCGAACACATCGGGCAGCGTGGTCAGCCCATTGCCCGATGCATCCAGCCCCTCAAGCCGATGCAGTTGTTCAATCCAATCAGGCAGCAACGTCAACTCGTTCCCGGCCACGTCCAGGTGGGTCAGCGCGTGCATGTCGGCGAGTGACTCGGGCAGCGCAGTCAGCGCATTGCCCGATACATCCAGCCTCTCGAGCCGATGCAGTCGGCCAATCGAATCCGGCAGCGACAGCAGCCCGTTCCCGCGCACGTACAGGTCGGTCAGCGCGCACAGTTCCCCGAGCGACTCGGGCAGCGCGGTCAGCGCATTGCGCTCCGCACTCAGCTTATCGAGCCGATGCAGTCGGCCAATCGAATCTGGCAGCGACAGCAGCTCGCTCCCGTTCACGTTCAGGTCGGTCAGCCAGTCGAGCTGGCCGAGCAAATCGGGCAACGACGACAGGCGGAGGTTTTGCAGGTATAGCGCGGGCGACTTGTCCCGGTAGCACGCCTCGATTTGATTGCAAGCGCGACGCGCGGAAAAAGCTTGGTCTGGGGGGACTCCATCCCGCCACGCGCGAAGCGCATCCATGAACCCTGTAAAGGGAACCAGGTCTGCACGCCCCTGATGCGCGAGCGGAACGCCATCGGCACTCGCGCGCCCGCGAGACGCGATGTTCCCATCCGAGACATGGCAAAGTGAACGCTCGGGCGACGCCGCGTCTGCGAAAGATTGTGGAACGTGGGATGCTGAACGCGCGGTGGCGGTGCTTCTATTTTCCAGGCGCGAGGTGAGTCGCGTCAGGCGTGAAAGCATGGCATTTCCTGCCGACTCGCGTTCCCTGAACGCCAACGCCGGTGGATGTGATGCCTCGGCAAGGTCGGGTCGCCCGTCTGCTCCCTGGCCACTGACTGCCTCCTCGGAAGTACCCTCACTGACTCTCATGTACCCTTTCTCCTGACTGTTGCGACGGTTTGGGCTGGTGACTATTGTCAGCGCGATTGTTCACGCGCGTGCTGGCTTTGACGAGCACGTGCCTGCCTTCTCAAGTTTCTGAGTTCGACGCGGGCGCCTGACTGTTCGACGTACGGCAGGAAGTCGATCTGACTTTCGAGCGATCTCAGAGGCAAGGTCTGGTGTTCCATCGGGAGCCGCCCGATCACCGCAAGCACAGCGCTCAAGGCGGCCCCCCGCTGCCCGCTTGGCAGGGCACGGATTCGCCTTGCGAGCCATGTCAGCAGCCCTTCGTGCGACATCAGGGGGGCAGGCGGGAGCAGCGCGACCGGGTGTTCCTCCGCGAGCTGTCCGGTCGCTGCAGCCACCCGGTTGAAGATGACTTGCCGATGCTCGTCCGGCAGGTAACTGATCGACTGTGCGAGAGCCTTCAGCGACGCGGCGCGGTGTTCCACCCGGAGCTGCCCGGTTGCCGCGAACACATGGTTCAAGGCGGCCTGCCGCGGCTCGTCCGGTAGGCGAACGATCGGCTCTGCGAGAGCCGCCAGTGGCATGGCCTGGCGTTCCTCGGGGAGCTGCCCGGTTGCTGCGAGCACATTGCTGACGGCGGCCTGCCACTGCTCTTTCGGCAGGTCAATGATCAACTGTGAGAGAGCCTGCAGCGGCGTGGCCCGGTGTTCCTTGGGGAGTTGCCCGGTCGCTGCGAGCACATCGCTGAAGCCGGCCTGCCGCTGCCCGGCCGGTAGGAAAATAATCGACTCTGAGAGAGCCTTCAGTGGCGTGGCCCGGTGTTCCTTGGGGAGCTGCGCGGTCGCCGCCAGCACACCATCGAAGGCGGCGCACTTATGCACGTCCGGCAGATCGGCAAACCGATCTCTGAGCGTTGCCAGCAACTCGGTCCGGTCTTTCACCGGGAGCTGAGTGGCTGCTTCAAGCACGCCGTTGAAAGCTGTCTGCCTCTGGTTGCTCCCTAGCCAGTTGATTTGACCAGCGAGAGCCGTTAGCGGTCCGCGCCGGAAGATCGGCACGAGGTTCTGGATCGATCGCAAACGTTCTTGCACATCTTCCAGGCTGAGAATGTTCCGTACGTCGAGAGTAAAGCGCGCTCTTTCTCTTTCATCCTTCAATATGTCATAAGTCTCCCGGCCCACCATTGCCAGCCTAACCATGTCTTGTCTTCGCAATTTCGCTGCGATTTCCCGAATCAAGGGCGCAGGCAGTTGGGCGAGTTGGGTGGCCCGGCGAGACGAGACCGTTGCGCCGAACCCGGATGTCAGCGGCACTTCCTTCAGAGGTGAGGCCAGTTTGTCGAGCGCAGATGGTGTGACGGGGCGAGAGGATTCTGCCTGAGCAAACTGCAGTTCGTGGTGTGCTGTTGCACCGTGGGCCTCGGAGCTATCTGGAGCCAACGTAGTGCCGATTGCCTCGCCAGAACGGATTGGGTTGGTTCGCATAAGAATGCCTCTCTTGGTCTTGTCGCCGATTTTTCGCCGAATCAGTCGATTGGTAACCCGTTGTCGTTATCGGTTCCTCACGAAGGCAGCACGCCCGAGTGGCCAAGACCGTCGTGCAACGCCCGCTTTCCACTTCGCTGCCGCCAGTTCGAGTGACACAGCCAGTACCGCGTCTGTGGCATGCATCCTGCTCGACCGACTCGTGCGCATGACATCCTCCGTTGAGCAAGTCTCGACACGCTGACTCTACGGATCAGAGCGTTGTCTCTCCTGCTACATTGGGTTGTGAGGCGGAACCCCTATAAGGACAGCAGGAGCACGCTCGGGACTGACAGGAGCCTGAAATGGCGCGCACAGATCTGGCGGTACTCGCTGGCGTCGGAATTCTCGCGCTGGCCTGTCTCGTCGTGTACGGCATCTACCTGTACTGGAGTAGCGATAGCTACCGCGATCGAAAGCGGCAATTGGAGCCGCAGATAGGCAGTGCGCATGCGATCCAGAAGAATGAGAAACAGTTTTCGGGAACTGAGGCCACTATGGGCACGCAACTAAGCCATCGGTGTAAGACCTCGCTGTATCGGGGCATGTCGGCAACACGCAGGACGAAAGTATCGTGTTTCTGATGGCAGGCAGCCCCGAAGATGCCCAAAAACGTGCGACTGACGCGCTGGCCGCTATCCATTGCATCGTCGCGCCCGATGAAGGGTATCTCTACAACCTCGCCTCGTTCCGCGAGCTGATTGATGATGGTGTCAGCGAGGATGGAGAATTGCGGATATTCGAGATTGCATGGGGAGGCCCGAACATCAGCGCGTGGGCTGAGCATCCGCTTTTTCTGACCGACGCCCCTACCTTGCTTGGCAAGTGGGCTGAGTTATACGCGGACCTTGCGCGGGAGATGCTACCCGTGCGATCAACCGGGCCCGAAGTTGACGATCGGCGCAGCAATACCCGGTACTACCTTGGTGACGCTGGCAGCATCAAGCGGTCAACGAAGAGCCTTTTTATTTCCGCCAATGACCGAACGGCGTGTACGCACGCCGAGATCTCGAAGGCTGTGCTTGTAACGCACGTACCAGTGCACGCATTGGACGATGATTTCGCGGTCGAAGTGGCGGCCGCTGAACAGCCAGTCGATGTCTCCGGACTTACTCATTGAGTGCTCGCGCTCGCCAAAAACCGAGCATCACCCACTGTTTCTCTGATTTGCACCAGAGTCATGAGGGGCACGGCTTGGCGTTTTCCGGCTAATACAGGCCGAAAATGTCGTGAGCGGTCCAGCTATAGTGCGTTCGTTCTTAAAACGCCTCGTGCAACTTCGAATCCGTGTCTTCCAGATGAAATAAGTCCCGTGGCAGCCGGGTCCATAAGCCGCTGACCAAAGTGCTTTGTTGCTGATTGATAGGGCGTCGGCAAGCGAGCAGTCTCTCGCCAATCATTTTGCGCTGGTCGCATGCCGGAGTGGTCACGGAAACGGACATCTCATTAATGGGCTCATGCGCGCGGTGTATCCGAACTGGTTTCTGCAGCGTGCCGGATACGGCACTTACTCAGCCAAACAATTCAAGATTGCCGAGTACGCCGTTGAAGCCACCTTTGCACATGCTCATGAGTCTGGAGAATGGCAGCTGGCGGTCAAACGCGTCGACAAATTAACGATGCGCGTCCGGATGGATCGCGTTGAGCACTTTGGTCCGGTCGATCGTCAACGTGAGCAACGGTCCGTCGACCTCGTAGCGGCAGTAACGGTAGGCGTCTGGTGTCATCTGCGACTTCCTGATACGTTCAATCGAGCGGAACCGTCAGCTGGCCGATCACGACTCGCGTCCGGGGTCGCACGCCACGCCACCAGGCGAAGGCTTCTGCTGCCTGCTCCACCAGCATGCCGACGCCGTCCGCGACACCCACTACGCCCGCATTGCGCGCGAGCCGCAAGAAGGGCGTCAGCCGCTTGCCGTAGGCCAGCTCATAGGCGGTACACTCCGGGCTGAAGACACTCGGTGGAACCGGCGGTAACTCGCCAGTGAGACTGGCCGAAGTCGCGTTGACGATCAGGTCGAAGTGTCCCATCGCTTCAAGATCGCCGTAGCCGCAGGCGAGCAGCGGACCGCCCGCGACAACCTGCGCGACCAGCGCCTGGACCTTCGGGACGTCCCGGTTCGCAATCACGAGTTCAGCGGGTCGCGCCGCGATGAACGGCAGCAATGCTCCACGCACCGCGCCACCCGCGCCAAGGACCAGCACGCGCTTGCCGGCCATCGGCAGGCTCAGGTTGACTTCGATATCGCGCACCAGGCCGACACCGTCGAAGTTCTCGGCCACGATCCGCCCGTCCTTGAAGCTCAGCGCGTTAGCGGCGCCAGCCAGCGCCGCCCGCTCGCTGCGTTCATCGGCGATCGCGAACGCCTTCAGCTTGAACGGCGCGGTCACGTTCATGCCCTTGCCACCGGCCGCGACGAACGCACGCACGGTCCTGGCGAAGGCGTCGTGCGGCTCCAGCGGACCCTCGATCGCCGTATAGGACATGTCCTGCTGCGACTCTTTTGCAAAGAGTCCGTGGATCAGCGGAGATTTCGTGTGTCCAATCGGGTTGCCGATCACTGCGTACTGGTCGCTCATCATGGCCTCACCGTCGAATACAACACACCATCGGTTTGCATCGCGTCGATTTCGGCTGCGCCAAAGCCCAGCGACTGCGCCACTTCCGCGTTGTGCTGACCGAGATCGGGCGCGACCTCACGAATCGTCGTGTCGCAGTCCGAGAAGCGAAAGGGCAGGTTCGGCAGACGCAACTTCCCGTAGCGCGGGTGCTCCTGCTCGACGACCATGCCTCGCGCGACGATCTGCGGATCGGTGAGTACTTCGTCGATGCGTTGCACCTTCGCACAAGGCACGTCAATGCCATCGAGCAGGTCCAGCACCTGTGCGACCGGCTGGCTGGCCACCCAGGGTTTCACGATGGACAGAATCTCCAGCCGGTTCGTATTGCGTCCCGCGAGGGTGTGAAAACGCGTGTCGGTGCCGAAGCCAGCGGGGCCGCCATGCGCTTCGATCAGCGCTGCGAAGCGCTTCCACGCTTCGTCTACTTGCGCGGCGATCACAAGGTCGCCATCAGCGGCACGGAACACGCCGTAGAGCGTCGACGTCGGCATGTCGTGGCCGGTCTGCTCGGGGACGATGCCTTGCATCGTGTAGCACTGCACCGCGTACTCGTGCATCGACACCAGCGTGTCGTACAGCGCCATATCGATGTGCTGGCCCCGGCCGCTCTTCACGCGGCCGAGTAGCGCTGCGTTGATCGCCGCCACCGCGTGAATGCCGGTGTACATGTCGCCGAGCGAGATGCGCATCAGCGGCGGTGGCTCGCCGGGATTGCCGATCATCTGCATGATCCCACTCTTGGCTTCGGCAATCAGGCCGAAGCCGGCGCGATGCGCGTCCGGTCCCGTATGGCCGTATGCCGAGATCGAGCAGTAGACGAGGCCCGGATTGCGTGCGGACAACTCCTCATAGCCCAGCCCGAGCTTGTTCAGCGCGCCGGGCCGGTAGTTCTCGACAAACACATCCGCCGAGTCGCACAGGCGCTGCATGAATTCCTTGCCGCGCGAGTCCTTCATGTCGACGCTAACGCCGCGTTTGCCCATGTTGAGCTGCAGGAAGTAGCCGCTCTGCTCATCATCGAGCACGGTGGCGTGCTGACGTCCAGCATCGCCGCTGACCGGACGTTCGACCTTGATGACTTCGGCGCCGAGCGCCGCGAGGCAGCGCCCGACGTACGGGCCGGCCAGAAAATGGCTGTAGTCGACGACGCGAATACCTTCGAGAGGACGGGCTTGCATCAGAACGCTCCCGGCCGGCGCGGCACCATCAGACGATGTTCGCCGTGCTGGACAACCTGGCCATCCTGATTGATCAGATCTGAGGGCAGCACGACGATGCCCCAGTCTGGGCGGCTTTTGCTCGCACGCATCGCGCTCACGTGGAATTTCACGTGCAGCACGTCGTTGACCTTGATCGGCAGGTTGAAATCCCATGTCCAGCCGAGCGACATGCCGGGCAGGAAACGGTAAGTGCTTTGGGTCTTGAGGCCATCGGCGATAGACAAGCCAAACAGACCGTGTGCGACGATCGATCCGAAGTGACTCGCGTTCGCGTATGCCTCGTCTACGTGGACCGGTGTGTGATCGCCAGTGAGATCGGCGTAGGCCAGAATGCGTTCTTTGGTCACCGTGTAAGTCGGGCTTACGCATTCGTCGCCTTCGCGGGCATCGTCCCAGTATTTATCGACGATCGTCATGTCACACCTCCGCGCGCGGGTTGATGTTCAGTGCACGCGCCACGCACGAGGCTGGCTTGGCCTGAATCAGTTCGACGGCGAGTCCGTCCGGCAGGCGCAACCAGTTGCGTCCCTGCGGCATTTCGCTGACGTCGTATCGATGCGCGGCGGCGAGCGCCGCCTCCATGTCTTCGCACATCACGCCGAGATGACCGAGCCGGCCTTCGGGCGCGTCATGGTTCGGGTTATGGATGAATTGCAGACCGCCGAGCGTCCAGTACTGCCGGGGTTCCTCGACCGTGCCGTCGACCTCGCGCATCGTCATGCCGAGCACGTCCTCGAAAAAACGGATATGCCAGTGAATGTCTTTCACCCAGATGGCGACGTGCTCCAGATAGGCCTTGCTGCCGTTCATGCGGTTGTCTCCAGATGTTGTCGGTCGGTCATGGCGCGCTCGATGCCCTTGATGCAGGCCACCAGCGTCGCGTTGACCGGGGTCGGCACGCCATGCCGTTGTCCCCAGCGCACGACCGCGCCGTTGATAAAGTCGATTTCGGTGATGGAGCCCTTTTCAAGGCTCTGCAACATCGAGGTCTTGAAGGCAGGGGAGAGTCCTTCTCCGGCAAGCGTCCACGGGCGTTCGGGATCGGTGATGGAGAGCCTCACACCGGCGGAGTGCGCAACCGCCATCGCCTCGGCGACCGCTGCGAGCGCGGTCGTCTTCAGAAGCGCTTCGTCGTAGAGTTGGCCGTACGTCAGGCCGGTGATGCCGGTCAGCGCGCCAGTCGCGACATTGACCAGCAGCTTGTCCCACATCGTGCCGACGATGTTGTCGCTGACCGTGGTGGCCAGTCCGGCGGCGTTGAAGGTTTCGGCGAGCGCCGTTGCGCGAGAGGTAATCCGGCCATCGAGTTCGCCGATGTAGGTGGCTTTGCCGGCGACGCCTGACTCGATGTGGCCCGGGTTGCGCATCACGCCGCCAACGTACGTCTTGCCAGCCAGCACGCGTTCGCGCCCCACGATGCCGGCGAGCACGTCTTCGTGCCCCAGGCCGTTCTGCAACGACAGGACCAGCGTTTCGGGCCCGATCAGCGCCAGTGCGCCGCGCATCGCGGCATCGGTATGAAATGATTTGACCAGCACGACAACCAGGTCGACGACGCCGGCCTCGGCCGCCTGTGTCGCCGCGCGGACCTTCACGCGACGGGAACCCTCCGCATCGTCCACCTGCAGACCATCACGCCTCATCGCCTCCACATGCACTGCCGAACGGTTCAGCAACCAGGCCTCATTGCCGCCTTCGGTCAGCGCCGCGCCAATGGCACAGCCCAGTGCCCCCGCACCCAGAATCGCAATCTTCACTGCCATCTCCTTAACATGGAGATCAAGATACGAGTAGGCGCTCATGTCGGCAATACAATGATCACAATGACATCATTGCTCCAGGCAATATAGGGGGCAAACTCGCGACTGTAAGCAGCAAATATCCATTCGCGGAGCGGCGCCTGCACCGGCCGATTTGCCAATGTCAAGGCGGCGGCTTCTTACCTAAGCCGTGCCCGCGCATGCAGCAGCACTGTGCCGATTCCGCTGATGGCGATCACGATCATGCCCAAGGCCGTCCATAGGTCGGGGACCTTGCCAAAGAACGCCCAGCTAAACAGCGTCGCGAATGCGAGTTGCGCATAGCCGAACGGGGTGAGCACGGCGAGCGGTGTTCTGCGCAATGCCTGTAGCATCAGCAGATGGCCGAAGGTTGCAAGCGACGCCATCACGAGAACCAGCAGCCAGCTACCAACCGTCACCTTGCGGATTTCGGGTAAGAGGCCCGCCTGATCGACCCATAGCAGTGCAGCAAGCACGATGCTCGCAACCACTGCAGTAATGAAATTGGTGGTGATCGGGTCGCCTGCCGTCGACAATTTGCTGGACACGACCTGAAAGCATGCAAAGGTCGCGGCGGCGCCAATCGGGAATGCAACTGTCCAGCTAAAATCGCCGCTGCCTGGCCGCACGACGATCAGCATCCCGATAAAGCCCAAAACGACCATCGACCATTTGCTTTTCGGCACGTCTTCGTTGAGCAGGGTTGCCGCAAGCAGCGTTGAAATCAGCGGCGCCATCATCGCCAGCGATGTAGTGACGGGGAGCGGCAAATAGCGCAGACCCGCAAATGTGCAGGCCGAGTTGAGGAGGAGAAGGAAAGCGCGCAGGAGTTGCAGTTTTAGCACGCCGGCGTCGCGGAAATGTTCAATGCCACGCCTTGCCTGCCAGACGCCAAGGGCGACCGCCTGGAAGCTGTAACGTCCGAGAAGCAGGGCTACGAGTGGCACTGCCGAGCCGATGACCTTGACGACGGAATCGCTCGCGGCGAACGTTGCGGTCGTAGCAACCATCAGCGCAATGCCGGCCTCGGCGGTCATCGGGAGTGTGATTTGACGTTTCAAATCGATGCCTTTGGTATTGCCCGCCTGGTCTGCGGCGAGTGGCATTTCGGCATTTCGGCAATTTGCCTTCTGCCGTATAAACAACGGCTGGTGGGACGGGCCCGGTCCCGGTCGCGATGCAGGCAGCTCCGGTGTCAAGCGCCTGCATCGCTTTCTAACGTGCCTGCACCGTGGCCTTCGCGACTCTTGTATCGTCCAGGGTTCGCTCCCGCAGCTGTTCGTATTGCTCCTTCGGGATCGGCAGCGCATCGGGATTGCCCAGATCGCTCAGTCGCACGCGATACGTCTCGCGCGCGCTCCACGCGGCAAGCGCGGAGATGATCGTCACGCCAAAAGTGATGGAGCCGATGATGAGCGGAATATTGTTCGAACCTGGCGGAGCGACGGCCGCGAAAAGTGCCGGAAGCAGCGCGGTGACGGTCGTGCCGATGTTCTGCGCGATTGCCATCGCCGAGACGCGTGAGCGGGTCGGGAAGAGTTCCGGATAGTAGCTTGGAAAGATCGCGTTGTAGCCCTGGTAGACCACGCCCCACATGAGTATCGACATGATGAAGGCAAGCGGCAGGTTGTGAATGCTGATCGCGTACAGGTATGCGAACGACAGCAGACCGGACGACAGCGCACCGACCATCATCGGGATCCTGCGTCCAATGCGGTCGGAGAGATTGCCGACATACGGGATCACCATGACCGCCACGATATTGCCGACTACCGGAATCCACAGATACACGCTTTTGTGAAAGCCGATGCCGTAGGAAGCCTGCACCGCGTAAGCCGCCCCGAAAATCGTCGCGACAACCGGAATGACGTTCATAAGCGCCATACCCACGACGCGGATCATGTCGCGCCAGCTGTACTTGAACGCTTCGATAATTGGGGCGCGCGCAACGTGGCCCCTTTCGTCCTCCTTCGCGAAGGCAGCCGTCTCCTCGACTTCACGACGGATGATATAGCCCGCCAGAAGTACTCCCGCGCTCAACAGGAAAGGAATGCGCCAGCCCCATGATACGAACGATTCTTCAGGCATGTAGTACGCAAGCGGCAGGAACACGGCGGCGGCGAGAATCTGGCCGGCCTGGACGCCCTGCAGCGTGAAGCTCGCGAAGTAACCGCGTCGGCCGAACGGCGCCTGCTCCATGATCATCGAACTGGCCCCCGATATTTCGCCGGCTACCGCGAAGCCCTGCACGAGGCGCAGGATCACGAGAAGCGTTGGGGCGAGCATGCCGACCGAATGGTAGGTCGGCAGGAGGCCAACGGCCATGGTCGAGAAGCCCATCATGAACATGCACAGCAGCAATACGGTTTTACGTCCGTGCGTATCGCCCCAATGACCGAGAAAAAACGCGCCGATAGGTCGTGCCACATAGCCGACGCCGTAGGTTGCCAGCGACGCGACGATCGCGATTTTTGGGTTCCCGGCGGGAAAGAAGATTTGCGGAAAGATCAGAGCGGCGGCTTGCGCGTAAATGAAAAAGTCATAATATTCGAGCGCCGAACCTATCCAGCCGCTTGCCGTGGCCTTCTTTGCTTGCCTGCGGTGCTTCGCAGCGGCGGGCCCATCACCTGGGCCGCCCGGTGACAGCGATTTCTTTTCCATGAAGTCTCCTGATCTTTAAGTTAGCCGGAGCAGCATCGAAGGCTGCATTCTCGGCAGTTCGCGCTCGCTGAACGTCTGGAGGTGTTGGGTCCCGCGGCATTGATCGCCGATCGCAGCCCAGTGCCCAAGGACCCGAGATCGCGATCCTCAATGGCCCATCCTTGACGGGAAGCCCAAGATACGAGTGGGCGCCCATTCCCGCAATTCAATGATTACAATGACGTCATTGCGATGGGCAATACTCCTATGAAATCGACAGAACTTCCTGATCTGAAACTGCTGCAGCTTTTCGACCTTCTGTACGATGTCCGCAGCGTCACGCGTGTGGCCGAGCAGCTCGGACAGAGTCAGCCGACGATTAGCATTTGGCTCGGGCGTTTGCGCGAGCATCTGCAGGACCCGTTGTTCATACGTACACCGGGCGGCATGGCGCCGACGCCGCAAGCCGATGCGCTGATCGGTCCGTGCCGGGAGATTCTCGAATCGCTGCGGCGCTTCGCTGCCTGGGAGATCGCGTTCGATCCAGCCACCGCGAAACGGCGCTTCCGCATCTGCATGACCGACGCCAGCCACATCACGCTGCTTCCACGGATGCTGGCGCACGTGCGCGCGCAGGCGCCGGGCCTACGCCTGGAAGCGACGAGGATTGACGGCAATACGGAACGGGCGCTGGAATCCGGTGAGGCCGACCTTGCGATCGGCCATGTGCCCTGGCTTGGTGGTGGGATTTACCAGCAGCAGCTATATATGCAGGACTGGGTCTGTCTGGCGAATCGCCGTCACCCGAGGCTAGGCTCCAAACTCGGCTTGAAGCACTATCGCGCGGAGGGACATGTCGCGATCACTGCGGGGACGGGAGCGCAATTGCTCGAACAGGCGCTGGTGCGCGAGCACATCGATCGCGACGTGGTGCTGGAGTTACCGGGTTTCCTCGGGCTCGGGGCGATAATCAGAAGCACCGACCTGATTGCCACGCTGCCGCGACACATCGGTGAGACGCTGGCAAAGGTCAATGATCTGGCGGTCCATCCGTGTCCGGTTCCCGTGGATGGCTTCGCCGTTCGGCAGCACTGGCACGCCAGATATCACCACGAAGCGGGCAACCGTTGGCTGCGCAGTCTGGTGGCGCAGTTGTTTGGAACCTCGGGCTGATCAGGCGCATACCTCGAAAGGGCCTTGTCAACTTGTCGAGACCGAGGCGGAAAGATGGCAGGAAAGAGCATCCCTCAGAAAGCGTAGGACGGATTTCGGGTGACTTCGGTAATTTCGCACCACGCAACGAATCGCGCCACGAGCTGTTTGCGATAGAGTGAAGCTCGCAGCAGATGCCGCTTAAGCGCGAAATGTTGCCGGATCGGCCCGAAGCACGAGAGAAATCTCTGCGTGCGTTTCGGATCGCGAAAGCCACGCATGCGACGCTCGCGTTCGCGCGTCGGTTGGTGGCTGTTCTCTGCGCGGTTGTTCAGTCGGGCTGCCGCTTTGACGAACACGTGCTTCGCGTTCGCAAGTTCCGGGATCTCGGCTTTTGCCGCCGGATAGCTGCGCAACTGATCGGTGACGATCTCGCGCGGCACCGGGCTCGAACGCGGCACACGCTTGAAGAAGCGTTTGGCGGCGGCCTTGTCGCGCCGCTTTTGCATCAGGATGTCGAGTTCGGCACCGTGCTCGTCGACCGCACGCCACAATAGGTAAGGCTCGCCGCGCGGTGTGACGAGCATCTCGTCAAGATGCCACGTGCTACCTAGCTTGCGGCGCGCCGCTTTCACCCGGTGGGCAAAGCCCACGCCGAGTTTGTCGCACCAGCATCGGATCGTCTCGTACGTCACAACCACGCCGCGCTCGAAGAGCAACTCCTCAATGTCGCGCAAGCTCACTGAAAGCGGCAGCACCAGCGCACGGCGCAACTGATGACGCAGGCTGGGAAACGGTGACCGTGATAGAGCGATTTCGATTTCTTCATCACGCCATCTTACGCGACCGTTCCCGCAACTTGACAATGCTGTGCCGAGCGCTTTCGCCACGCTGATCGCGAAACGATGGGCCGGACATGCGCCGAATTGCGGTCGATGTTGTTTGAACTGGTGCGGGCTTGAAACGGCCTACCGTCGCAAGCTGCATTGAAATCACGGGGATGCCGGGTCGGACGATTAGCCGGAATACCCGTACCGACGGTCCGCTTTTGGTGAAAGAGAAAATCAATCTATCAAGATAGCGTATGCTGGCGGTCCCGTTCCAAGGATCGACGAAACGCCGAGTTTTTTTAGGAAGCTTTTCTGCACCTGTTTTCGTACAATTTCCCACTTCGATGACATCAATAGAAGCGATGATGAGTTCCAGCCTGCACTACTTCGACTACGCCGCTACCACGCCCGCCGATCCGAGGGTCATCACGTCGATGGTCCAATGCCTCGGCATCGATGGCGTGTTTGCAAATCCGGCATCAACCTCCCACCCGGCGGGCATGCAGGCGCGAAACCTCGTGGAAAATGCGCGAGCAGAAGTAGCCCGATTGATCGGTGCACTGCCGGATGAAATCGTCTGGACCTCGGGTGCAACGGAGTCAAACAACCTCGCATTAAAGGGGTTCGCGGATTCGGCCGGGCGACCGGCTCACATCGTCACCAGCCGCCTGGAACACAAAGCCATTCTTGACACTGTGGCGAGTCTCGAGAGCCGAGGGTGGGCCGTGAGCTACGCCGATCCGGACCGGAACGGTGCCATCACCGTAGAGGCGATCGCCAAAGCCTTGCGACCGGGTACCGCTATCGTTTCGTTGATGCTTGTCAACAACGAGATCGGCACGTTGACGGACATCGCTGCAATCTCCGCGATTGTGCATTCAGCAGGCGCGTTGCTTCACGTTGACGCCGCTCAGGCGCTGGGCAAAACGCCAATTGACGTCAACGCATCTGGCATCGACCTGATGTCCATCTCCGCACACAAGGCCTACGGGCCCAAGGGCATTGGCGCGTTGTACGTAAGCTCGGCTGTGGCGCAACGGCTTGCGCCGCAGATGCACGGCGGTGGGCATGAGCGCGGGTTGCGTTCGGGTACCCTGGCGACGCACCAGATTGTCGGAATGGGGGCAGCGTGTGCGATCGCACATGAGGAGATGAACTCGGACACGCGGAGAATCGCCAAACTCGGCGAGCGCCTGCTCGCCGGCGTGCTTCCACTCGAGCGTGTTCGACAGAACGCGCGGGATGGACTGCGTATTCCCCACACGTTGAGTCTGACCATCGACCATCCCGGTTTCTTCCCGTTTATGCTCGTGGGCGATCTGGCGGTTTCATCGACCTCTGCCTGTAACTCCGCAGCGGGTACACCCTCTCATGTCCTGAGCGCAATCGGGCTCAGCGATCAGGCATCCGCCAGGACCATCCGCCTTAGCCTCGGGCGCTTTACTACTGAGGAAGACATCGACCACGCTATCACCTGCATTCGGCAGGTTGTGGAACAGTGCAAGCCCAGAGTGGCTGCCGTGCAGGCTTCCGCATCGGTTTGAGGACAGCCCTGGGCATGCTGTTTCACCAACGTTTCGATTCCACGTCGAGCACCTTTACGTACCTGCTTGCCTCCCGTGCGGGGGGGGCGAAGCGATCATCATCGATACGATGAAAGAGCATTTGCGCGAGTATCTGGGTATCGTCGAGAGACTGGGCCTGCGCCTCGTCCATGCGATCGACATTCATACGCATGCGGACCACATCACCGCGCTCGGCGACCTTCGCGATGCGACTCACTGCTGCACGGCGATGGGTGAACGATCAAAGGCCGAGTGTATTTCACGGAGCGTTAGCGAAGGCGAGACCTTACACGTCGATGGGTTCCAGTTGCGCGCGATATACACGCCTGGCCACACGGACGAATCATTCAGCTTCGTGCTTAGCCCGAACGCTCCCGAAGCGGTTTTCACGGGGGATGTGCTCCTCATCGGCGGAACCGGGAGAACGGACTTCTAGGGCGGCGACGCCAGGCAGTCGTGGGATTCGATCGTCGATAAGCTCTTCAGGCTACCAGACATGACGCTCGTCTATCCGGCCCACGACTACAGGGGGCGAACTTCATCGAACATTGGTGAGGAGAGTTCATCGAATCCCCGGCTAGCGGGTAGTTCCAGGGCTGAGCACATCGAAATCATGAATGGCCTGGATCTTCCGAATCCAAAGATGATGGATTTCGCCATCCCAGCGAATCTTTTGTGCGGGCAAGCGCCTGCACGTCAGAACCTTTGAGGTTAAGGCGACATGCTCATGTACCCGGCGGTTGCTCAAGGCATAGCATACGAATCAATCGCTGGAATACCTCTTTTCGGGCGGTCACCGGTAGGCTATCGGTCGTAGTAGCCATCTTTCTGAAGCAGTGCCGAATGCGAATATGCCAGGCCAGGCGCTCGCTCGTTTGTGGCACGAAACGAGTTCTGAATATGGCTCTTTCAAGGTGACGGGCGTAGACACAGTTGTGTAGCTCAAGAGTAGTTATCCTTATTAGATAGCTTTATCGGCGGCGGTAGTGACAGTTCAACCATGCCAAGCGGCGAACGTTCTTTGAGTACGGCGCGGTGACGCGCCCCGTTCATTTGATGTCTGGGTAACGCGAAGTGCTGCCGGATTGGGCCGAAGCATGAGAGCAACGCCTGCGTGCGACGCGCATCGCGAAAGCCGCGCATCTGGCGTTCTCGCTGGCGGGGCGGCTGGTGGCTGTTCTCGGCACGGTTGGTCACGCGTGCAGCCGCTTTGACGAAAACGTGCTCACATGAGCGAGTTCGGGAATGTCAGCCTTCGCCGCCGCATAGCTGCGCAGCTGGTCGGTAACGATCCTGCGCGGCACCGGGTTTGAACGCAGCACCCTCCGGAAGAAGCGCTTTGCCGCAGCCTTGTCGCGCCGCTTTTGCACCAGCACGTCGAGTTCAGCACTATGCTCGTCGACTGCTCACCACAACAGATACGGCTCGCCGCGCAGGGTCACGAACAGGTAAGTAGGCCCGGGGGATTTCACCCCGAGCCTCTCGCAGAACCGTGCGTAAATCTCTCGATTTACACGGCTCCCGTTATCCAACCTTTACCCCCAGAAACTGCCAGTGCACAAACTGTCGCGGGTACGCCTTCCTCATCTTGTGCAACCACTCGTCGCTACGCCGTTTATGCCGTCGTAGTGTCTTGTACTTGCACCGGGCCCAGCGTGCGAGCTTGCGGTCCAGATACCGACCGAACCCCTGCATGGCCGTCCGATAGAAAGCCCCGTAATAGTTCCACCAACCACGTATCGTGGGGTTGCATTGATCGGCCAGTTCGACCAGCGACCTGAAGGTCTGACGAGGTAGCCGCCACCCCCGCACTGTCTGTCGCATCCGTTTCAGGGCATCACGACTCACGCCGGGCAGAAAGCTCGTTGAGAGCTGCCCAGACCTGGTCATCACCCTTCGCGGACGAAACAGGAAACCCAGAAATGTGAAGGTCACATTCGGGTAGGCTTGAGTACGGCTTCGGTCCCTGCAATACACGATGCCTGACTTTTCAGGATGCATCTCCAATCCGCATTCCGCCATGACCACTCCGCCCTGGGGTGTACCGCGCACCCGCGGCAGTCTCGCTCCGTCCGCAGTCTCAAACGGCGCAGTCAGCCACCGCTCGATATACAGCAGGATCCAGTCCGCCTTGATGTGCCTAGCAGGCTGTTGAAAAGTGCCTCGTCATGATGACCGAAGCTATGTTCAGGAGGCTTGCGCGTGCGATTTTCCGCTGAATTACCGGTTCGCCGCGCAATCTGCGCGGGGCATGCGCACGCATGC
>CABFVV010000145.1_pt1 | contig 18454 bp, 12 predicted proteins | sample 8864751 | NCBI WGS metagenome assembly CABFVV01 (sample SAMEA5735770, study PRJEB23740) | soil metagenome | biome: forest; feature: forest soil; material: soil | place: USA | collected 2013-10-13 | depth 0.1 m | reverse complement strand
GCAGGTCTGGCTCTTTCGCTGCTTGCCAGCGCACCGGTGTTTGCTCAAAGCAACGGTGGGGGCATTGGGCATGCCGGCACTTACCAAACGTTGCCCGCGCCGACTACCGTCGGCAAAACCCGCGCTGCGGGTAGCGGTGCATCTGGAATCCGTGTTCTCGCACATTCCGCGCTAGTGACAAAGGGCTCATCAGCTCCCACTCCGCACTACGTGCGTCGCGGACGGGTCTGCATGGGAAACCACCGGCTTCGGTTGAGCACGGTGGGGGCCGTCGGCTTCGCCTCGGCGAGGCGTCTCTGCACTCACCCGGCAACCCCTTACTTCAAACGATATGTCGGTGTCCTGCAATCACGGTTCCGGTTGCAGTTCCAATCACAATCGCGATGGCGTTGGTGACAGCGGTGCAATGGCAAGCCACGGTCCGGTGGCGAGGCGTGAACGCCAAAACGTAGCGGGTGGTTTGATGAACTACTCTTCGGCGCGCGCAGCGCCGCCGGAAGTATGACGCCCTTGTCACTGGCGTATGCAGGTGCACGAACACAGATTCCAGATGCACCACTACCCGTAGCAGACCACGGTGCCCGCTTAGTAGTAGCGGTTTGAGCCGCTTTCTTTTGCCTACTTTTCTTTGCGGCATGCAAAGAAAAGTAGGTGCCGCCCCGCACAGGGGCAACGCTAACGGACCACTAACAAATCAAGGAAAGGCCAACGCCCCAGGCAAACAGACAAGAAGCGCCGACTAGCCAAACCACCAATGCCGCCGCCAAAGGCAAAAAACCTTACCTCTTAGGCACCCCCTCCCGCCACTCCCCCCAATGAGTAGCAATATCCTGCACAAGCGGATTCCCCGACCTGTAAAGGTTCTCAATAGCAATCGTAAAACCCCCTTGCGCAGCATAGTTAAGCAAATTATCCGCACTAGTCTGCCCATCATATGGCCGATCAAAATCAGACCCAGCCCGCAGCACCGCAACGCGATTCAAATCAACCTTATGCACCGAGGCCGCGCGCTTAAGCGCCTCATACGTCGCGTTATCCTCCTGCTGCGTCGTGCAATACACACCGTTGCCATCCGTCAGAATCTTGGTCCAATCCCGCGCCCGCTGCCCAAGCAGCGTCCCCGACCACCAGGTATCGCCCGCGAGCGTGTCGCACTGAATGACAGTAGGCGGCCGATTGGCAGGTGCATACGAATACTTGGCCCGCGCAGCCTGCGCCTGAGCGCTATCGGACAGTACAACGCTGCGCGACAAGGCAAACGCCGTATCGGCTAGCTGGGTACTTAACTGAAACACCTCCGTCCGATAGTCGAGCGGTGGCTTAACCGTCGGACTCGTGGTGTTGATCCCCAGGTATCCGGTATTCCAGCCAGGCGGAATCTCCCGCCCGTCGATCTCCCACTGAATCCCGAAATCGACCAGGTACTTCGCCCACGCGGCGGATCCGACCGTGCCTTGCTGCGGATCGATCCCGGCAATCCCCGCCACCATGAAGTACGTATGCCGCAAATCGAAGCGCGACGAAAAGGTCAACGCCATGATCGACGCGGCAGCGTTGCTATGTCCCATGCCCGTCGTCATGACACACACGTCCTGCTTATTGCAATGAACCGTCGGGTAGTCGGGCGATAAGCCATCGACCGTAATCTCGCGCCATGGACCAAGGCGATCGAGCCATACTTGCCCTTCCGGCCCAAACATCGAAATGATCATCACCTTGACCGGCCGCCCATGCGAGCCGCCGTCGCCTTGCGAGAAACCGTCGTTGTCGTCCGCGCTGGCAGGGCCAGATGTAAAGGCGGCGCATGCCGCGAGTGCAATGGCAGAGATTGCGCCAAGTGTGCGAGTCAGCATCGTGATCCTTCCTTTTTGCTTGTGATGCAGATTGGGAGAAAGGCCGCTTTCAAGCCGAAAGAAGTATAGATGCGAAGAAATTATTTTCCACTACGTATTGCAGCAATTCACCCACAGCGACCGAACTCCGCTGACCCGCGCGTTCGGTTGGCCCATCAACCCTTCAGCACGTCAACGCGTCCGTTCCTATAATGGGGGGTCGTCAACACGCACCGCGTTTGTGCACTTCAACACAGGAGCACCTTGATGGATTATGTGAAACTGGGCCGCACCGGCCTCGATGTATCGCGTCTTTGTCTCGGCTGCATGAGTTACGGCGTGCCCGCTCGCGGCACCCACTCCTGGTCGCTCGACGATGAAGCGGCGCGCCCCTTTATCAAGCAGGCGCTCGACCACGGCATCAATTTCTTCGATACCGCCAACGTTTACTCGGACGGCACCAGCGAGGAAATCGTCGGCCGCGCATTGAAGGACTTTGCGAAGCGCGACGAGATCGTGCTGGCCACCAAGGTGAATAGCCGCATGCATCCGGGCCCGAACGGTGCGGGCCTGTCGCGCAAGGCGATCATGGCGGAAATCGACAACAGCCTGAGGCGCCTCGGTACGGATTACGTCGATCTGTATCAGATCCACCGCTGGGACGACGACACGCCGATCGAAGAAACCATGGAGGCGCTGCACGATGTGGTGAAGGCAGGCAAGGCGCGCTATATCGGTGCGTCGTCGATGTATGCGTGGCAGTTCGCCAAGGCATTGCATGTGGCTGAACGCCATGGCTGGACGCGCTTCGTGACGATGCAGAACTACGTGAATCTGCTCTATCGCGAGGAAGAGCGGGAGATGCTGCCGCTGTGCGAAAGCGAAGGCATCGGCGTCATTCCATGGAGCCCGCTGGCACGCGGACGCCTGACGCGCGACTGGAACACTGAAAGCGCACGCTCCGAGACCGACGAGTTCGGCCGCACACTGTACGCACAGACCGAGGACGCGGACCGCCGGATCGTGGAACGCGTCAGCCAGATTGCGAAAGAACGCGGTGTGCCGCGTGCGCAAGTCGCGCTAGCCTGGGTGTTGCAGAAGAAGCCGATTACCGCGCCTATCGTCGGCGCGACCAAGCTGCATCATCTCGACGATGCGGTCGCGGCATTGTCGCTGAATCTGAGCGCGGACGAGATCCGTCAATTGGAGGAGCTGTACGTGCCGCATGCGGTGACCGGTTTCAAATAAGCGGCCAATGCACCGGGCAGCAGACGCGAAAGTAAGGGCCTTCCTAAGCGGAGACACTAGCGCGATCCGCTGGCCCCGAGTGAACCGTACGTACCAGGCAACCGGGACAAAGCATCAAACCCGCGGCACGTCCGGTTCGAAAAACACCCAGCGCACTTGCGGAAACGCCTCCTGCAAGTCCGCTTCGATCACGTTGATCGCATCGACCATCGCGCGGCCGCTCGCGTAGTCGATCATTTCCGCTTGCACCGCCACCACCACGTGGCGACCCCACTGCAGCGTAATCATGTTGATGATGCTGCGAATCTCGGAGCGGCCGCGCAGATGCGTCTCGATTGCGCGGCGCACTTCCGGGCTCGCCGATTCGCCGACGATCATCGACTTCACTTCGCGCGCCACCAGCCACGCAATCACCATCAGCAACACGCCGACGCCGATGGAGCCCAGTGCGTCGTAGACAGGATTGCCGGTCACCATCGTCAGCAACACGGCAACAAAGGCGATCGCAAGACCCGCCAACGCGGCAATGTCCTCGCCGGCCACCACCAGCAGTTCGGACTCGCGCGTTTCGCGAAACCAGCGCCACAGGTGTTTGTCCGGATGCGACTTGCGGATCTCCTTCACCGCGCCCCACAACGAAAGCGTTTCGAGCACCACCGAAACGCCCAGTACGACGAGCGCCACATAGGCGTACTGCAAAGGCTCGCGCGCGAATAAACGATGCACGCCTTCGTACACCGAAAACGCGCCGCCGACAAAAAACAGCAGCAATGCCACCAGCAGCGAATAGAAATTGATCTCGCGGCCACCGCCCATGGGATGCAACGGGCTTGCCGGCTTGCCCGCTTCACGCAAGCCGAATAGCAGCAGCAACTGGTTACCGCAGTCAGCGGTCGAGTGAATGGCTTCGGCGAACATCGAGCCGGAACCGGTGAATGCGGCAGCAGCGAACTTGCAGATAGCGATGCCGAGGTTGGCGGCAAGCGCATAGAAAATGGCTTTCGGCGATTCTTCTTTCATCGTCGTTGCGAGGGTCCGTGAGTTTGCAGAGCGCTTTCAGTTGGCAATAGTTCGTATTATGGACATGCCAACCGGCATGCGTCCAACCCCGGCGCTGTTCCGCGCCGGGTTCTGTGACGTATGCAGCACATCTGCCCGCTCTCGCGCTCCGTCGTGCTATGCCCTTTCGAGCACGGCCATCTCCCGCACGATCACCAGCAGCATCGACAAGCTCGCGCCGCCCGTGGCCCGCAAGTCGGCAAGCAGGCGCGCGTAACGTTCGAGTTGCGCGGTGCGCTTCTCGCGCCATGCCTGAACCAACGCGTCCGGCGTGGATGCCTCGTCGGCGTCGGCCAGCGCGCTCGTGGTCAACGCGCGTTTCAGGCGTGCGAGTTCCGCCAGCGCCGTGGCGCGCGCCAGCATGTCCCAATGCGTGGGCGCCGGCAGCGCGGCCGCGCGCTCGCTGATCCAGCCGTAGTTCAGCAGCGTGCCGAGCGCGAAGTAGACACCCGCCACGAGTTCGAGACTGCGTCCGCAGGTCGACACCACCTCGGCGATGTCGAGCAAAGCCGCCGATATCTCCCCGCTGGCGATTCGCACCGCCAGTTCGCTATCGACACCGGCGTCCACGAGCACGCGTTGGCGCTCGGACAGCGCTTCGAGATCGGCGCTCGGCAACAGCGCCGGCCATTGCGGCGCGAGCCGTTGCGCCGCATCGCGGCAGCGTGCGAGCAAGCCGGCGACATCACCGTCGCTGACCGCCCCCGATTGCAATTGCCGCAGGAACCACAGCGCCGAGCGTTCGACGAGCCGCGCCACTTCGACGAACATTCGCGCCTGCACATCGTCGGCGACACGATTATCTAGCGCATCGATACTGCGCCATACGTCGTCGAGATCGAACACGTCACGCGCCATGATGCAGGCCCGCACGATGTCACCAGGCTGTGCATCGGTCTCTTCCATCAGCCGATGCACGAACTCGCAGCCGACGCGATTCACCAACGCATTGGTCAAATGCGTCGCAAGGATTTCGCGCCGCAACGGGTGACGCTGCATCGGTTCGCTAAAGCGCTGCCTCAACGGCTTCGGAAAGTATTCGATCAGCATGCCGCTGACGAGCGGGTCTTCCGGCATCGACGATTCGAGCAGGGCGTCGTAGAGCCACATCTTGCTATAGGCAAGCAGCACCGCGCGCTCAGGCGTGGTCAGCCCTTGTTTCGCGGCCTGGCGCTCGGCGACGTCCTCATCGGTCGGCAAGAACTCGATCACGCGGTTCAGGCGGCCCGCGCGTTCGAGATAACGCATCAGACGCGCTTCGGCATCGAGCAATTCGACGCCATAGCGGCCCGCAATCGAGAGTGCCTGGGTCTGGTAATAGTTGTCCTGCAAGACGAGCAAGCCGACTTCATCGGTCATTTCCGCGAGCAGTGCATTGCGCTGTTTCCCGGTCATTTCGCCGTCGGAGACGACCAGGCCCAGCAGAATCTTGATGTTGACCTCGTGATCCGAACAGTCGACCCCAGCAGAGTTGTCGATCGCATCGGTATTGATGCGGCCGCCGCGCTGCGCGAACTCGATACGCCCGAATTGCGTGAGACCGAGATTGCCGCCTTCCGCGACGACCTTGCAGTGCAGATCGGAGCCGTTGACACGGATCGCGTCGTTGGCGCGGTCGCCGACCTGCAGATGCGTTTCGCGGCTCGCCTTCACATAGGTGCCGATACCGCCGTTGTAGAGCAGATCGACAGGTGCCTGCAGAATCCCGCGCATCAATTCAGCGGGCGCGAGCGCCGGCGCGCTGATGCCAAGCACCGACTGCACGGCTGGAGACAATGGAATCGTCTTGGCGGTGCGCGGAAACACGCCGCCGCCCGCCGAGATCAGCGACGGGTCGTAGTCGGCCCAACTCGACCGGTCAAGCCCGAAAAGTCGTCCGCGCTCGGCAAGGCTTACCGCCGGGTCGGGATTCGGATCGAGAAAGATATGCCGATGATCGAACGCGGCTACCAGCTTGATATGCGGCGAGAGCAGCATGCCGTTGCCGAATACATCGCCCGACATATCGCCGACGCCCACGACCGTGAAGTCGGTCGCTTGCGTATCGACGCCCATTTCGCGGAAGTGCCGCTTGACCGACTCCCATGCGCCGCGCGCCGTGATCGCCATTTTCTTGTGGTCGTAACCGACCGAACCGCCCGACGCAAAGGCGTCGTCGAGCCAGAAACCGTATTCCTGGGAGATCGCGTTCGCGTAGTCGGAGAAGGTGGCAGTGCCCTTGTCGGCGGCGACCACCAGATAGGGATCGTCGGGGTCATGCCGCACCACATCGGGCGGCGGCACCACCGTCGTACCCGCGAGGTTGTCAGTCAAATCGAGCAAGCCGCGCAGGAACGTCTGATAGCAGGCGATACCTTCACGCATCCACGCGTCGCGCTCGGTTTGCGGCGGCGGATTCTTTACGACGAAACCGCCTTTGGAGCCAACCGGCACGATCACCACATTCTTGACCATCTGCGCCTTCATCAACCCGAGGACTTCCGTGCGGAAGTCCTCACGCCGATCCGACCAGCGCAGACCGCCGCGCGCAACACGGCCGCCGCGCAAATGCACGCCTTCCACACGCGGCGAGTACACCCAGATTTCAAACATCGGTTTCGGTTCGGGCAAACCGGGCACGTGGGCGGGATTGAATTTGAACGACAGATACGGTTTCGGATGGCCGTCGGCGTCGAAGCGATAGTAATTCGTGCGCTGCGTCGCCTTGATGACCCCGAGGAATTGCCGGAGTATCCGGTCCTCGTCGAGATTCGGCACCTGATCGAGCGCGCTGTCGATCGTCTTCAGCAAGCTATCGACGCGAGCCTCGCGCGTGTCTCCGAGCACCGGATCGAAACGTGCAATGAACAACTCGACCAGCATGCGGGCGATCGCCGGATTGCCGGTGACCGCGCGTTCGATATAAGCATCGCTGAACGTCGAACCCACCTGCCTCAGGTACTTGGCGTAGGCACGCAGAATCGTCACCTCGCGCGCACTCAGTTGTGCGCGCAACACCAGCCGGTTGAAATCGTCGCTTTCGATGCCACCGGTCCACACCTGTTCGAACGCGTCTTCGAAAAGATCCTTCACCCGTTCGATATCGAACTCCGCATCGTCCGCGAGTTCAAGGCCGAAATCGTGAATCCAGGCAGGCGTGGCGTCGAGTGCTTCGATCAGATAAGGCCGCTCTTCATCGACACGCACGCCGAGATGTTCGAGCATCGGCAAGCTGCGCGACAACGCAATGGGCAACCCCGCACGATAAACCTTGAACCGGAACGCGCGTGGCCCTGATTCGATCGGGCGGTACAGGTTCATGGCGAGCCGCTCGCTGCCCTGCACGCGTTCGATCAGTTCGATATCGCGCACCGCGGTACGGGCCGGATAATCGTCGCGATAGCCCGGGGGAAACGAATCCGCATAGTGTTGCAGGAGGCGGTTGCCCTGCTCTTCGCCGAATGCATCGAGCAATGCGTCGGCGAGATCGTCCTGCCAGCGGCGCGTGACATGAATGAGCCGCGCTTCGAGCTCACGCGTGTCGACAGTCGGCATGCCACCGGGCTTCGCATGCACGACGAAGTGAATGCGCGCGAGTGTCGACTCCGACAACAACGGCGTGAATTCGACACTTGCGCCGTTGAATGCATCGGTCAGCAGATTGGCAATGCGCTGCCGCAGATCGGTGTTGTACTTGTCGCGCGGCACGAACACGAGACACGACACGAAGCGATCGAAACGGTCGCGCCGGACGAACATACGCGTGCGCTGATGCTCCTGCAAACGCAGCACACCCAGCGCGATATCGTAGAGCTGGTCTTCGTCGGCCTGAAACAATTCGTCGCGCGGATAAGTTTCGAGCACGGTCACCAGTGACTTGGCCAGGTGGCCCTTGGGCAGGAAACCGGCCCGCCGTACGATGTTCGCGCATTTGCGCCGCACGATCGGGATTTCCGAGGCCGACACCAGGTAGGCGGTGGACGTATACAGGCCGATAAAGCGCCGCTCGCCGGTCACTTTGCCGTCCGCACCGGTCAGCTTGATGCCGACGTAATCCAGATAGCCTGGCCGATGCACCGTCGCGCGCGAGTTGGCCTTGGTCAGGAAAATGGGCGACGAGCCGGAGATGATATCGGCGGCCGCCGGTGGCAATGGCGTGACTTCGGCAGCGCCCGCGGGACGCAACTCATCGCGCAGAATGCCGAGGCCGGAGCCGGGTATCGCACGCAGGCCAAAACCGATATCGTGCTGCACCAATTCATAGTCGCGCTGGCCGAGAAACGTGAAATGATCGGCCACCATCCATTCGAGGAACGCGCGGGCCTCGACACCTTCGGGCCCTGCCTCGCCGGCCTTCATGCCTTTGACGGTGACACGCGCGAGTTCGACGATCTTCGGCCAGTCTTCCACCGCGGCGCGCACGTCGCGCAGCACCTTGGCGATCTCGTCACGCAATGCGTCGAGTTTCGCTGCGTCGCCGCAACGGTCGACCTCGAAGTGAATGAACGAGGCAAGCTGCGAGCGCGTATCGGCAGCATCTTCAGCGCCCTGACCCACGCGCACAATGCTGCCGTCCGGTCCGCGCCAGATGCGAAACACCGGATGCACGACTGAATGCAGCGCGAGCCCGAGGCGGTTGACCGCCATCGATACCGAATCGACCAGAAACGGCATGTCGTCGTTGACGATTTCGATCACCGTGTGATCGGAATGCCAACCATGCTGTTCGAGTATCGGGTTGTAGACGCGCAGCCGTTCGCTGCCTGGTACGAAGCGTTGTGCGGTTTGCCAGTGGGCAAGCGCTGCGCCGTAAAGATCGGCGATGGAGCGGCTTTGAAGGTCGTCGGCGTCGACGAAATCGTAGTAGTGCCGCAGGAAAGGCTCGACGACTTTGAAGGTTGGCTCCGGCAATCGCCCACGCGCAAATTCAAAGACATCGTTCAGCAGGTGCGTGACGGCTTCTTCATTCTTTGCTTGCATGATCAACTCCCCGGGCGGGCGGCAATAGCGAGTATCGCTTGATTCGCATGCATCGTCTGAACCAGGATTATGCGCCTGCCGCCCGGAAAGCGATGCGCGAGCTCACTTAGGTTATACCCGCTGCCGGTGAACGTGCCGCCTCTGTTTAAAGCGCGGCCTTCAATTCGCCAGCCTCCTGCTTCAGCCATGCCTGAACCTGTTCGCTGGTCCAGGCCGGGTCGTCGTGCGGCAGGTCATGACCAGCCCATTGATGTTCGCAATACGTTGCGCCCCACGCGGCCGCGAGCTTGGCCGAACACACCGGATTGACCAGCTTATCGGCGTGTGAAGAAAGAATCAGCAACGGGCAATGCGGTTTCGCCGTAGCCGCACTAAAGCGCGCGGCGGCCCAAAGCTGCCGTAATGCATTGCCCCGGCTCACCGGCGCGCTCCGGCGAATTTCGCTCCATGCATCGAGATCGGCGCCCAGCGTTTCGACGTTGTTGCACGTCAGCCGATGAATGCCGCTTTCCGCGCGCGGCGCATCGCGCCAGTGTGCTGCGACGCCCAGCAGGCCCGGCCATGCCGACGGACGCAAGCGCTCGTGCATGCGGCTGAACGGCCGCATGCTGGTATTGATCAACACGAGCCGCTCGATCTCGCCGGGATGCCGTTGCGCCCAGTCGGTCGCCACCATGCCGCCGAGCGACATCGCCAGCACGCGATAAGGACCTGCCGCACCCGTTTGCAATGCAGCAATCCGCACGAAGCCCACCATATCCTCGACCGCGGCCGGTGCGCGCAAGTTAGCGAACTCGCCGTTGCCGGGCAGATCGAGCAGCAACAGGCGATCCGTGCCGGTCGCCTCGCGCAGCACACCGGGCAAACGACCCCAGTGGCGTGTTTCGCGCGTCAGTCCACGCAAAAGAATCCATGTACTCATGGCGCTTCCGGCCTGGTCCAATGATCGATCGCGCTTTGCAGCAGTTCCTCGCGACGATTGCCTTGCGGTAGCCAGCGTTGCGACGAGAACGCTGCGCGCGCGAGAAAATCGAGCAGATTCGCATGACGCCGCAGCACGCGTGCGGTGCGATGCGCCTTGACCGGATTGAACATGCCCTGGCGCGAAAACAGTTGGCGCGGATTCTTCTTGATCCACAGCCACGAACCGAGTTCGAGCGTCATCGGCAGGAAGACGTTGGGTGGCGGCGTACGGTCGTACGCGAAGTCCCACAGATCGCCATGCAACAGATACTGGTGGCTTTGCGGTTCGAACGCGTAGCCATGATGCGGGTGCGCGCGCTCAAACATGGTTTTCAGCACGTACATTTCCGGCAGATGCGGCATCAGCTTGCGCGTGCGCGCGTAGGGAAACCAGATGCTGTCGCGCCAGCCGTAGCCCGAGTGGCAGTCGAGCGCGATGCTCAGGGGCCGCACGGCCATGTCGGTTTCGACCACTCGCAGGAGTGCCGCGGCCTCGGGCTCCATCGGCTCGCCTTGCCGGCCGCGATACCACGGCAGCCACGCACCCACCCGCTGACCGCCGGCGAGCAGCGGCACCCGTTCGTCGGCATTCTGCGGCGCATTGCGCATCAGATCGACCCCATTGGGATTGGCCCGCGTGGCGGCCCACATGCCGCCCGGATTGACGATCGGCATAAAGATCAGACGAATCGATTGCAACTGCCGCACCAGCAGTTCGTCCCATTCCAGCCGGGCGAGCAGCGCGCGCATGTAGTCGAGCACGAGTTGCGAGCCGATCCGTTCGAGTCCGTGAATGCCGCCAAAAAAACCGATTGCCGGCGCGAGCGGATCGGTTGAACCGATGCTCGCGGTGTGCACGGCGAATTGCCGGCCCCGCACCGTCGTCTCGCAGACGGTGCGGATCTCGAAGCTGGCGCTGCCCTGGTCGAGGATCGTCTTGAGATCTTCGTACTCCGCAAAACTGTCGGGCAAAAAGCTCAAAGGCTGCATGACGACGTCGAAAGGAACTGCAAGGTTATTGGGGACGGCACACTGAATGACGCAATATAGCCTGGCTGCGGGCGATCATGCGCAGCCCGCCCCGTCCAATGCAAATCATGTCATACGGGTGTCATTTTCCATTCGAACGAATGACTTCTGTCTGCCTTCCCGGCGACTCAAAAAAGACACATATAGATATAGTCGTCTAGACGTTGCGATGCCTTCACTCAACCGTCACAGACGCTTCCTAGAATGAGCCCCACACATGCCGGCAATGGCCGGATGCATGAAGGGGTACTCATGGAAGCAATTCGGGAAGCAATTCGTATCGAACGGTTGAGCAAGACGTTCAGCAACGGCCGCAAGGCGCTGGACGAAATCGATCTGCGTGTCGAGCCGGGCGAAATGGTTGCGTTGATTGGCGCCTCGGGCTCGGGCAAGTCGACACTGCTGCGGCATATCGCAGGCTTCACAGCCTCGGATGCGCAACCGTCGCAGATCGCGATTCTCGGTCGGCCAATCCAGCAGAACGGCCGCATTGTGCGCGAAGTGCGCAGCATTCGCCGCGATATCGGCTTCGTGTTCCAGCAATTCAATCTGGTGAACCGGCTTTCCGTCGAGAGCAACGTGCTGATCGGCGCGCTCGCGCGGCTGCCTTTGTGGCGCCGTTTGAGCGGGCGCTTTCCGGCCGCGGAGCGGGCGTTGTCGATGGCCGCGCTCAATGAAGTCGGCATCGGCGACCATGCGCGCGAACGCGCCGCCAACCTCTCCGGTGGCCAGCAGCAACGCGCGGCATTGGCGCGCGCGCTGGTGCAACGCGCGCGCATCGTGCTCGCCGACGAACCGATCGCCTCGCTCGATCCCGAATCGTCGCGCCGCGTGATGGAAATGCTGCGCACCCTCAACGTCGAACATCAACTGACGGTGCTGGTGTCGCTGCATCAGGTCGACATCGCCATGCAGTATTGCCCCCGCACCGTTGCACTGCGTCGCGGCAAGGTGGTCTACGACGGCCCCTCGGCCGCGCTGAGCCCAGCCCTGCTCAAGAAACTCTACGGCGACGATGCCCGTGAACTGCTCGAAGAGGCCAACGCGGGCGCGATCGATCTTGCGGACAGCAACGCTAACGGTGGCGACACCAGCGCACCGGCGCAAGACACCGAATCCACCTCGACGCGTTATGCGTTCGCCCTCAATCCGGCGCACTCGAACTGAGCGCGCCCACTCATTCTGTTCACTCAACCGGACCTCAAAGCGATGAAATTCCTGCGTTCATTGATCACGCTGACCGTCGGCGCGGCCGCATTTGCCTGCGTCGCCACCGCACAAGCCGAGGACATCAATCTCGGCATCATCTCGACCGATTCGTCCTCCGTGCTGAAACAGCGCTGGGAGCCGCTGATCGATGACATGAACAAGCAAACCGGCCTGAACGTCAAAGCGTTCTTCGCGACCGACTACGCCGGCATCATCGAAGGCATGCGCTTTAACAAGGTACAGGTCGGCTATTTCGGCAATGCCTCGGCGATCGAAGCGGTGGATCGCTCGCAAGGCGAAGTGTTCGCGAAGGTCCTGTATCTGAACGGCGACGCGGGTTACAAGTCGGTGCTGATCACCAACGTGAACAGCCGCTTCAAGACGCTCGACGACGTGTTCAAGAACACGAAGGACGTCACGCTCGGTTTCGGCGATCCGAACTCCACCTCGGGCACGCTGATCCCCGGCTATTACCTGTTCGCCAAGCACAACACGCCGGTCAACACCTCGTTCAAGGCCGTGCTGCCGTCGAGCCACGAAGCGAATCTGCTGGCCGTGGTGAACAACAAGATCGACATCGCGACCAACAACACCGAGATGCTCGACACGCTGAAGAAGCAGCATCCGGACAAGTTTGCGCAAGTACGCGTGTTGTGGACGTCGCCGCTGATTCCGTCGGACCCGCTGGTTTGGCGCAAGGATCTGCCGCAAGCCACCAAGGACAAGATCCGCAACTTCTTCGTGAACTACGGCAAGACCGATCCGCATGAAAAAGCGGTGATGGCTGCTATCACGGGCTACGCCGGCTTCGCGGCATCGTCGGATGAGCAGTTGCTGCCGATTCGTCAGGTCGCGTTGTTCCAGCAGAAGCAGAAGATCGAGAGCGACACGCATCTTTCCGACGACGACCGCAAGACCCAACTGGCCGCACTCGACGCCAGGCTGAGCGCACTCAACACCGCCATAGCCAAGCAATGAACACCGTTGATCTGATCACGTCGCCCACGCGTGCGAGCGAAGCGCTCGCCGCGCAGGCGGCGCGCGGCGCCCCCGCTGCGGGCAAACGCAGTTGGCTGTCGCTCATCGGCTGGATCGCCGTGCTTGCCGTGCTGGGTGGCGCCTGGCACGGCGCCGATATGCGACCGCTCGACCTGCTCTCCGACTCCGGCAACATGGGCCAGTTCGCCAAGGACTTCTTCCCGCCGGACTTCACCGAATGGCGCAGCTATCTGCACGAGATGTACGTGACGCTGTCGGTGGCGGTGTGGGGCACGGCCCTCTCGCTCGTGTGCGCGGTGCCGTGTGGGCTGATGTCCGCGCACAACATGGCGCCGATGTGGGTCGTGCAGCCGATGCGCCGCATGATGGACGCGTGCCGCGCGATCAACGAAATGGTCTTCGCGATGCTGTTCATCGTCGCGGTGGGACTCGGTCCGTTCGCCGGCGTGCTGGCGTTGTGGGTGCACACCACCGGCGTGCTCGCCAAGCTCTTCGCCGAAGCGGTCGAGGCAATCGATCCGCGTCCGGCCGAAGGCGTGCGGGCCACCGGCGCGACCAGTCTCGACGAAATCATTTACGGCGTCCTGCCGCAAGTGCTGCCGTTGTGGATCTCGTACGCGCTCTATCGCTTCGAATCGAACGTGCGCTCGGCGATGGTGGTCGGCATGGTCGGCGCGGGCGGAATCGGCGTGGTGCTGTACGAGGCGATCCGCTCGTTCAATTACGCGCAGACGGCCGCGGTGATGATCATGGTGATCGTGGTCGTGACGGTGATCGATCTGGCGTCCGCGTGGCTGCGCGAACGCGTGACGTGAGCGCTTCACGATTCCTGAAAGCCTGGGGGGTGGCGAGACGTGCTTCGCCAACCCTCGTCCAGGCCGCTTCGATACTGTGTGCCAGTGTGTAAGTGCGCCGGCCTGCTAGCGCTGCGACGAGGTTGAGCAGCGGGCTCTCGTCGCCACAAATCACCGGTTTTCGCCACATAAAACCCCTTCACTTTAGTCGTCCACCCCTCCATTCCCGCGTTCTGCTGGAATAATCACGTGCTTGCAGCCGGCCCCCCGGCCTTCTTTCTTCTCTCCCTGATCTTCGATGGACACCTTTGTCGTCTTGCTGGTGCTGCTCTCCGCGCTGCTTCACGCTACCTGGAACGCGTTTCTGCATCTATCCGAAGACCGCGTATGGCTGCTTGGCATGATGGCGATTCCCTATGTCGCAGTCAGCGCGGTCGGCGTGATCGTGCTGCCTTTGCCCGCACCGGCGGCGTGGCCTTATATCTTGGCGTCGGTGGTGCTCGAATTCGGCTACCTGCTGGCGCTGATCCGCGCTTATAAGAGCGGCGATTTCGGGCAAATCTATCCGATTGCGCGCGGTCTTTCGCCGATGCTCGTATTCGTCGGCGCGCTGGTATTCGCGCACGAATCGCTCAAGCCGTTGGCGGCCATCGGCGTGGCACTGGTGTCACTCGGCATCGTCTCACTCGCGTTCCGCCGCGGCATGCGTTTTTCCGGCGAAAGCGTGCCGTTCGCGCTGCTGACGGGCTTCTTCATCGCCACGTATTCGGTCGTCGACGGAATCGGCGCGCGCGTGGCGGGCAACGGTTTAAGCTACATCATGTGGGTCTATCTGATCTGGAATATCCCGCAGTTTCTGCTCGCCTGGCATTGGCGTGGCGGCGCGAAGGGGCTATTCATCGGCCGCACGGTGGTGCTCAAGGGCATCGCGTCCGGTTTGCTCGCACTCACCGCCTATTGCCTGATCATCGAGGCCTACCGCTATCTGCCGATTGCGATGGTCTCTGCGCTGCGTGAACTCAGTTCGATCTTCGCGGTGCTGATCGGCTGGCTGTTCATGCAGGAGAAGCTGACCACGCGGCGGATCGTGGCCTGCGCACTCGTGACGCTGGGGGCTGTGTTGATTCGGATTTGAGGCCGCAAAACGCCCCGCTCACGCGAACTGCACAAGCGTCGCGTCAATCGCCTCAGCCAGCGTATTGAACGCCGGCGCGATCTCTTCGTCCGGCACACACGCATAGCCGATCAGCAAACCTGAAGGCGCCAGCGACGGCTGCGCGTAATACCCCGACAACGGCCGTACAACGATATTGCGCTCCAGCGCAGCAGCAGCCACCGCGCGGTCGTTACTGCCTTCAGGCAATTGCATCACCAGATGTAAGCCAGCATCGCCCCCCACGGCCGGCAACGCATCGCCATAACGCTGCGCTGCAGCATCCAGCAGGGTCTGGCGACGCTGCCCGTAGAGCGTGCGCATCTTGCGGATATGCGACGTGAAATGCCCTTCCGCGATGAACTCCGCGAGCATCGCCTGCTGCAACAACTGCCCTTCCCGGTACAACTCCGCGCTCGCAGTCGCAAAGCTCTCGGCCAGCGCTTCCGGCACGACCAGGTAGCCGATCCGCAACCCAGGAAACAGCGTCTTGCCGAAGCTGCCCACGTAAATCACCTGCCCGGATCTATCCAGACCTTGCAACGATGCGAGCGGCCGGCTGCCGTAACGGTATTCGCTGTCGTAGTCGTCCTCGATAATCCAGCACTGATTCTGCCGCGCGTACTCGAGCAACATGCGGCGCCGCGCAAGGCTCATCACCATGCCGAGCGGATATTGATGCGACGGCGTGACGAGCATCAGCTTCGGCGGCTGCGCGAGATCGTCGGCGGAGGGATTGATGCCCTCTTCGTCGACGGCGATCGGCCGCGATTGCAGACCGGACACGTGCAGCACGCTGCGCACGCCCCAATAGCATGGGTCTTCGGTCCAGATCACATCGCCCGGATCGGATAGCAGGCGCACAGCCAGGTCGACCGACTGGTGGATCCCGGTCGTGACGATGATCTGCTCGGGCGTACAACGTACCGAGCGCGACGTCCGCAAATAGTCCGCCAACGCGTGCCGCAACGAGGCCAGCCCGCCGCCCGGCGCGTAGGTCAGCAAGTCCGGGCGCGGCCGGCGCCAATACTTGTTGTGCAGGCGGCTCCACACGCGCGCCGGAAACTTCGTGACATCCGGCACCCCGGGCATGAACGCGCCCCATTGCCGCTTCGAGACGCCCGCCCCCGAAATCAGCCTCGCGCCACGCGTTGACAACGCGCGACTGCCCTGCAAAGGCAGCGGCAGAGGCAACGACTCGAGCGGCGCGGCCAGCGCCTCGGCGTCGGGCACGCCGACGATCTCGTCCGGCGCGCTTTCGGCGACGAACGTGCCGCGGCCGGTTGCCGAGTTCACATAGCCTTCGAGCACCAACTGCTCGTACACCTGCGTGACGGTATTGCGCCCGATGCCCAATTCCTGCGCCAATAGACGCGACGACGGCACCCTGCTGCCCGCCGGCAATTCGCGCGACAGGATCGCCTGCTGCAACAGCCGATGCAACTGACGATAGATCGGCTGACCGTTGCCACGGTCAAGGCGCTGCGCCAGCCAGTCGGACAAAACGCTCGCGCGCATGATTGGCTCCTACATTTTTATTGAAATGGCTCTGAAGTTAAGAGCCAAATCTCATTATAGTCGCTGCATGTGCTGCGCTGAGCGTGCGGCGTCCGTTGGCGGCACCCCCGCAAACACCGAGGAGCGAAGGAGATAACCATGAAGAATGCTGACCTGAAGAGCCGCAAAGACGCCGCCACGCCGCGCGGCGTCGGAGTGATGTGCGATTTCTACGCCGAGCGTGCGGAGAATGCCGAGTTGTGGGACGTCGAAGGCCGCCGTTTCATCGATTTCGCCGCGGGCATTGCGGTGTGCAACACCGGCCACCGTCACCCGAAGATCCTGGCCGCGATCCGCGACCAGCTCGATCATTTCACGCACACCGCGTATCAGATCGTGCCGTACGCGTCGTACGTCGAACTGGCTGAGAAGATCAATGCGCGCGCGCCGGGCGATTATCCGAAGAAAACCGCTTTCTTCACGACGGGCGCCGAAGCCGTTGAAAACGCGATCAAGATTGCGCGTGCCGCGACCGGCCGACCGGGCGTGATTGCATTCACCGGCGGTTTCCATGGCCGCACGATGATGGGCATGGCGCTGACCGGCAAGGTTGCGCCGTACAAGATCGGTTTTGGTCCGTTCCCGGCGGACGTATTCCACGCCCCGTTCCCGAATCCGCTGCATGGTGTGACGACGGCCGATTCGCTGAAGGCGATCGAATTTCTGTTCAAGGCCGACATCGATCCGAAGCGCGTCGCGGCGATTATTTTCGAACCGGTTCAGGGCGAAGGCGGTTTCTACCCGGCGCCGGCCGAGTTCGTTCGCGCGCTGCGCAAGCTGTGCAATGAGCATGGCATCTTGCTGATTGCTGACGAAGTGCAGACGGGTTTTGCCCGTACCGGCAAGTTGTTCGCGATGCATCACTATGACGTGGTGCCTGATCTGATGACGATGGCCAAGAGCCTGGCGGGTGGGATGCCGTTGTCGGGCGTGGTCGGACGTGCTGATTTGATGGACGCTGCGGCGCCTGGCGGTTTGGGTGGCACGTATGCGGGTAACCCGCTGGCGGTTGCGTCCGCGCATGCTGTGCTCGATATCATCGATGAAGAGAAGCTCTGCGAGCGGGCTACCGTTCTGGGTGATCGCGTCAAGGCGAAGCTGATCGCGCTTCAGAGCGAAGTTCCGCAGATCGCCGATGTGCGTGGGCCGGGTGGCATGGTTGCTGTTGAGTTCTGCAAGGCGGGTGGCACGGAGCCGGATGCGGATTTCACCAAGCGCGTGCAGACTCGGGCGCTTGAGCGCGGGTTGTTGCTGCTGGTTTGTGGTGTTTATTCGAATGTGGTTCGGTTCCTGTTCCCGCTCACTATTCAAGACTCCGTCTTTGATGAGGCTATGGGGATTCTTGAAGCGGTGCTTAAGGAGAGTGTTGCTGTAGCTGTTTGATGGTTTTTTTTGCCTGCGCGGCGCGCGGGTGTGTGGATGCGTGCCGCGTTGGGCTTTGCTTTTTTTGCCTTTGCGGCGCTTATTGTCAGTGTTCTTAGGGCGTTGGCCTTTCCTTGTTTTGTTAGTGGTCTATTAGTGTTGCCCCTGTGCGGGGCGGCACCTACTTTTCTTTGCATGCCGCAAAGAAAAGTAGGCAAAAGAAAGCGGCTCAAACCGCTAATGCTAAGTGGGCACCGTGGTCTGCTGCGGGTAGTGGTGCATCTGGAATC
>CABFVV010000144.1_pt1 | contig 18676 bp, 21 predicted proteins | sample 8864751 | NCBI WGS metagenome assembly CABFVV01 (sample SAMEA5735770, study PRJEB23740) | soil metagenome | biome: forest; feature: forest soil; material: soil | place: USA | collected 2013-10-13 | depth 0.1 m | reverse complement strand
GTCGTAGTGCGCGAGTGTTGATGGAGGGGTGGGTGAGGGTGCCGGGGGAATGAGTCCAATGGCATCGAACAATCGCGCTACGGCAAAGCGCCGACCGGCCTGCTGAACAGCATGAACGGCCAGACGGCCAGGATCCGGACCATCATTGCGGGAGGGTATCCGGGATGGCTGGGCAAGCCGTCTTCGGCCTCCACTTCCGAGCGTTTGAATCGGGTGCAGATCCGCATTTCCACCGGCGGCGCATCCGCTCCGAAAGGGGGGCGGAACGCTGACACCCAGGGCCGCTTGTCGTCAAAGGCCATGTACATCGGTGTTGCGCAGCAACTTGCGATCATCCGTCTGGTCTTCGAGGGGGCGGTCAGCCTCATCGCCTGGAGTCGGTCTGCGCCCCGCGTGCAGGCAATGCGATCGCGGCGGAACACCATGAACTCCGTGCCGCCGTCGACGCTGGACGCTCGCCCTGAATTGGCGGATGCGGCGAGACGTTGGGCTGCGGTCTGGCAGTCGTCGCAGTAGCACGCATTGACCATAATGGGCTGACCCCAGGCGCTGATCTCGACCGCGCCACATTGGCAATGCGCCAGGTGTGATGGATTTTTTGTGGCCATAGGCTCCACTCAGTGAGGTTTGACTATCTCACACGCCGAGCTTTCCCAAGGTAACTACCTCATGCTTCGTCACAAGAGCCGCAAAACGGCCCGGAGAGGCCCCCTCAATTCCGGAATAGATTTGCCCATGATCATGCATGATCTATTCCTTAGTAAGATAGCCCATTCCCCGTAGGAGGATCGGATGGATCGGCTCGAAGGCATCAAGATATTCGTGCGCGTCGTAGAAAGCGGGAGCTTTTCAGCGGTTGCGCGTGAGCTTGGGACAGGGCAGCCGGCGATCAGCAAACAGGTTGCCGCGCTCGAAGAACATCTCGGTGCGCAGCTTCTTATGCGCACCTCCCGCAGCCTGAGCCTGACCGAGGCCGGGCGCGACTTCTACGAATCTGCGGTACGACTCATCAGCGATCTCGAGGCAGCGGAATCCCGCATCGGTTCGGGACAGGTCTCGCCGTCCGGCGTGGTGCGTGTCAGCGCCGCGCCCGCCTTCTCTCGACTCTATGTCGTGCCGCAACTCCCTGCGTTCCGCGTTCGCTATCCCAAGGTCGTTGTCGAGTCGCTCGTCTCCGAGCGGACGATCAATCTCGTTGACGAGGGCGTCGACCTCGCCATTCGCAATGGCGCCCTTGCGGACTCGAGCCTTATCGCACGCAAGATCAGCGAGTTCGCCCTCGTCGCCGTAGCGTCTGCGGACTATCTGGAACGCAGAGGAGTGCCGAAGCGACCGAGCGATCTCGACCGCCACGACGGCGTGTTTTTTGTCTCACGGGATGGACCGCGACCCTGGACCTTCGCCAGCCGCGCTGGGGTGGTATCCCATCAGGCGGCGGCATCGTTTCGCACCAATGATGGCGAAGAGCAACGCGCCGCGGTCCTTGCCGGCCTCGGTATCACCCAGGCGCCATACTGGCTTTTTGCGGCCGACATACGCGCCGGAACCGTGCGGCGAATCCTGCGCGATTGTGAGCCGGCCAGAATTCCGATCAGTGCCGTGCGACCCGCGTCCCGCAGTCTGCCCAGCAAAGTCGCCGTGTTTGTTGACTTTCTGGCTGAGCTGCTCGCCGAAATGGACGACTGATCCATTCCTCAATGGGATCGATGCTATCCAAAATTAACGTCTAGTCCGCGCCTGGTGGAATTGATAGATTTGCATCACCGACAAACGAGGTGTTCAAACGAGGTGATGCATCATGAAACGGCTCGACAATAAGGTTGCGATAGTGACAGGCGCTTCAAAAGGAATCGGAGCGGGCATTGCAAAAGCCTTCGGCGCGGAAGGCGCGGTGGTGATCGTGAATTACGTGCGCGATCAAGCGGGCGCGGAACGGGTGGTGCGTGAGATCACCGGCAAAGGCGGGCGAGCTATCGCCGTGCAAGGCGACGTGGCGCAGAGGTCCGACGCGCAACGCCTCGTCGCGGAGGCGAAAAATACCTTCGGCCGTCTGGATGTGCTCGTGAACAACGCGGGCGTCTTCTCGTTTGCACCCTTCGAGCAGTTCAGCGAGCAGGAGTTTCACCGTCAGTTCAACACGAATGTGCTTGGCACGTTCCTCATGATCGAAGCCGCTTTGCCGGCCTTCGGTGCGGAAGGCGGCAGCATTATCAACATCGGATCGACGGAGAGTGTCGCTGCCGACCCGACCCTTTCGATCTACGTGGCGTCAAAGAGCGCTGTCGATGGCTTGACGCGCGTGCTCTCAAAAGAGTTCGGCCCCAAGAAAATCCGCGTTAACGCTCTCAGTCCCGGTGGAACCGAAACGGAGGGTGCGCAAGCGGCAGGCGTCATGGGAGCGGAGTTTAAGAAGCAGATAATCGCCAGTACTCCGCTGGGCCGCGTCGGCCAACCCGAGGACATCGCACGTGTGGCCGTATTTCTTGCCTCGGATGATGCGGGCTGGCTCACGGGAGAAATCATCTTCGCGAACGGCGGCAACAAGTAAAACGCCTTCTTGGTTAATAACGCGGGCTACGGCCCAAGGGTCTTCATTGGAATTTCGGTAATCGATTAACAAAGTAGGAGAACGATCGTGTCCGCATACATTGTCTTCACTAGAAGAGGAAAGCCATGATTGACCATATTTATCTCCCCGTCTCTGACCTGGAACGGTCGAGCGAATTTTACAAGAAGCTGCTTGAGCCGCTTGGCATCGACATGCCCTACAAATTCGATCAACTGCACGGTTTCGCGATCAATAGCAATCCGGGTTTCTGGCTGAAGAATGGCGAAGTCGCCAAAGACCTTTACGTCGCATTCACCGCCAGGAGCGCGGACGCTGTCAGGGCCAGCTACAAGGCGGCGATAGACGCGGGAGCTACTTCAAAGAAGGAACCGAGCCTTCGGCCCGAATGGCGTGCCGACTACTTCGCGGCGAACATCGGCGATCCGGACGGATACAACATCGAGATTGCCTATAAGCCTTGGCTCTACAAATAAAAGGTAAGAGATCTATGATCCCGTCATCGCGGCAATCTACAAGCAGCAGATGAGATAGACCGCGATACTGGAATTACCTTCGCTGATATTGCGTTTCGTCGCGGCCAAAGGTCCCGACAAGAACCGCCAACGAACATCGATCCTGCGAGGATTCTTTGGTGCTCTGAGCAGTCTTGATCGCAGCTAAGGCAAGACAGCGAATTCCTGATCCTGCGCGAGTTGAGAATGGGGAATGACCGCTTCGACGGCATTCAGGCACAGACCGGAATGTCGCCCAACCTGCTTACCCAGCGCCTCAAAACAATGGAGGACAACGGGCTCATCGATCGTCGGGTCTATCAGGAGCGACCCAGGCGGCACGCCTACTGCATCACTGACAAGGCGCGTGAGCTTGACGGAATGATGCTGACCCTTCGTTTGTGGGGAATGCGGCACTGCGGGCTGGACCCGCCGGCTTTCCAGACGTGGAAAGCCGGTGCCCTACGAGGTCTGGCGCGTTTGAGGAAAATCGGACCGTCCGCGCAACCGATTGTCAGGCAGCCCTCACTGACGCACATAGCGCAAGTGTGTGGCGGCTGGACCATCAAGAACCCTGTCAATGCGAAACTGCGGCCCTGGCTCGCCCAGGTTCTCGAAGAGACGCCGCCCACCGCCGAACAACACGGGTGACAAGGCGATTTCCAGCTCGTCAACGACACCCATGGTCAGGTATTGCTGGATCACATCGGCTCCACCCGCGATACGAATATCACGACTGCCTGCGGATTCCCGAGCCAGCTCAAGGGCACGCTCCGGCCCGTCATTGATGAAGTGGAAGATCGTCCCACCCGGGCGCACCCAGGGTTCGCGTTTCTCGTGCGTAAGAACGTATACCGGTGTGTGAAACGGAGCCTCCTCCGGCCATGCGCGCTCGCCTTGCTCGAACATTCGCTTGCCCATAATGTTGGCGCCGATGCGCTCCGTGGTGCTGCGAAGCAGGTCATTGACCGGGCCGGTCTCTCCCCCTGGTCCGAGCTTGAGGTTCTGGCGGAAGTACTGTTGATTGAAGATCCAGGCCATCAGCGCACCCCACTTGGCGCCCCAGTTCTTGTACTCAGGCGTGTCCCAATTCTCCATGGTCATTCCTTCCGGTGCCATGTAGCCATCGAGGCTAAGTCCAATGTTGACGAATACCTTACTCATGATTCTCCTCTCGCATGTTCGGATGTCGGCCTAACTTTGATATAGGGCGGCGGTTTTGCGCCCTAATTTCGACGACTGCCGGTTGACTCCGCAGCTAGAACTAGAGATATAGTGAATTAGATTAGATAGCTGCGTCATTTTTGACTTCTGCCAAGTCCATTAAATGAAATGCATAAAGCAGCATATCGGAGAATGGTCTGCGATTGGGGCGTCTAATAAAATTAGTTCAGCGATGTCGATTTAGCCCAATCTCGAACGTCGAGTAGGTGAGCGCTGGAGTTGCGTATCCGGCACTCAACGAGACATCCAGCAAAGGAGAAATCACCGTGCCCCCTCCACTGACCCCCGTTATCACCGTCTTTGAACGGTCGCCCGATCGCGGCAAAGGACTGGCGCGTGACATGCGTGTTCGCTGGGCGCTTGAAGAAGTCGGCCAGGCTTACGAGGTTCGTCTTGTTTCGTTCGGTGCAGTGAAGGAACCCGTGCATCGAGCGCTTCATCCTTTTGGGCAAATCCCGACCTATGAAGAAGGCACGCTTGTCCTGTTCGAGTCGGGGGCGATCGTGTTCCATATCGCAGAGCGCCACGCAGGCCTGCTGCCTGACGATGCGCATGCCCGGGCACGCGCGATCGCATGGATGTTTGCCGCGCTCAACACGGTTGAGCCGCCGATCCTCGATCTCCAGACCACCAAATTCATGGAGCGGGACAAGACCTGGTACGAGCAGCGCCTGCCTATCGTCGAGGATCGCATCCGTGACCGGCTGGGCGAACTGTCCGATCGCCTTGGCAACGCCGACTGGCTCGATGGTGCGTTCAGCGCGGGCGACCTGATTATGGTGTCGGTGCTACTGAGGTTGAAAGCATCGGGGCTGCTGGACGAATATCCGAACCTCTCCGCCTATGTCGCCCGCGGCGAAGCGCGGCCCGCCTACAAACGTGCTTTCGCAGCTCAATTGGCGGTTTTCGTCGCTAGCCAGTCACCGATCGCCTGATGAAGGTCAGCTCCAGGCTCAACGCCATCATCGGGCTTCGCCACGGCCCGCGCTGATACTTCGCGTTTATTGCGTCGTGGACACGCATTTCCACTGCACATCGATCCCTGCGAAGTTGAATGATGATCATGTAGTCGACCTCCTCGCCGCGAATATGCGGGTTCGGCGTCGGACCGGAATCGGCCGATTCTGTTTGCAAGGACTTCCCTCAGCGACAATCGAGTCTCGCGCGCCGATACTGAATCGGCGCGACGCCACGAGTCGATTTGAAGGCGCGGCTGAAGGAAAATTCTGACTCGTATCCAACGCGCGCGGCGATATCGCGAAGTCGCAGATCGGTCTGCTCGAGCAGTTGAGCGGCAATCCCCATGCGCCAGCGCGTTAGATAGCTGTGCGGTGGTTCACCTACTGAATTGCTGAAGTTGCGGGCGAACGCAGCGCGCGACAAACCAGCTTCTTTGGCGAGATCCTCCAGTGTCCACGCACGTTCGGGTGCTTCGTGTATGCGCGCGAGAACCCGTGTGATGTGCGGCGAACGCAGCGCCGAAAACCAGTCGTTTGTTGCCGGAGATGCAGCGTCGGCCCAATCGCGCATGAAGTAGACGAACAAGGACGAGAGCAGGTTACGAACCACGATCTGATTCCCGAAGTTCGGCGTCTCCACTTCGTTACGAAGCATCCGCAACGTGTCGCATAGCGGTGAACATCCAGGTTCCATTCCAGCGTGGAGCGACACGGCTTGTGGTAGCGCCCGCAGAGCGGGAAGCGCCAAGTGCTGATCTATGTCGAACTGGCCACAAATCAGCGTGGTGGCCTTTGGGTCGCGGTCGACGACACCATCACGCATAGCCAGGAACGTTTCCAGCGGCATGGCTTTGCCTCGCCCAGAATGCGCCACTTCATGCGCACTGCCACGCGGGAACAAGACTAGTTCACCAGCCTGCAATTCCATCGTTTTCGTCTCGGGTTGGCGCACGAAAGCACGCCCTTCCGCCACGAAGTGGAACACCACGGCGTTGCGAGGTTGCACCTCGAACCCCCATGGGCCTGCCACGCGTGTGCGCACCAGCACCAAGCCGTCGGCACGGACTGCTTTCAACCAACCGTTCAACGCATTCATGTCCGTATCCTAGCAGAATGAGACGAATTGCTATGTTTTAGCACCATATAGGTATGGATCATCTTCCAAAGAACGCTTCCAATGAGGGTTACAAAACACGGAGGCGAAATCATGAACAGGGATCACGTCCTACAAGTGCTTGACACTATCTACGAGAAGATCTTCAACAAGGGCCAGGCGAACCTGTATCCGGATTTCGTGAGCGGGCCATATATTCAGCACAATCCGCTTTTTCCAGATGGGCTCGATGGCATCTTGGGCTACATCAAGCAGGCCGGGCGCATTCCATGCGAGGTTAAACGCATTGCGATAGATGGCGATCTTGCTTTTGTGCACGTGCGCTACCTGGAATGGGCCGGTCAGGAAACTGCGGGTGTCGACATTTTCCGCTTCGATGCCGACGGCAAGATATTGGAGCATTGGGACGTATTGCAGCCGGTACCCGCCTCTTCCAGGAACGCCAACACAATGTTCTAGGAAATCACATGCCTCCTTTATCACTCGGTCCGATCGACGACGCCGACCTTGTCGCGACGCTGCCAGGTTTCACGAACGCTTACGCCGAAGTCAACGGTATCAGCTACGACTTCCTCGCCGCTTTCCTTGGCACGGCTGCCCCTGACGCGACAGTGTTAAAGCTACCCAATACCGGGCACTGGATTCCAGATGAGCAACCGGAAGAAACCGTGCGGCATCTCAATAAATTCTTCGGATGAACATTCACACGCGCTAGTGATTGACCTCTCTCAGCACGTCTATGAACGCCCGCAGACCAGCAGGTACGTGGCGATGCCCGGGATAGTACAGGCAGAGCCCCGGGATGAACGGGCACCAATCTTCCAGCACGGCAACCAACCGGCCGTCGTCCAGCCAGTCGCGGGCCGTGGACTCCGGTACATACGCGAGGCCCAAACCATCGGATGCGGCCTCGACCATCAGACCGTTGTGATCCAGCGTGAGCACGCCGGGAACATCGATTGCCACCTCCTGCCCGTGCTTGCGGAACTCCCAGCGATAGCGTTTGCCGCTCGGCAGACGTTGGCGAATGCAGTCGTGGCTACGAAGGTCGTCGGGCGTGATGAGTGGTGTTCGACCGGCGAGATACAAAGGCGCTGCAACGACTACGAAGCGAAGATCACCGCTGATGCGCACCGCCACCATATCGCGCGGAATCGACTCGCCAAGCCGTACTCCGGCATCGAAACCTTGCTCGACGATATCGACGAGCCGTCCCTCTGCAACCAGATCGAGCGCCATGCCGGGAAAGCGCTTCAGGAAACGCAGCACCACCGTTTTCAATAACAGTCGCGCCGCACTCTCATTGGCATTGATCCTGAGCGTGCCGCTCGGATTGCCGCGCGCATCGGCGACGGCATCCAGTGCTTCGTCGAGATCGCGGAGCACGGGTGCAAGCCGAGCGAGCAATGCTTCGCCGGCTTCTGTCGGCGACACGCTGCGCGTCGTGCGGTTGAGCAGGCGTACGCCCAATTCGCGCTCCAAGGCGAGCATGGCGTGACTTAGCGAGGAGCGCGAAACGCCGAGTGCATCGGCGGCACGGCGGAAACTCCGATGCGTTGCGACAGCGGAAAACGCGGTGAGATCGGCAAGTGTCGGCTTGGTCATTGGTGGCGAATTTTCACGGGGTCATACGTACTATAGAGACTTCTCTGACCAATGACGGGTACCTAGACTGGTGATCAGGCAATGCCATTCCATCCACCCTGTGAAGAGACACATCATGATGAAGACCTGGTTTATCACCGGCACGTCGTCAGGCCTCGGCCGGCTACTCGCGGAGCGCCTGCTGCAACGCGGCGATCGGGTCGTCGCGACGCTGCGGCACGAAGGGGCGCTCGATGAGCTGAAACAACAGTACGACGACCGGTTGCATGTGCTGACACTCGATGTCACCGACATCCGCGAGGTGCACACGAATATCTCCGCCGCATTCGAAGCGATGGGCCGCATCGATGTGGTCGTGAACAACGCGGGCTACGGGCTATTCGGCGCGGCCGAGGAAGTGACCGATGAACAGATTGAGCGGCAGATTGCCACCAATCTCACAGGATCGATTCAGGTCATCCGCGCGGCGCTGCCTCACCTGCGCCGCCAGGGCGGCGGCCGGATCGTTCAGGTCTCGTCCGAAGGTGGACAGATCGCTTATCCGAATTTCAGCCTCTATCACGCTACGAAATGGGGCATCGAAGGTTTCGTCGAGTCAGTAGCGAAGGAGGTGGGGCCATTCGGCATCGACTTCGTGATCGTGGAGCCGGGGCCGACAAGCACGCAGTTCGGTGCCGGTCTCGATCACGCGGTGCCGATGCCCGAGTACGACGATACTCCGGCGGGCGACGTCAGGCGGGCAATCGCGTCCAACAGCTTTGCAATTCGGGGCGATGCCGGCAAGACGGTCACCGCAATGATCGTCGCGGCGGACCTGGCACATCCGCCGTTACGCCTGACGCTTGGCGGCGGTGCCTACGACTCGATCAGGGCTGCGTTGGCTGAGCGCCTGAGTGTGCTCGAAGCACAGAAGGACATAGCGTTTTCAGTCGACTCGATAAGCTAAGCGTCGGAGCGCTTCAGTCGCATCGAAACCGAGAAGCGTTCGGCCGGATGGACGCTAATCGACACCTCGAAGGTTTCCCCCGCGGAGTCGAGATAGCGCCGCACAATCTCAAGTGCCGCAGTCCCCTTCTTGACTTTCAGCCTTTCCGCCATCTCCTGCGAAATCAGAGCGGCGTGCACGTCCTGCTGGATCTCCGCGATGCAGCGACCATAGCGCGCTTCGATTAACGAACTGATCAGCGTATCCGGTTGAGCTCGCGCAGCCTCTGCGACTTCCGTATAAGCCGGGTCGATATACACGTCGGTCCAACCGACTGGCGGACTCTCTCTGTCGCCGTCGATGCGCAGGCTCGACACGCGCAGCCATCGCTCACCGTCGACACATTTCAGCGTCTTGGCGAGCTTGCCGCTTGCGATGATCTCCTCCGTCGATTGCACGAGACGCAAGTGCTCTGAGCCGAACTGCACGAGATCGTCCACCGATGCGAGCGACGGCCGAAACTCGTTTTTCGGCTGCGCCGATTCGACGCGCGTTCCCGCGTTCTTGCGCCGCGACACGAACCCCAACTGCTGCAATTCATGCAGTGCTGCGCGAACCGTATGCCGGCTCGTCTGATAGTGGTCGCGCAGTTCAAGTTCGGTGGGCAGATACGAGCCCACCGGATAGCGGCCGGACGCAATGCCCTGAGTCAGGTCGCGGGCGATATCGGCGAAGTGCGGTCTGTTCATTTTTCGGTGGCGATGCAGTCGATTTATCAGAGGCCAGGGTAAATCATAGCTTGTTCAACATGTCCGGACATATTAATTTGTTTATGTCCGGACATATCGGTGATTTTTGCGATTGCCCCGGCCCTTTTAAACCGGTTTCCTGCACTTCCAAGAGGTCGTCATGACGAGTCGCACTATCCCTATGGCCAGCACCGTGGTCGATTCAATTCTGTTTCGTGACGCCTTCGGCACGGCGAAGATGCGTGCGCTGTTCTCCGATTACGCGCTCGTGCAGCGCTATATCGACGTGGAAGTGGCGTTGGCCAAGGCTGAAGCGCGCGTCGGCGTGATTCCGGCCGACGCGGCGGAAGTGATCGCCCGTCAATCGACGATCGAGCGGATCGATTTCGATCACATGCGCGAGGAGACAGACATTGTGGGTTATCCGATTCTGCCGCTCGTTCACCAGCTCGTCGGCATGTGCGGCGAAGCGGGGCGCTACGTCCATTGGGGCGCGACGACACAAGACATCATGGATACGGCGGTCTCGCTGCAGGTGCGCGATGCGCTCGATGTGATCGACAGCGACATACGCGAACTGCGCACGATTCTGGTCGATCTTGCAAAGAAACACCGCGATACGCCAATGGCGGGCCGCACGCACTTGCAGCAGGCGTTGCCCGTCACGTTTGGCTACAAGGTCGCGATCTGGCTGGCGATGTTCGACCGGCATCAGCAACGCCTCGCCGAACTGCGTCCGAGGGTGGCCGTTGTCGAATTCGCGGGGGCCGCGGGCACGCTGGCCTCGCTCAGCGACAAAGGTTTCGAGGTTCAGAAGGCGCTCGCCGATGAACTGAAGCTCGGCGTCCCCGCAACCACGTGGCACGTGGCGCGCGATGGTTTCGCCGAAGCGGTCAACCTGCTCGCACTCGTGACCGGCTCACTCGGCAAGATCGCGCTCGACATCATGATCATGGCATCGACGGAATTCGCTGAAGTGTACGAGCCATTCGTCAAGGGGCGTGGAGCGAGCAGCACCATGCCGCAAAAGCGCAATCCGATTTCCAGCGAACTAATGCTTGCCGCGGCGAAAGCGGTGCGTCAGCACGCGGGTCTTATGGTCGACGCGATGATCCAGGATTTCGAGCGCGCCACGGGCCCGTGGCACGCGGAATGGATTGCGATTCCCGAGAGCTTCATCCTTTCGGCTGGTGCGCTGCATCAGGCGAAGTTCGCGCTCGGGGGATTGATCGTCGACACCGAACGCATGAAACACAACCTGGGCATCACCAGAGGATTGATCGTCGCGGAGGCGGTCATGATGGGAATGGCACCGTTCACCGGCCGCCAACAGGCACACGATATCGTCTACGACGCTTGCCGTACCGTGAACGAGAAAGGCGGCACGCTTGCCGAAGCGCTAGCGGCCCTGCCCGAAGTCACCACGCATTTCGACCGCCCGGCGATCGATCGCATGACCGATCCAGCCAACTATCTCGGCCTCGCGCCGCACATGGTTGATCGCGCCGTCGAATTGTCCAGCGGCATCTGAGTGAAAGGCGTGGAGGAGCACACATCATGAACAACGATATCGCATCAAACGAAACGCCGGACGTTCCGCCACTCAGAAGACTTCCGTGGTACCGCAAGCTGGGCATGCAGGTTCTGGTCGGGCTGATTCTCGGGATTGCCGTCGGTCTGATTTTCCCGAAGGTGGGTGGGCAGCTTAAGGTACTGGGCGACATCTTCCTGTCGCTTATCAAGGCCGGTGTTGCGCCGCTGGTGTTTCTCACCATCGTGCACGGCATCGCGTCGGCTGGTGACGTCAAGAGCGCGGGCCGCGTGGGATGGCGCTCGATCGTCTATTTCGAAGTGGTGTCGACCATTGCCTTGATAGTCGGCCTGCTGGCGGGCAACCTGCTGCAAACCGGAAAAGGCATGACGGCCGTCGCCGTCGGAGCGGCACCGCCGGTGGTTGCAAAGATGGAGTCACAAGGCTTCGTCGCGTTTGTCATGCACATCGTGCCGGACAACTTTATCGGCGCCTTCGTGAAGGGAGAATTGCTGCAGGTGGTGGTGCTGGCCGTGATGGTCGGTATCGGGATACTCGCGATTCCCGAACGCCGCCGAGTCAGGATCAACGAGGGACTCGATCTTGTTTCCGAAGTCCTGTTCTCGTTCATCAACCTGGTGATGAAGCTGGCGCCGCTCGGCACCTTCGGCGCCGTCGCTTATTCGGTGGGTAGCAACGGTACTGCTGTGCTGATTGCGCTTGCCCAGCTCGTTTTCAGTTTCTATGCGGTCGTGATCCTGTTCATCGCCGTGGTCATGGGAATCATCGCGAAGCTGGCAGGTTTTAGTCTGTGGCGCTTCCTGCGCTATATCAAGGACGAGATCTTCATCGTGCTGGGCACTGCGTCGTCCGAGAGCGCGCTGCCGCGTCTTCTGATCAAACTCGAGCGGCTTGGCTGCGCGAAGCAGACTGTCGGGCTCGTGCTGCCGACGGGTTATGCATTCAACCTTGACGGGACGTCCCTGTTCATGTCGATGGGCGTGCTGTTCATTGCTCACGCGTATGGCGTGCCAATTACGCTGCAGCATCAGGTGGGTCTACTTCTGTTGATGCTGTTGACCTCCAAGGGTGCCGCCACGGTGTCGGGCGGATCGTTTGTGGTGTTTGCTGCGACGGTGGCGTCGACCGGCATTCTGCCTGTCGAAGGGGTCGCGGTGATTTTCGGTGTCTACCGTTTCATGTCAATGGCGATTGCCACCTGCAACACGATCGGTAACAGCCTTGCTACGGTCGTGATTGCAAAGTGGTCGCATACGTTCGATGCGCAGGTTGCCGAGCGTCATTTCTATCCGGAGCGTTACCCGGCCACCGCGCATGCCGACGAAAGTCTTGCTGACGGTAACTTGCGCCCCGAGGACACGAGTGACGCGAATCCGCACCCGAGCGGCATTCCTATGAAAAGTGCAGGCACTGCGCGATGATCTGTGCCGCCTGGCCTCCGGCGCCCCGAGTCGGCCAGCAGCAAGGTCGTCTGATACAAGCGCAGTCGGTCCCATCGCGATGCCTATGCCGTCGTTGGCAGCCTGCAACGTCAGATAGAAGTGATCGAAGGTGAGGGTGCAGCCGGCCGGAGTGCGGAAATCTGTGCCCTCGCCAGCCAGTCCGAGGTTTGGGCTACGGTCAGGCCGGATGGTATCGGTCGCTGTCCGGCCAACTACGATCGCTGGCACCAACTTCCGCGCGGACATTCGAACGGCAGCTTCGCCCGGAAAACGGACCGTCGCACTTCCACGGCAACTGCCGCGTCGTCAGCCAAAGCATGCCGCCTGGATGCGAAAAGTAAGTGGCGGCCACTGACCGCTCCACACACAGCACGTCAGGGCGCAAGCGCTGCGAGACCACGCGCTATGCTCGTCCCGCAATTTCAACATGATTTGTGAACCACTAGAGACCGGCAGTCATTTTTCTCGTGTCCAAAGGATAGCGTGCGACGTGGAGTTACCCGCGATCTGGCCGCTCTCGGTGATCCCGACACCTTCGCTGAAGTTGTCCCCGGGGAGCGTGCCCAGGTCGGTCATCGCCCCGTGTTCAAACAGAAACGCGTGCGGCAAGTACGGGTTGGTTCCGGCATCCGATTCGCCGACCACTTGGCCGCGATTGTTGATCCCAAAAGCGTTACTGTCGTTGCGACCGGGGAGCGTGCCCAGGTCAGTCATCACCCCGTTTTCAAACAGAAAGCCGTGCACGTCCCCGCTTGCGGTAGACGATATGCCGATCACCTGGCCGCGATTGTTGATCGCCTGAGCATGGCTGCTGCCGTTACTACCCTGGAGCGTGCCCAGGTCAGTCATCACCCCGTGTTCATACAGAAAGGCGTGCGCGTACCCACCTGCGATGGACGAATAGCCGACCACCTGGCCGCGATTGTTGATCCCCAAAGCTCCGCTATCGCTGCCACCGGGGAGCGTGCCCAAGTCGGTCACCACGCCGTTTTCAAACAGAGCAGCGTGAACGTACCCGCGTAGGTTGGACGCTAAACCAACCGCCTGGCCGCGCTCGTTGATCCCGGCAGCTCCGCTGACGTCGCCGCCGGGGAGCGTACCCAGGTCGGTCATCACCCCGTGTTCGAACAGAAAGGCGTGCGAGTTCCCGCGTGCGGTGCTGGAGGAACCGACCACCTGGCCTCGATTGTTGACCGCGAAAGCTGTGCTATCGCTGCCACCGGGGAACGTACCCAGGTCTGTCACCCCCCCTTTTTCAAACAGACAAGCGTGCGTGTTCCCGCCCGCGGTGATCGAATAGCCGACCACCTGGCCGCGCTCGTTGATCCCGAGAGCGTTGCTGTAGTTAAAGCCACCGGGGAGCGCGCCGAGATCCCTGATGATGAAACTTTGGCCTGCGGCAGGCTGGAATGCAGCGACCGCGATCAGAGTGAAAACAATCAGGGCGCGGCGAACATAGCGCACATTGCCAATCACCTTGCATGCGGATTGCATAGTGATCCCCTTTCCTGGAATAAAACCTGGATCGCGATAGATTCATATGCGGCACAACGGGGCACACCTTGCGTCTCGATATAGGCGCAGATCGAAATAAAGTCGAGTCTTTTGCAAATAAAAATCTGCTATATATGCCGTTCGCGCATCTGTATCAGGATAAATTGCGCTGGCTTGCATCGGAAAGCGGCCATGGTTAGTTCGGATTGCTGATCGGCACAACCAAGACGTTAGAGCTGATCCACCATGGGTCGCCGTGATCAATGACGAGATAGCCTGTTATCCGCTTCCCGTGTTGGAGATTAGAATAGGTATGCAGATAGAAGTTACGGACCACTCTAGTCTATGGAGTGCCTTTTTTCAACTTATTAAAGAGCGAGTCAAATTAATGACAATGCAAAATTGCGATGACTTGCCTTTGCTCGATAGCGGGTTAAACGATCGCTCGGGTTTGAGCGGTCGACTCGCTGGACCCATCTCCCAATTCCGGTTCCGACGACGTCGCAGATGAGTCCTCGATTTGCGCGGGTTGCAATGTTTGTGCGCACTCGCGGCATGGCTGCTGAGATCGGCGCGCGCCTGCGCGTGATGATCGATGAAGGCGAGTTGCCGTCGGGTGCCAGGATCGACGAAAAGGAACTGTGCGTCACCTTCGACGTATCGAAAACGCCTTCGCGGGAGGCGCTGAAGGTGCTCGTCTCCGAAGGATTGGTCACGCATCGCCAGTACATTGGCTATCGGGTGGCGCCGATTGATCTCGCCGATCTCAACGCAACGTTCGAACTGCTGCATGGACTCGAGACGAGTTATTAGCCGTTCGCGACCAGTGAAGGTTTATCCGTCTTGGCTCGCGCACCAGACGCTCGTGGGTGATGAACACGACTGTCTGGGTCGACAGGCCTCGTCGCACTATCTGCGCCGGACGAGTCGACTATTGAGCGGCGGATGTCTGCGCCGGTTTCCAGGCGATTTGTGGTGGCGAGCTTTCGGTGATTTAACGACTGGCTTCCGACCGAAGCCTTCGAAGGCCCAAGGCGCAGCGCGATCATTTCAAATGGCTGTTGCGCCAGTCACGCGGCGTCACGCCAAAGCGTGCATTAAACCAGTTCGTGAAGGAACCCTGCTGTGAATAGCCTAGCAGTGCGGAGACCCGCCCGATGGGATAGCGTGGGTTGCTCATATAGCGCACGGCAAGTTCGCCCCTGACTTCCTCGACCAGACGCGAGAAGCTGGTATGCGCCAGTTCAAGTTGGCGCTGCATGGTGCGAACGCTCAGACATAAATGGCGGGCAACCCGCTCGACGGTGGCCTGCTCGAGGGGCAGCAACAAGTAGATCGCCTTGCGCACTTCCAGCGCGGTCGAATCGACACCCGTCACGTTGAGTGAATCCGCGAGGCTCTCGGCATATCGCACCAGTTCCGGGTCAGCGGCGGGATTCGGGTAGTCGAGATCGGCGGCTGCGCACACGAAGCCGTTGAAATCGCTGCCGAACTCCAACGGACAGCCGAAGAACCGTCGATGAAACGTCAGGTCTTTCGGTCCCTGATGCACAAAATGGACGGAGCGTGGTTTCCAGTGATCACCAAGCAGGGCGCTGGAGTGGCGCCAGAGGACACCGACCGCGAGTTCGATCGCCTGATTCGTTGGGGTGCCCGGTTCGACGACCAGTTCTTCCCGGATTGTGACCGTTTCGCCCGCGTCCTCGACGTACACCGCCAGGGCTTCGTTTAGCAGATGCCGGTATTCGGCTGTGGCCAGCAACACCTCGCGCAGCGTGCGTTTGTGCGCGAGCAGGACATTGACCACACCGGTACCGAACTTCTGCCGGGTCTCGGCCATTTGCAGCGCGAAAGTTGGGCATGACGCTTTTTCGGCCGTAAGTTCCAGCAGCCGGCACGCGGCGGCTGCCTGAATGCGATCGTCCGGATTCGCAAGCGCCGAGGTATCGATCCCGACCTGCTGCGCAAGCTCGACCGGGTTCAGTCCGACCCGCCGCGTCACATCGAAGTAGCCGTTCATGGCTACCGAGCTCAGCATCGATTCCATCGTTATGCCTCCGCACGCATCTTACGGGCAGCGCCTTACCGTCCGGTAATGCAAATGCCTCCCGCGCGCACATACTGGTGTTAACGCGCAGTGGCATGAAATCCTAAAAGGATGGCGCCCAATCACAAAAGTGTAATGCAGGATTGCCGTATCGTGCGATCTCAACGGTTCATCATGTTCCGACCAGTTTTGATGCGGCCAGCCGTGTCGCGAGCGTCGGAATACCGTCCCCCTATTGGAGAACACGATGCAATTCCTCGACGATTCGCTGCACCCCGAGAACCAGGACAAGGTTGTCATCACGACCGCTCCGTACGGCCCGGAATGGATGCCCGAGGATTTCCCGGAAGACATTCCGGTGACGATGGAGGAGCAGATCCAGAAGGCCGTCGATTGCTACAACGCCGGCGCGACCGTCCTGCACCTGCACGTGCGTGAACTGGATGGCAAGGGCTCCAAGCGCCTGTCGAAATTCAACGAACTCATCGCGGGTGTGCGCGCGGCCGTGCCGGACATGATCATCCAGGTGGGCGGTTCGATCTCGTTCGCACCGGAAGACGACGGCCAGGCCGCGAAGTGGCTGTCCGACGACACGCGTCACATGCTGGCCGATCTCGACCCGAAGCCCGATCAGGTGACGGTCGCGATCAACACCACGCAGATGAACATCATGGAGTTGCTCTATCCGGAATACCTGGAAGGCACGTCGCTGGCCAATCCTGCGCTCATGGCAGCCTACAGCGAAATGACGGTGCCCGCGGGTCCGGCCTGGGTCGAGGAACACCTGCGCCGCCTGCAGGCATCGGGCATCCAGCCGCACTTCCAGCTCACCGGTATCCATGCGCTCGAAACGCTCGACCGCCTGGTGCGCAAGGGCGTCTACAAGGGGCCGTTGAACCTGACGTGGATCGGCATCGGCGGCGGCTTTGACGGTCCGAACCCGCACAACTTCTTCAACTTCGTCCACCGTGCGCCGGACGGTGGCACGGTCACGGCCGAGTCGTTGCTGAAGAACGTCCTGCCGTTCAACATGATGGCGATGGCCATGGGCCTGCACCCGCGCTGCGGCATCGAAGACACGATCATCGACCAGCACGGCAACCGCATGACCTCGGTGCAACAGATCGAGCAGTGCGTGCGCGTGGCCCGCGAACTGGGCCGCGAGATCGCAAGCGGCAAGGAAGCGCGCGAGATCTACAAGATCGGCGTGCAGTACGAGACGGTCGACGAGACACTCGCGGCCAACGGCATGGCACCGAACCGGAAGGCAGGCGTTAAGAACCTGCCGCTGCGCGCGGCGTAAGAGATTGGAGCGCGGCTGACGCCGGTTTTCAAAGGTAGGGCTCTCCGGTAGGCAGGGGAGGGTTGCACGGTATCCATAAAGGCCCCTTTGCGCTGGAAGGCAAAGGCGGTCGCCAACGAGCTGGACACGAAGGAGACGACTCATGTTCACGCATGCTGAGCCCACGACGGCCGATGTTTCGACGACGCAAAAAGACGTGCGCGCGTATGCGTGGGTGGTATTTGCCCTGACGGTGGGGTTGCTGCTCTCCGACTACATGTCGCGGCAGGTGTTGAATGCGGTGTTCCCGATGCTCAAGGCCGCATGGAACCTTTCCGACACCCGGCTGGGTTCGCTGAGCAGTGTGGTCGCGCTGATGGTCGGCGTGCTCACCTTTCCGCTGTCGGTGCTCGCCGACCGCTGGGGCCGCGTGAAGAGCATTGTCCTGATGGCGGCGATGTGGAGTCTCGCGACGCTCGGCTGTGCGCTCTCGACGAACTATAACGAAATGCTGCTCGCGCGCGCCTTCGTCGGTATTGGTGAAGCCGCCTATGGCAGTGTCGGCATCGCGGTTGTGCTCAGCATCTTTCCGGCACGGCTGCGCTCCACGCTCACCGCCGCGTTCATGGCCGGAGGGGCGTTCGGTTCAGTGCTGGGCATGGCGCTCGGGGGTACGGTCGCGGCTCACCTGGGCTGGCGCGCGGCGTTCGGCGCAATGGCGGCCCTGGGGATCGTGCTGCTGATTCTCTACCGGTTTGCCGTCACCGAAAAACAGCTGGCGCGGCTTCAGCCTGCAAGTGTGAGCAGGCAAGCGCAGGGCCACGGTGTGCGCATGAGCTTTCGCACGCTGATGAAAGGGCTCTTTTCGACGAAGTCAGTCGTGTGCGCCTACGTCGGCAGCGGTATCCATCTGCTGGTCCCAGCAGCCGTATGGGCATGGATGCCCAGCTTCCTGAACCGCTACTACGGCATGTCCACAGGCAAAGCGGCAATGAGCGCGGCAGTGTTCGTGCTGGCGACCGCGTTCGGCATGGTGGTGTGCGGAGTGCTGACCGACCGGCTCAGCAAGCATGAGCGGGAAAGGAAGTGGAGCACCGCCGTCGCCTTCTGCCTGATCTGCTTCGTGTTGCTTACGATCGGTTTCCGGATGCCGGCGGGTCCGGCACAGCTCGTCGTGATTGGCGCCGGCATGTTCTTCAGCGCAGGCGCGACCGGCCCCTCGG
>CABFVV010000143.1_pt1 | contig 19019 bp, 14 predicted proteins | sample 8864751 | NCBI WGS metagenome assembly CABFVV01 (sample SAMEA5735770, study PRJEB23740) | soil metagenome | biome: forest; feature: forest soil; material: soil | place: USA | collected 2013-10-13 | depth 0.1 m | reverse complement strand
GGGTCGATCCCGTCGGGCATGTCGTCTGGCGGGACTTCGCGGCGGCCGCGCAGACGGTCATAGCAAAGATTGAGCGCGACACGATGGACCCACGTATCGACCTTCGCCTCGCCTTCCCGCCAGCGCGAAGCCTGTTTCCAGATCCGCACGAAGACCTCCTGCGCCACGTCTTCCGCTTCCATGCGGTCCCCCAGCATGCGCGTGGCGAGTGCGAGCAGACGCGGCAGCTTGCGCGCGACGAGCGAGCGGACGGCGGCCGGGTCTTGCCGGGCCACCCCCTCGAGCAATTCCGCATCGGGATCCCGTTCGCTCAAGGCATGCGACTCCACAGCGCGCGTAAGAGCACCACGGTGCTCAACGTTCAGGCCCAATGGCCTTCGACCCAGCGCCAGTTAGGTCCGCGCTGCACCCAATGCCCCGGCACCCAGCGATAGCCGACGCGCACCGGCTGCCAGTGGCCCGGCACCCACACATAACGGCCGTGGTCCCAACGCCAGCGGCCCTGATCCCAGACGTAGCCGGCACGCGGCGCCGGCATCACTTCGACGCGCGGCGGCGGCGGCGCCATCGGCGCGACGATCACCGCCTGCGCGAAAGACGGCGCAGCCGTCAGTGCGGCAGCGCACGTAATCGCTGCAGCGAGCACGGAAGTCAGAAGGCGGACCGGTTTGGTCGATGTCATGTTGGTTTCTCCCATAAGAACTGAAGCCAGAAGCGGCTGCGTTTCTTCTTGAACGCAGTAGCCCGAAAAATCCGTCGCTTTGATTGTCATTGAAAGAATCGCGCGCAAGCATGCGAATCGTGGAGGCCAGAACAGCCTTTACACCTCGGCCCCGCGCAAGCGGAACGACAGCAAGCGTTATTGAAATGAATGGCAGCCGATAGGTGACGTAATGTTCGCGCCCTCAAATCTTAATCAGCGGGTGTTTCAATGCGCCCAGTTTCTAGCGGTAAGACACCTTAGCTGTATTTCTAACAATATCCCCAGCGAACATCCACACGTGCATTACTGGAAACGCTGAACGGCGAAGTCGAATCTGGAGCCAGTCACATGTTCCGTAGAACCCTCTTACCCATCCCGTTTGCCGCGATGCTTGCGCTCGCAGCTTGCGGCAACAATAGCGTGAACTCGACGGCGTCCGCGCCGGCGGCTGCATCGACGCCGGTAGTCTCGGTGTCGGCGCAGGATGCCGTCACGACGGCCACGCCGATCAAACACGTGGTGGTGATCTTCGGCGAGAACGTCTCGTTCGACCACTACTTCGCAACCTACCCGCAAGCCAACAACCCGGTCGGCGAGCCGCAATTCAGTGCGGCCGCAGGCACGCCGTCGGTCAACAACCTCAGCACCAACAACCTGATCGCAGCGAACCCGAACGCGCTGTCGACCTCACCGAACACGGCAGGCCGCACGGTCGGCGCGGTGACGATCGCGGGTCTCGGCCTGCCGGCCGCCGACCTGCTGCCGTTCCGTCTCGATCGTTCGCAAGCCAATACGTCGAGCCAGAACCACGCGTATGCCGCGGAACAGCTCGCGTATAACAACGGCGCGATGGACTCGTTCCCGCTGTTCACGGCGTCGGGTTCGACCATTGCCGGCAGCACCGGCGCGTTCGCCACGAAGGGCCAGGTGCTCGGTTACTTCGACGGCAACACGGTCACGGCAATGTGGAACTACGCGCAGAACTTCGCGATGAACCAGAACGCGTACACGGACACGTACGGTCCGTCGACGCCTGGCGCACTCGAAGTCATCTCGGGCCAGAATAACGGTGTCGTGGTGACGGGCGGAACCTCGGCCAACGCGATTCCTGACTCGGCCGGCGGCTTCACGATGGTCGGCGACCTGGACCCGACCGGTGACGTCTGCACGATCGCGGCAGGCAGCGCGGTGACGGGTGCGATGACATCGAAGAACATCGGCGACCTGCTCAACGCGAAGGGCCTGACGTGGGGCGGCTTCATGGGCGGCTTCAATCTGACGACCACCAATGCCAACGGCACGACCGGTTGCGCACGCTCGACGTTCTCGCAAGTGCTGAACGCGACCAAGGTCGACTACGTGCAACATCACGCGTGGTTCCAGTACTACGCCAGCACGGCCAACCTCAAGCACACACGTCCGACTTCGACGGCACTGATCGGCGCGACCGATCCGCTCGACAACACGGCAACGCCGGTTCACCACCAGTACGACACCGACGACTTCTTCGCCGCGGTGAAGGCGGGCAACTATCCGTCGGTGAGCTTCCTGAAGGCGCCGGCAGTCGGCGACGGTCACCCGGGCAACTCGGACCCGATCGACGAACAGGCTTTCGTCACGAAGGTGATCAACTTCCTGCAGCAACAGCCTGACTGGAAGAACACCGCCGTGATCATCGCCTACGACGATTCGGACGGTTGGTACGATCACCGCTACATGGCACCGACGAGCTCGTCGTTCGATTCGACCACGGCGCAATCCGCGGGCGGCGCAACGATCGCCGGCACCGACAACCTGAGCGGCACGGGCCAGTGCACGGCAACAGGCGCGGTTCAACCGCAGGGTGTGAATGGCGGTGCGGTGAACGGCCGTTGCGGCCCGGGTACGCGCACGCCGTTTATCGTGGTGTCGCCGTGGGCGAAGGTCAACTTCGTCGACGATACGCCGATCACCCAGGCGTCCGTGGTCAAGTTCATCGAGGACAACTGGCTCGGCGGTCAACGCCTTGGCAACGGTTCGTTCGATGCCACGGCGGGCAGCATCATGAACATGTTCAACTTCTCGGGCTCGGGCAACAATCCGACGGTGTATCTGGACGAGAACCTGGGTACGAAACTGTCGGCGCCGCCGGCTAGCTGACCCGCAAACGTGCGGACTGCCCTTCCGGTGCACCTGCCGTCAAGTCATGTACGAGCGCTGCTCGTGCATGACGACACCAAGCGCCGCGCGAAGAAGAGCACGAAACACATCAAGCTGTAGTTGGGCGTCGAGCCAGTGCAAACGTGCTGGCTCGATTTGCTTTTTGATCGCACCCGATCGAGTTACTTGTCACTACCGCCATGAATCATCCTTCAGACGCCCTGCTGCCCCCGCATTTGCCTGCCGGCGGTGAGCCGGGTCCCGTCATTACCCGTCGCGCCTGGCTCAGGCTGCTTGCGTGGAGCGCCGCCGGCATCGTGCTCGCGCTCGTCGTGGTTTGCGCGTACGCGCTCGTCTACCCGGAACGGATGCCGCCCGCAGTTGGCTCGATCGTCGAGGAAATCACCGGCGCGAATCCTCATCCGATTCATTTGATGCGTCCGCAAGACGCGCCGCTGAGCGCGGTTGCGCTGCTCGGCAAACAGATTTTCTTCGACCAGACGTTGTCGGCATCGGGTATGCAATCGTGTGCGTCATGCCACTCGCCACAGCATTCATATGCGCCGGATAACGCGTTCCCGGTCCAACTCGGCGGCGCGCACATGGATCAGGCCGGCTACCGGCCGCCGCCGTCGCTGACGTATCTGTACCGCCAGGCTCCGTTCAGCATCGGGCCGGATCAGGGCGATACCGACGTGCCCGTCGATATGACCCAACTGGCGACACAGGCCGCCGGCGTGCAGCGCGCACAGAAGACGGCGCTTGCCGCGCCCGCCGCCCCGGCGATGGTGCCGCAAGGCGGACTGTTCTGGGACGGCCGCGCCGATACGCTGCAAATCCAGGCGATCGGTCCGCTGATGAATCCAGTGGAGATGGCCAACGCGACGCAAGAGGATGTCGCGCGCAAGCTGCTGCAAACCAGATATCTGGAACAGTTCAAACAGATCTTCGGGCCGGGCGTCGTCAATAATCCGAGCCTGCTGATCTCGGAAGCCATGTTCGCGGTGGGACGGTATCAGACCGAGGATCAGTCGTTCCATGCCTTTACCAGCAAGTACGATTACTGGCTCGAAGGTAAAGCGCGGCTGACCCATGCTGAATTGCACGGCTTGCAGTTGTTCAACGATAAGGACAAGGCTAATTGTGCGGGCTGCCATTTGAGTCAGCCTAGCAAGGATGGCTTGCCGCCCGTGTTTACCGACACTCAGTACGAGGCGCTTGGCGTGCCGCGGAATCCGGCCATTCCAGCGAACAAGGATCCGAAGTTCTTCGATATGGGCGTGTGCGGGCCATTCCGCGACGACATGACGAAGGAGACGCAGTACTGCGGGATGTTCCTGACGCCGACCCTGCGCAATGCTGCCGAGCGCAAGGTGTTCTTCCACAACGGCGTGTATCACGACCTCAAGCAAGTCATGGACTTCTACAACTTGCGCAACACGGCGCCTGAGAAGATCTATCCGCGCGATGCTTCGGGCAAGGTACAGAAGTACAACGATCTGCCGGCCCAGTATCACGCCAATGTCGACGTTGCCGATGCGCCGTTCGATCGCAAGTTCGGGGATCAGCCGGCCATGACGGATCAGGATATTCAGGACATCATCGCGTTTATGAAAACGCTGAGTGACGGGTACAAGGCTGCAGGGTCCTGATTCCCACCAGGGCCGTTGCGCAGCGTCGCGCGAGCCGGTGAGGTATCCTTGCCGGTTCCGCGACCTCTATCCATACCCTGCCCGATGGCCGATTTCCCTTTCGACGCCGTACTCTTCGACTGCGACGGCGTGCTCGTCGACTCCGAACCCATCACCAACCGCGTGCTGACCGAGATGCTCGGCGAGTTAGGCTGGCAATTGAGCGTTGAAGAGGCGATGCAAATTTTTGTCGGCAAGGCCGTCAGGGATGAAGCCGCACTCATCGAAGCGCGCACCGGCTTCGCGATTACGACGGATTGGCTCATGCAATTTCGTGCGCGCCGCAATGAGGCGCTCGATCGCGAGCTGGTGGCGATCGATGGCGCGGCGTCGGCAGTGCGCGCGCTTTACGCGTCGCTCAACGGACGCATTGCTGTCGCGTCCGGCGCCGATCGCATCAAAGTGGAATTGCAACTGGTGAAGGCCGGCATTCTCGACTGCTTTGAAGGGCGCATCTCCAGCGGTCACGAAACACCGCGCAACAAGCCGTATCCCGATGTCTATCTCGCCGCGGCCGCCAGCCTGGGCGTAGCACCGCAACGTTGCGCAGTAGTTGACGATACCGTCACGGGCGTGACTGCAGGCGTGGCCGCCGGTGCCACCGTGTTCGGCTATTGTCCGAAAGAACTGAGCCACAGCAGCGCCACGGCCTTGCATGGCGCGGGCGCGGTTCACGTCTTTCGGGACATGGCCGACTTGCCCGCGCTGCTCGCCGGATGGCGCGGTGTGCAGGGTTGAGGGCGCGCGCCCTTACTCGACGACGTTACTCGAAGGCGGGATCGATCGGCACGCGATATCCGACCGCGAGACGGTCGGTCTCGTTCGCCATACCGACCGTAGCTGTTGGTAGTGCGCCAACATCGTAGCGTCACGAGTCGGTGTATCTCAACCATCTTGCGCTCGCGAGACCGGCGGATGTGGGCGGCATGCGGCGTTGCGGTGGATGGCATGGTGTGTGCAATGGGAACCAATGAGCGCGGCGCTACCCGGGCTCACTGCCAATCCAACCTTGCCGGAGATCCACCATGAAAGCGCTAGTCCTCAAAGACCTGCCCTGCGTCGACGAACTCGATCGCTCGGCTTCGCAATCCGTCCGCGGCGGCATCGCCTGCCTCACGCGAGAAGCGCCGCCGGCTTGCCCCGGCGGAATGATGCCACCTGTCGTCGTTCGGCGTGGCTGGGAGTGTCCGCCGATCCATTGGGGTTGTGGGCCTGTCCATTTTCCATACGGCAAGCCGCCTTGCCACTCTGAGCCGGTGGTGGTGCCGCTTTAGGCCACGCAAGAAACCGCATGAAGATAGACGGGCCAGCATGGCGGCCCGTCTACTTTCATCGCCCCGCTTTGCACGCACAGATCGACGTTCAATTCTGGCGATGCGCCGTCGGCTATGCGGGCACGGCAGCCGCCCGGCCTGAAAAAGCCTGAGTGCCGCCACGCCGGGATATCGTTACTTCGCTGTCTCGCGCGGACGCAGCACCTGCCCACCCGGACCGTCTTCCACTATCCAGCCCTCGGCTCCTAATCGCTCACGCAGTCGATCAGCCTCATTCCAGTCCCTAGCCGCGCGGGCCTTTTCACGCTCATCGAAGAGAAGCGCGATATCGGCGGGAATATCAGGCACTTCTTCCTTCCAGTCGGCAAGCCGAAGTCCGAGCACGGCGTCGAATCGATCGACCGTCGCACGGCGCGTCGCCGCCGGGAGATCGCTTCTCACCACATCCCACAGAACAGCAAGCGCGCGCGGCAGATTCAGATCCTGATCGACCTCAGCCTTGAAACGTTCGACGCTATTTGCATCGGGCGTGCCTCCTTCCGGCCATTGCACATAAGCTCGACGCAAACGGTCCAACGCGGATTGCGCGGCATCGAGCGCGTCGAGATTGAAGCGCAGCGTGCTCCGGTAATGCGCGCCGAGGCATAAGTAGCGATAGGCGAGCGGATCGATGCCTCGATCGATCAACGTCTGCAAACGCACGAAGTCGCCTCCCGATTTCGACATCTTGCCGGCGTCCAGCGTGAGGAAATGGCCGTGCATCCAGAAGTTCGCGAGGCGGGTTCCATGCCGTGCCTGAGTCTGCGCGATTTCATTGCTGTGATGCACGGCGATGTGATCCTCTCCGCCGCAATGAATATCGAACCATGGGCCCAGGTATTTTGCCGACATCGCCGAGCATTCGATATGCCAGCCGGGAAAGCCCCTGCCCCACGGGCTCTCCCACTCCATTTGCCGCATGGTGTCCGGCGGACTGAATTTCCACAGCGCGAAATCCGTCGCGTGCTGTTTCTCTCCCAGCGCAACACGCTTGCCGGCCTGCAGGCCAGCGACATCGAGACGTGCGAGAAAGCCGTAATCGTCCTGTTTGCTCGTGTCGAAGTAGACGCCGTCGACCGTGCGGTACGTATAGCCTTTGCGTTCGAGTTCGGCAATGAAGTCGATCTGCTCGGCGATGTGATCAGTCGCGCGGCACCACAGGGCAGGTTCGAGCAGGTTCAACGCGCGCCAGTCGTTCATGAAGGCTTCGGTATATCGCTCGGCGATCGCCCACGCCGATTCGCCGGTCCGCCTGCTGCCCTTCTCCATTTTGTCTTCGCCTTCGTCGGCATCGGAAACCAGATGACCGACGTCGGTGATATTGACGACGTGCCGCACGGCGTAGCCGTTCAATGTCAGCACGCGTCGCAGCACGTCTTCGAACACGTAGGTTCGAAGGTTGCCGATATGCGCGTGGTCGTACACGGTCGGGCCGCAGCAATACAGGCCCACATGGTCCGCTTGAATCGGCGTGAAAGCGCGTAAGGCGCGCGACCAGGTGTCGTACAGGACGAGTGGCATGTGAATTCCTGTGGTGTTGAGCGTGTAAGAAACAAAAAAACCACCGGTCTTGTGACGGGTGGCCTCAGGGACGCGGACGTGGTCAGATCGACTCGCTAGACGCACGCTCCCCTTGGCAGGCTGCAACAGCATGCGTGCAAAGAATGCGAACGGGAATGGATAGAAGCGATCATGGAAACGATGCTAACGTGTGTTTCGAGGCCGGTCAATCCTGAATCGCGGCGCGGTGTCCGAATCGTGCGCCTTCGGAATGCATGAAGAAGCCCCGCAAGGTTTTCACCTTGCGGGGCTTCTTCTCGACCTACGGCGTTTTCCGCCTAGCGGGACATCATGTGCATGCTGACGTTATGCATGATCCACAATGACCCGACGATCAGAATCACGGCCGTGAGCACCGTAAAGCCGAACGCCATGACGTTCCAGCGCTGTGCCGACGACGCGTTCATGTGCAGGAAGAAAATCAGATGCACGACGATCTGCACGAACGCGAGGCCTGCGATCGCAAGCAGAGCGTTCTCGCCGGTCAACGTCCCGTTGAGGACGAGACCGAAAGCCGCGGCAGTCAGGATGACGGAGAGAATGAAACCCACCGTATAGCTGCCGAAGCTGCCGTGACTTTCCCCCCCGTGTCCTTCGTCCGGGTGTGCCAGGTGTGAGTGATGGCTATGGTCCATTTAGATCACGCTCGCAAGATAGACAAAGGTGAAGACGCCAATCCACACGACGTCCAGAAAGTGCCAGAACAGGCTCAGGCACGTCAGGCGAATCATGTCGCGTTCGGTCAGATCGCGATGACGCATCACCTGCACGGCGAGCACCACCATCCAGATCAGGCCACACGTCACGTGCAAACCGTGCGTGCCGACCAGCGTAAAGAACGACGACAGGAACGCGCTGCGGCTCGGACCCGCACCCTCTGCGATCAGGTGCGAGAACTCGCGCATTTCCAGCACGAGGAACGCGAGACCCAGCAGGAACGTCACGCCGAGCCAGAAGAGCAGCACGCTCTTCCTGTTCTTGTGCGCGCCCAGCATCGCGAAGCCGTACGTGATACTGCTCAGCAGCAGCATCGAGGTTTCAAGCGCGACGCCTGGGATCTCGAACAGATCCTTGCCGGTCGGGCCACCCGCGAACTGGTGGCCCATCACCGCGAATACGGCAAAGAGCGCGGCAAAGATGATGCAGTCGGTCATCAGGTACAGCCAGAAACCGAATACCGATTGCGACGGCACATGGTCCGGCGCGAGATGCGGCTGAACCGCAATAGTCTTCTGTAGCATCAGTCCACCTCTACCGCAATGTGGGCACCAGCGCCGGCGCGTTTTTCTTCAATCAACGCGACCGTGTCGGCCGGGATGTAATAGCCGTCGTTGTCCTGGAAGCTATAGACGATCACCGTGCCGATCGCGCCGACCAGGCCGACGATCGCAAGCCACCAGATGTGCCACACACCGGCGAAACCGAGCGCCAGCGAAAACAGGCCAACCAGCAGACCCGCTGACGTATTCGACGGCATATGAATGTCGCGATACACCGGCTCTTTTTGCTGCGTTTTACGCGACTTCATATCGGTGAACGCGTCCAGCTTGCGCACCGTCGGGATGAGCGCGAAGTTGTACACCGGCGGCGGCGAGCTCATCGCCCATTCCAGCGTATGACCATCCCACGGATCGCCCGAGACGTCGCGATTTTCCGGCAGATTGCGGTCGCGGATACTGACGTACAACTGCGCCAACTGGCAGGCAATACCGATGGCGATCAGCCCTGCGCCGAACGCAGCGAGGATCAGCCATGGATGCCATGCCGGATTGTCGTAATGGTTCAGACGACGCGTCATGCCCATGAAGCCGAGCACGTACAGCGGCATGAAGGCGACGTAGAAGCCGACCAGCCAGAACCAGAACGCAGCCTTGCCGAGTTTCTCGTTCAGCTTGAAACCGAACGCTTTCGGGAACCAGTAGTTGAAACCGGCCAGATAACCGAACAGCACGCCACCGATGATCACGTTGTGGAAGTGAGCGATCAGGAACAGGCTGTTGTGCAGCACGAAGTCCGCGCCCGGGATCGCCATCATCACGCCGGTCATCCCGCCGATCGTGAACGTGATCATGAAACCGATCGTCCACAGCACGGGCGTGGTGAATTCCAGGCGGCCCTTGTAGATCGTGAACAGCCAGTTGAACACCTTCACGCCGGTCGGAATCGCAATCACCATCGTCGCAATGCCGAAGAACGCGTTGACGTCAGCGCCCGAACCCATCGTGAAGAAGTGGTGCAGCCACACGAGGAACGACAGCACCATGATCGCGCAGGTCGCCCACACCATCGTCTTGTAGCCGAACAGCGGCTTCTTGGCGAAGGTGGCCACGACTTCCGAGAAAATACCGAACGCCGGCAGGATCAGGATGTACACCTCCGGGTGACCCCATGCCCAGATCAGGTTCAGGTACAGCATGGCGTTGCCGCCGCCGTCGTTCGTGAAGAAGTGCATGCCGAGGTAACGGTCCAGACCGAGCAGCGCGAGCGTCACGGTCAGGATCGGGAACGAGGCCATGATCAGCACGTTGGTGCAGAGCGCGGTCCACGTGAACACCGGCATCTTCATCCAGGTCATGCCCGGGGCGCGCATCTTCACGATCGTCGCAAAGAAGTTCACGCCGGTGAGCAAGGTGCCGATACCGGACAACTGCAAACTCCACAGGTAGTAGTCGACCCCGACACCCGGACTGAACTGCAATTCCGATAGCGGCGGATAAGCCAGCCAGCCCGTTTGTGCGAATTCACCGATCACCAGCGACACGTTGATCAGAATCGCACTGACCGCGGTCATCCAGAAGCTCAACGAGTTGATGAAGGGGAACGCGACGTCGCGCGCGCCGATCTGCAGCGGCACGATCAGGTTCATCAGGCCGATCATGAACGCCATCGCCATGAAAAAAATCATGATGACGCCGTGTGCGGTGAACACCTGGTCGTAGTGATGCGGCGGCAGATAGCCAGGGCTCATATAGCCGAGCGCCTGTTGCAGACGCATCATGATCGCGTCCGAGAAGCCGCGCAGCAGCATGATCATCGCCACGATGATGTACATGATGCCGAGCTTTTTATGGTCGACGGAGGTCAGCCATTCCGTCCACAGGTAGCGCCATTTGCCGAGATAGGTGACCGTGCCGAGCACGGCCAACCCGACGAGCGCCATGAAGATGCCTGCGCCCACGATGATTGGCTCGTGGTACGGAATCGCATCGAGCGTAAGTTTTCCGAACATGCGTTACCCCTTACCCTTAGGCGCACAGTTGGCGTCGTTCATGTTGTCGAGGACGTTACCGTTGTTGTATCGGGCAATGATGTTGTGAAAGAGCTTCGGATCGACCGACGAGAAGTAGCGCACCGGCTCCTTCTCCGTAGGCGCCGACATCGCGTGATAGCGGTCCATGTCGAGACGGTCGGACGAGGCGCGTACCTTGGTGACCCACGCGTTGAACTCGTCGGGCGACGTGGCGAGCGCGCGGAACTTCATGTCCGAGAAACCCTTGCCGCTGAAGTTCGCCGCGGTGCCTGCGTAGTTGCCGGCCTCGTCGGCGATCAGATGCAGACGCGTTTGCATACCTGCCATCGCGTAGATCTGGCCGCCGAGTTGCGGAATGAAGAAGGAGTTCATCACCGTGTCGGACGTGATGAGGAAGTTCACCGGCGTGCCGACCGGGAACGCCAGTTGGTTCACCGATGCAATGCCGAGGTCGGGATAGATGAAGAGCCACTTCCAGTCGAGTGCGACGACTTCGACGTTGATCGGCTTGACCTGCGATTCGAGCGGCTTATACGGATCGAGCTCGTGCGTGCTCTTCCACGTCAGCACGGCGAGGAACAGAATGATCAGCGTTGGAATCGTCCAGATGGCGATTTCGATGCCAGTGGAATGCACCCAGCCCGGCTTGTATTCGGCATTCCGGTTCGACGCGCGATAGCGCCATGCGAACAGCAGCGTGAGCGCGATAACCGGAACGACCACGATCAGCATGGCCCAGACCGACGTGGCAATCAGCTCACGTTCCGCCAGACCCACACTCCCCTTCGGATTCAAAATATCGAGGTTGCTGCAACCCGAGAGCAACAACACGAGGCCGGCGGAAAGGAAACCTGTCGACCCTCGCAGCGTCTTTCCTTTCATATCCATTGCCTTTCTTCCACGACTTCAACGAACGTCATTCGACCGCTCTCCCTTAGTAAGCGATCGCATAATAGGGGGTCGTCAAGGGGATATAAACACTCGTTTTCGCAACGATCTATTGCAGCGCAACACCGTGTGACATGTTGCCGCATACCTATGCGCGCGTGAGGGTTCGCAATGCGCTATTGCAAAGTACCGGCGGAATCACCGGATCACAAAAGTCCCTTTAAACAAGCACTAGAACGCAGTGTTACCTGAACGGTTACGCTGCGCCGGATGCTCGAAAAGGACGTGTGTATGGATGCGAAAAAGCGCGTTCGCGCCGGCAGCATCCTGGCGAAGGATGCTGCACTTGCAACACACGCTTGTTTCGATCAGCCCGGCGTGCGTGCCGCGACAGTAGCGGGCGCCGCAGCCTGCAGATGCTCGCCACCGTCAGCCGGAACGGAGTCCGACGGATGCAGGCTGCGTTCCGATTGCGCCAGCAGCGTGCCGACCGACGGGTCGATTGCATCGGTGAAAGGCTTCGGATTGATGCCGATGGCCAGCACCAGCAAAGCCATCGCGCCGAGCAACACGAACTCGCGCTTGCCGAGGTCCTGCAGCTTCGCGACGCGTGCATTGGCAATCGCGCCGAAAATCACGCGCTTGTACATCCACAGCGTATAGGCCGCGCTCAGAACCAACGTGGAGGCCGCGATGGCGCCGATCCAGAAATTGAAGCGGATCGCGCCCATCAACACCATGAACTCGCCGACAAAACCCGAGGTGCCCGGCAGGCCGATATTGGCCATCGAGAACAGCATCACGAACGCGGCGAAGCGCGGCATGGTGTTGGCAACGCCGCCGTATTCAGCGATCGAAGCCGTCTTCGTGCGGTCGAAGAGCATGCCCGTGCACAGCAGCATCGCGCCGGACACCACGCCGTACGACAGCATCTGCACGATCGCACCGGCCTGGCCGATGCGGTTGAAGACAAACAGGCCGAGTGTCACGAGGCCCATGTGCGCGATCGTCGAATACGCAAGTAGGCGGCGCATGTCGGTCTGCACGAGCGCCAGCAGGCTCGAATAGATCACCGCGACCAGCGACAGCGTGATCATCATCGGCGCGAAGAAATGGCTGGCCTGCGGGGCGATCGGCAACGCGAAACGCAGCAGGCCGTAGCCGCCCAGCTTGAGCATGCCGATCATCACGGCGGCGCCGGTCGGGCCGTCGAGGTGGACGTCAGGAAGCCACGTATGCAGCGGCCACATCGGCACCTTCACACCGAACGCCGCAAGGAAGCCGAGGAAGATCAGAACTTGCGGCCACGTGCCGAGGCGCGTTTCGCGCCACAGCGCGAGGTCGAAGCTGTGCGTCTGCGCATACAGATACAGCATCGACATCAGCATCATCAGCGAGCCGAGGAACGAGACGAAGAAGAACTTCACCGCGGCATACGAGCGGTTCGAATTGCCCCACGTCCCGATCAGCAGGTACAACGGAATCAGCGTCGCCTCGAACGAGATGAAGAACAGCATGCCGTCCATCGACGTGAACACGCCCTGCATGAAACCCGACAGCATCAGGAACGCGCCGAAGTATTGCGCGGTGCGCTCGGTGATCGACTCCCACGAGGCGACCACGATGATGATCGTGGTCAGCGCGGTCAACGCGACGAGCCACAGCGAAATCCCATCCACCCCCACATGCCATGCAATATCGAACGTAGGTGACCAGCGGACGTTCTCGACGAACTGCATCGACGTCACGTCGTTGCGGAAATTCGACACGAGCGGAATCACCGGCAGGAAGCCCGCTATCGCGCCGATCAACGCGAGCCATCGCGTGCGGCTACGCGCCGCGTCCGATCCGGCACGCAAAACCACGAGGCCGGCGACAATAGGGATCCAGATGAGTAGGCTAAGAAGCGGAGGCAATGGCATGTGTTCTGTTGAAAACTTGAAATACAAAACGCCGCATCAATGCCTTCGAAAACGAAAGCATTGAAATGGAAATGTAGGTTGGATTTCGCTGAAATTGACGTCGAAGCGGTGCTGCCTGCCTCACGTTTACCCGCAGTCGAATGACCAAGGTGGGAGATTACCAAGATAAGAATACTTTTGCAGCGCAACAACGCTGCAAAGCCCTTGGTAATGCGTTGTTGCCACGCCTGCTCTTGCGAAACGCCAAAAAATGTGCAGACGCACAAAGCAATTTCGTCAGGGTATACACCATGCCTTTTACATGTAGAAGAAGGCAGTTGGCGGGCGATTAGCCACTCTTGCACAACCGCTTCGACGCGACGATCGCACCGAAATAAATCATTCTGGTGCACGACGCCATCAAAGCCGATTTCGAGCCGCAGGCGAAAATTTAGCGTATCCACGAGCAGAAATTTTTTTTGATCCGGCACTCTAAAGAAGTGTCGGCGCGAGCCCGAAAAGACCCTGTCGATCTACCTGCCTTCCCATTGTCAGACAGGTATCGGGCGATGGCGGCGCTCGCCTGCGAGCCTTACAGAACCCGAATATACTTCGGCGGTTCAGGGGCCGGCGCTCGTGCGTAGCACGGTAGTTCTTCGCACGATTGGACGCCGCCCTCACCGGCCAGACTTATTGGATACCGCATGCTGCTTCGTGATGAAGGTGTCGTTCCCGCGCTCGAATGCCGTGGGCTTGGCAAGGCCTACGGCGCCGGCCGCATCGTGCTGGCGCACCTCGATTTCACGCTCGCGCCGGGTGAATTCGTCGCGATCATGGGTGACTCCGGCGTCGGCAAATCGACGCTGCTGAATCTCATTGCAGGGCTCGACAGCGCGGATAGCGGCGACGTGATCATCGACGGCAGCGCAGTCTCGCGTCTGGATGACAACGCGGCAACGCGGTTGCGCCGCCAGAAACTGGGCTTCGTGTTCCAGGCGTTTCACGTACTGCCTCATCTGACACTTGCGCAGAATGTCGCTCTGCCGCTGCTGCTAAACGAGCTGCCCACGGCCGGCGCGCTCGATATGCTCGCGGCCGTCGGCTTGAGCGGCCGTGGCGATGATTTTCCGCGGCAGTTGTCGGGCGGCGAGTTGCAACGCGTCGCCATAGCGCGGGCGCTCGTGCATCGTCCGAAACTGATTCTCGCCGACGAACCCACCGGCAACCTCGATCCCGATACCGCACACGAGGTACTCGGCTTGTTCCGCACGCAAAGCAAGGCAACCGGCGCGGCCACCATCATGGTCACGCATTCGGAGGCAGCCGCGGCAGTGGCAGACCGTATCCTGATTCTGAGCGACGGCGGTTTGCACGCATCGTCCGGACGCACCGCCTTTTCCGGCTCGCCACCCGACGCTCGATCCGCTGCGCGTTCAGCCGATGATGCACGCTGACCCACGGCCGCTGCAGCGTATGCGAGGTCATCGCATGCTCGCGCGTTGGCTGTTGGGCGCAGAGTGGCGCAGTCACCGTGGACGCGCACTGGTTGCGATCGCAACGATCGCGCTCGGCGTCGCGCTTGGCTATGCCGTTCAATTGATCAACAGCGCGGCCTTCAATGAATTCTCGGCGGCGGCGCGTAGTCTGTCGGGCGAGGCCGATCTGCAGGTGCGCGGTGCGCAACCTTTATTCGACGAATCCATCTATCCGCGTTTGTCGACTGAGTCTGGCGTGGCGCTGGCGAGTCCCGTACTCGCGCTCGATGTCACCGTGCCGGATCAGAGCGCCGCACTACCCGTGCTCGGCGTCGACGTCTTCAAGGCAAGCCGCATTGCGCCTGATCTGATTGGGGTGCCGTCAACGGATCGGCCGTTCGATACGCTCGCGGCCGATACGGTGTTTCTCTCGGCGGCGGCGCAACAATGGTTGAACGTGAAGATCGGCGATGACGTGGCACTGCAAAGCGGCACGTCGATCGTGCACTTTCGTGTGGCCGGCGGTCTCGTGAGAACGCGGCCGGGTCAGCGGCTCGCGGTGATGGATATTGCCGCCGCTCAGTGGAAATTCGGCAAGGTGGGCAAGCTGTCGCGCATCGACGTGCAACTTGAACGGGGCGTCGATCGCGAACGCTTCAAGCGTGATCTGCAAGCGCGGCTTGGCGGGCGGTGGGTGATCTCCGAGACGCGCGACGCCGAAAGCCGCACCGATCGTCTGTCGCGCGCTTATCGGATCAATATGAACGTGCTCGCGCTGGTGGCGCTTTTCACCGGCGCGTTTCTCGTGTTTTCGACGCAGGCACTGGGCGTCGTGCGGCGCCGTGCACAGTTCGCGATGTTGCGCGTGCTTGGACTGACGCGCGGCCAGTTGTTGCGCCAGATCCTGATGGAAGGCGCGCTGCTCGGCCTGCTCGGTTCGCTATCCGGACTCGCGCTCGGCTATGCGATGGCGAGCGGTGCGTTGCGCTTTTTCGGCAGCGATCTGGGCGGCGGCTATTTTCCTGGCGTGCAACCGCACGTCGGTGTCGAACCGATCGCGACCGCACTATTTCTGACGCTTGGCATCGCCGTGTCGGTATTAGGCAGTCTTGCCCCTGCATTGGAGGCGGCACGTGCGCGACCGGCAGCAGCGCTCAAAGCCGGCGCCGAGGAAGGCGCACTGGCGCGACTCGCTACGCCGTGGCCCGCGTTGACATGTCTGCTGGTTGCCGCCTTGCTCACGCAGGTGCCGCCGTTGTTCGATGCGCCTGTCGGTGGCTATCTGGCTGTCGCGCTGTTGCTGGTCGGCGGGATTGCGCTGATGCCGCGCGTGACCGCTTTGATCTTTGGCGCCGCAAGCCGTGCTCTCGGCGCGCGGCGGCAGGCCGGCGCGGCGAGCACGTTGGCATTGGCGCGTCTCGCGAATGCGCCGGGCCATGCATCGATCGCGATGGGCGGCGTGCTGTCGAGCTTCGCGCTGATCGTCGCAATGGCGATCATGGTGGCCAGCTTCCGTGTTTCTGTCGAAGACTGGTTGGGCCACCTGCTCTCGGCCGATCTGTACGTTCGCGTGGCGCCGAACGGCGACACCGGTGGCTTGCGCCCCGACGAACAGACTCTGCTGAGCACCGTGCCCGGCATCAAGACTGCGGCGTTTGCCCGCACCTCGCATCTCACGCTCGCCCCTGCACGGCCGGACATCGCCGTACTCGCCCGTGAAATCGACGCTGCCGATCCAGGTGTAAATCTGCAGATGACCGGGGCGGTACTGCCGCCTTCCGCATTCCATGAGGGCGAGACACCTGTTTGGGTATCCGAAGCAATGGTCGATCTGTACGGATATAAGCTCGGTCAACGCGTGCAGTTGCCGCTCGGCGAGCGCGGTCACGTGTTCGTTGTAGCCGGCGTATGGCGTGACTACGTGCGGCAGACAGGCGCGATTCAGATACGGCTTCCGGATTACCGGCGCCTAACCGCCGACACAGGCGCGACGGATGTGGCCGTCACCGTTCAACCGGGAACGAGCGTAGAACGCGTGATGGCCGGCCTGCGTGCGCTGCCCTTCAGTGCATCGCTGAACCTGTCGCAACCGGGCGAAATCCGCGCGCGTACGCTGGTCATTTTCGATCGAAGTTTTGCCGTCACTTATCTTCTCGAGGGGGTCGCGATTGTGATCGGCCTGTTCGGCGTCGCGGCGACGTTTTCCGCGCAGACACTCGCGCGGGCCCGTGAGTTCGGCATGCTGCGGCATGTGGGCGTGACCCGCTCGCAGGTTCTCGCGATCCTTGCGCTCGAAGGTGGGATGCTCACCGCTTGCGGCATCGCGATGGGCTTCGTTCTTGGATTCGCGATCAGTTTGATCCTGGTGTTCGTCGTCAATCCGCAGTCGTTTCATTGGAGCATGTCACTGCACGTTCCATGGACCGTACTCGGCACGGTTGCGTTGGTGATGCTGGCTTCGTCGTGTTCGACGGCGGTGATTGCGGGACGAGGCGCGGTGTCGGTGGATGCGGTGCGGGCGGTGAAGGAGGATTGGTGATGGGCAGGTTGTCGCGTGAGATGGTGCGGGAATCGATGTATGACGCGGCGTATGGAGCGACGTATGGATCGGCGTATCGAGCGATGTATCAAGTGACGTGTCGAGTGACTGCGTGCTCTTATCGAACTGGTCGCGTCCGCCTGGCGCACAGCGTTCCAGGCCGGTCATCGGCTGCGCCGCCGCGCCTGGCAAGTGCACGAAGGCTGAGCGCAGCGATTCATGCGGCGTTGCTTTGCTTGGGTTTGATCGCTACTGCATCCGCGGTCGCTGCGACACCCGAGTTCGCAGCGGTCACGCCGGACCATCCGGTCGTCTTTCCGCAGGACACCGGCGCACACGCGGCTTTTCGCACCGAATGGTGGTACGCAACAGGCTGGCTCACTACACCGGACAATCACCCCCTCGGTTTCCAGATCACATTCTTTCGCTCGGCAACCGGTCACGACGCAGCGGACCCGAGTGCGTTCGCACCGTCGCAATTGATCATTGCCCATGCCGCGTTAAGCGATCCTGCGGCTGGTCATCTGACGCACGATCAGCGCATTGCCCGCCAAGGCTTCGGGCTGGCGTACGCGAAGCCGGACAATACTGACGTCAAACTCGATGCATGGAAAATCGTCCGGGCCGGCGACGGCCACTACGACGTTACAGTGGACGCGAACGGATTCGCGCTGCACCTCGCGCTGACACCGACACAAGCTCCTTTGGTCCAGGGCAAACGCGGCTACTCGCTCAAGGGTCCACGGCCCGAACAGGCGAGCTATTACTACAGCGAGCCGCAATTGCGCGTGACTGGCAGCGTAGTTCGACCGGTCGCGGCAGGCAGCAAATCGACGGGCGAAACGGCCGTTACCGGCGCCGCGTGGCTCGATCACGAATGGTCCAGCACGCTGCTCGATGCCGACGCGGTCGGATGGGATTGGCTCGGCGCCAATCTGACGGACGGTTCAGCCTTGATGGCATTCAAGGTTCGCAGTCGCGATGGACACGCAATATGGGCACATGCCGCACTCAGAAATCGCGACGGTCAGGTGACGACGTTCGGCCGCGATCAGGTCGATTTCACTCCAGTTCGCACATGGCGCTCGCCACGCACGAACACGTCGTATCCCGTGTCGATGACGGTCAAAACCGGCGCGTTTACGTGGCGCCTCGATCCACTGATGGACGACCAGGAACTCGATTCCCGCCAATCGACCGGCGCAGTGTATTGGGAAGGTGCAGTGCGGGTGAGCCGTGACGGCGCGGACGTTGGACGTGCGTATCTGGAGTTGACGGGGTACGCGAACGCGCTGCGGATCGGGAAGGAGTGATACCGGAAGAACCGGAGCGCTTCGAGCAAAGTCTCACGGCGGCGATGTTTTCAGATGGCTGGTTTTTGCGCCGTAAACGCAGAAACCCCACCTTTGCGGGGTGGGGTTTCTGGTCTTGCTGGGGAGCCTGACGATTACCTACTTTCACACGGGAATCCGCACTATCATCGGCGTGGAGTCGTTTCACGGTCCTGTTCGGGATGGGAAGGGGTGGGACCGACTCGCTATGGTCATCAGGCATGACTTG
>CABFVV010000142.1_pt1 | contig 19312 bp, 18 predicted proteins | sample 8864751 | NCBI WGS metagenome assembly CABFVV01 (sample SAMEA5735770, study PRJEB23740) | soil metagenome | biome: forest; feature: forest soil; material: soil | place: USA | collected 2013-10-13 | depth 0.1 m | reverse complement strand
CAGCGTCGTGGTCGTGACAGGCGACCCGCCGCCCGACCGTGGACAACCCGCGATTCAACCTTATCGGGAGGTGCCACACCGCATTAGACTCAACTGCAAATCTATCCGTCGAACCGGGTCAACCTCACAACCATGTCCCCGCACGTCTGTCAGCTATGTCTCCGGTCTATACACCGGCTGCAAAGAGAAGTAGGCAAGAGAAAGCAGCTCAAACCACTCCTGCTAAGTGGGCACCGTGGTTTGCCCAGGGTAGTGGTGCATCTGGAATCTGGGTTCGTGCACCGGCATGCGCTTGTGACAAGGGACTCATTCTTCCGGCGGCGCTGCGCGCGCCGAAGCGTACTTCTTAACACCGTCTGGTTCGCCCCCCTTCTCGCTTCGTCCTGCATCGCGTTCGGTCGCGCCGTACCTCGCCTTAACTTGGCTTGCCTCGCGTGTTGTTCGCTCGCTCTTCAATTGAATAGTTCGGATCGCAGACGGTTCGCGGTTCGGTTTTCGCCTCCCCTCCGATTGCTCCATCGGTGTTTCCGATTGGTGCCATCAGAATTCCTCGCTTTGCAAAAAGTATTGTCCGGAAAATCATGCGTCGGCCACTTGCCAAACCATTCCGGAGATCTTATGAAAAAGAAAGTCCTCGCTGTAGCCCTGGTCGGCGTCGTCGCCTCCCCCGCTTTCGCGCAAAGCAGCGTGACGCTGTATGGAGTCATCGATGAAGGGATCGACTATACGAATAACGTCGGACACGGTAGCGTCGTGGAACTCGCCAGCGGTTACGCTCAAGGCAGTCGCTGGGGCTTGAAAGGCTCGGAAGATCTCGGGGGTGGTCTCAAAGCAATCTTTCAACTCGAAAATGGCTTCGATCTGAATTCCGGGCGGCTCAATCAAGGTGGGCGCATGTTTGGGCGGCAAGCCTATGTGGGGCTGAGCAGCGATCGCTTCGGCTCCGTTACGCTTGGCCGTCAATACGATTCGGTCGTCGACTATCTCGCGCAAACTACCGCCAACGGCAATTGGGCAGGCTATCTGTTCGCGCACCCGTACGATAACGACAATACCGATAACTCGTTTCGTGTCGATAACACCATCAAATACGCCAGCCCGGATTTCTCGGGGTTTCAGTTCGGTGGCACGTATAGCTTCAGCAACGATACGAATTTCGCCAACAATCGTCAGTACAGCTTCGGCGCTCAATACGCAAACGGCGGTCTGCTGGTCGCGGCGGCCTATTTGCAGGCGAATAATCCCGGCGTGGGTTCCAACGGCGCAATTACCGCCAACGATGCAAGCTTCATCGCCGGCCGCATGCGCGTGTTCGGCGGCGGGATCAATTACACGTTCGGCTCGGCTACCGTCGGCTTCGCGTATACCAACTCGAACTACAAAGATCCAACCGGTAATGGGTATATCGGTATCCCGCTTGCCGCGAACGGCGTCGTGCTGAATACGCTCAAATACCAGAACTTCGAAGTGAACGGCAAATACCAGATCACACCCGCATTCTTTGTCGGCGCACAGTATGTCTACACGATGGAGACATACGACGCCTCGACCGGCAGCGTGAAACCCAAAATCCACTCCGTCGGACTGATGGCTGACTACAACCTGTCCAAACGCACGGACGTCTATGTTCAAGGCGAGTACCAGAAGGTCGCCGGCAGTTCTACCAACTCGATTCTCGACGACGCATTCATCCCAGGCACGCAGTCCCCCTCGTCGACGCAGAATCAGGTCGTGGCGCGCGTGGCACTTCGCCATAAGTTCTAAAAGTCGCGTTGCCACGCGTCAGCTCGATCACTCAAGACAAACACGGAATGCGTGACTCACCTTGCATTCCGCTGTCAATCCAGTCAACTTGACTCCCGGCAGATGTGAAGGTAACCTTCGTAGGTAACCTTCACATCTGCCGGTATGTCCAGCAACGACACTCAGCCCACACGGCCCCTCTCCGATCCCGACGCGTTGCATGCAACGGCGGAAGATTTGCGCGTACTTGTCGGCAAGTTGCGCCGCCGGTTGCGCGAAGAAGCCCATGTGGGCGATTTCACGCCGTCGCAGGTGCAGGTTCTCAGTCTGCTGGAACGCGAAGGTCCGGCAACGGTCACCACGCTCGCGCGCATCCTCGGTATGCGGCCGCAATCCATGGGCGAGACGCTTTCAGTTCTGAAAGCGGCCGGACTCGTGAGTGGCGCACCCGACCCGAACGACGGGCGGCAAACCGTTCTCTCCCTCACGCCGGCCTTCGGCAAGAAGATCAAGGCAAGCCGCGCGGCACGCGAAGACTGGCTATTCCGTACGATCCAGACCCGCTTCTCCGCCGCCGAACAGAAACAACTCGCGATTGGCGTCGACTTGCTCAAACGCCTCATCGACTCGTAACTCTCAGGAAAACACCATGGCCCTCACGACGCTCGGCGCAAAGACCGCATTGGTCGTCATCGATTTGCAGCAAGGCATCGTCGCGCTGCCCACCGCCCACCCCACCAGCGAAGTCGTCAAGCGCTCCGTTGGGCTGGCCGATGCATTTCGCCGCCACGGTCTGCCGGTGGTGCTCGTCAACGTGGCGGGCGGCGCGCCCGGTCGCGCGGAACAGTCGCGTCCCGCCGGTGACTTCCCCGCCGGCTTTGCGGACCTCGTTCCCGAACTGAATCAGCAGCCGTCGGATCATCTGGTGACCAAACGCACGTGGGGCGCGTTCACGAACACCGACCTCGAAGCGTATCTGCGCAAACAAGGCGTCACGCAGGTGGTATTGGTCGGCGTGGCTACCAGCATCGGCGTCGAGTCCACAGCGCGTTTCGCACAGGAACTCGGCTTCAACGTCACGTTCGCGGTGGACGCGATGACGGACATGAACCTGGACGCTCACACCAACAGCATCACGCGAATCTTCCCGCGCCTCGGCGAAACCGGCTCGACGCAGGACGTCCTCGATCTGCTCGAGACATCGCGCGCATGATCATGTGTCTGAACCGCTGCACAGTGCGAATCGTCCACGCGGGGATGTCCCGGTGAGTGGCACATTCCGTTCACTGCGCACGTTCAACTACCGGGTCTGGGCCAGCGGCGCAATCGTCTCCAACGTCGGGACATGGATGCAACGCACCGCGCAAGACTGGCTCGTGCTCACGGAACTCACGCATCACAATGCAACCTCCGTGGGCATTGTGATGTCGCTGCAGTTCGGGCCGCAAATGCTCCTGCTGCCCCTAACCGGCTATGCGGCCGATCATTTCGATCGCCGCAAGCTGCTGTTCGCCACCCAGGGGGCGATGGGCACGTTGGCGTTATGCCTCGGGCTTCTCACCGTGACCGGCCTCGTGCAGTTATGGCAGGTCTACGTGTTCGCGGGCTTGCTCGGCTGTGTCACCGCGTTCGATTCACCGGCGCGTCAGACCTTTGTCTCCGATCTGGTGAGAGAAGCCGATCTGTCGAACGCGGTCGCGCTGAACTCCACCTCGTTCAACGCGGCGCGCATGATCGGGCCTGCCGTCGCGGGGCTGTTGATCGCCTCGGTAGGCACGGGCTGGGTGTTTCTGATCAACGGGCTCTCCTTCGTCGCCGTGCTCGGTTCGCTGCGCATGCTGCGCATCAGCGAACTGAATCTGAAACCACGTGCGACACGCACGCGCGGCAGCTTCGTGGAAGGCTTCAAGTATGTGTGGACCCGTCCCGATCTGAAAGCCGCGCTGTTGATGATGTTTCTGATCGGTACGTTCGGGCTGAACTTCCCGATCTTCATCTCGACCATGTCGGTCACCGCCTTTCATGCGGGTGCGAGTCAATACGGTGTGCTGAGCTCGACCATGGCAATCGGTTCGGTAACCGGAGCGCTGCTTGCCGCACGCAGAGCGAAACCTCGTATGGCTCTTCTGCTCGGCGCAGCGGCGGTTTTTGGCGTGGGCTGCACGGTCGCCGCGCTAATGCCGAACTACGTATTATTCGGCCTGGCGCTCGTCGTGGTTGGCGTGGCGACGCAGACGTTCAACACGTCGACGAACAGCCTCGTGCAAATCTCCACTGAGCCGGCCATGCGTGGCCGGGTGATCGCGATCCTGCTGGCCATCGCGCTAGGCGGCACGCCACTCGGCGCGCCGGTGGTGGGTTGGGTCGCGGATCGCTTCGGCCCGCGTTGGGCGCTCGGCGTCGGCGCTGCATCGGGCTTCGCCGCGGCGATCGTCGGCTTGATGTATCTGGTCAAGTATCGTCAGTTGCGCGTGTATGTCGAGGCGGGGCGTTTGCGCTACAGCATTGACGACCCGCGCCAGGCGCCGCCTTATGTCAGTCCTGTTACGGCAGTACGGAATGCCGTGTTGAGCGAAGAGGAAGAGGAAGAGGATTCGTCCGCTGGGGTTTAAGGGCCGCTGCGCAAAGCGCAACGAAGCGCCCCGTCATTTCGTCGAGCAACGCGGCCGGCCCGCAGCTATACTCGTGTGCATCATGAAGCCCGCCGCATGGTCATTCAGCCGCAGTTGCCACGCCGATCCGGCGTGTGCGCACGCGCGCCTCGCCACGGCGCGTCTCAATCCCCTGCTGAACGTGATTCTCGCTTTCTGGGCGATCTGGCATTGCCGTCACGCGCGCCCCCCGCTGTTCTCTCTGCATCCGCTCGCCTGAACTGAATCCGACGCCGCCATCCGCGGCTCTTCCGATTTTTTTCGTCGCTTCGCGCGCCTGATGCGGAGGACGAGGCACGCGCCAATGCGCAGAGAGAACCGACATGCAATTCGCCCACGAACAGGAAGCGCTGAGTTTCCTTGAACAGAATCCCGATATCGATCTGATCGAACTCTTTATCGTCGACGCCGCCGGCGTGCCGCGCGGCAAGCTGCTTCATCGTGAAGAACTACTCGCCGTGTATCGCGGCGGACGGCCGCTGCCGAGCGCGATCATGAATCTGACCATCAACGGCGACGACACCGAAGACAGCGGCCTCGTCTGGGACGTGGGCGATATCGACTGCCGCGCCTATCCGCTGCCGGGCAGCCTCGTGCGCCTGCCGTGGCGCAAGATGCCGACCGCCGCCGTGCAGGTTCAGATGCACCCCGAAGAAGGCCTGCCCGCCGGCGTCGCCGATCCACGGCAACTGCTTGCGCGCATCGTCGACGATCTGCAAGCGGAGGGTTTCTTTCCGGTGATGGCGTGCGAACTCGAGTTCTATCTGCTGGATGCAAAACTCGACGCACAGGGTCGTCCGCAACCCGCGCTCGATACCGACGGCCGCCGTCCGCGAACAACCCAGGTGTATGGCCTGCGCGAACTCGAACAGATCGAACCGTTCCTGAAGGATCTCTACGATGCCTGCCGCGAACAGAACATTCCGGTACGCACTGCGATTTCCGAATACGCACCGGGCCAGGTGGAGATCACACTCGAACACGGCCCCGCGCTCGAAGCGATGGATCATGCCGTGCGCTACAAGCGCATCGTCAAAGGGGTCGCGAACGCGCACGGCATGAGCGCATGTTTCATGGCGAAGCCGTTCGCCGACATCGCAGGTTCCGGCATGCACATGCACGTGAGCCTCGCCAATGAAGCCGGCGACAACCTGTTCGCCTCAGAAGACAAAGCCGGCACGCCACTGCTGCGCCAGGCCGTGGGCGGCATGTTGCACGGTCTGCTCGATTCGATGCTGATGTTCTGCCCGAACGCGAACTCGTATCGCCGCTTCCAGGCAAACAGCTACGCGCCGTGCACGCCGACATGGGGCGTCGACAACCGCACAGTCAGCCTGCGCGTGCCGGGCGGTCCGGCGCCGAGCCGGCACGTCGAACATCGCGTGTGCGGCGCCGATGCGAATCCGTATCTCGCTGCCGCGGCTATTCTCGCGGCCTCACACCACGGCATTCGCGAACGCCTTGACCCGGGGGCGCCGATCGAAGGCAACGGTTATGCGCAAGCCACCACACTGCTGCCCACCGACTGGTTGAGCGCCTTAAACGCGCTCGAACAGTCAGACTGGGCGAGGGACGTATTTGGCGCAAAATTCCTTAAGGTGTTCCTGGCGATCAAGCGCGCCGAGTACCGGCAGTTCATGGGCGAAGTCGGTGAACAGGACTGGCGCTGGTATCTGAACCAAGCCTGATTGTTTGTCGCTGCGTGCCGCGTGCACGCTGCTGATTCATTGCAAAAAAGCCGCGCCTGAAAAATCGGGCGCGGCTTTTGAACTACGGCAATACTGTTCTATTGCTTACTTCGCCACCGGCATCGTGAACTCGGCACCCTTCGCGATGCTATCCGGCCAGCGCTGCATGATGCTCTTGTAGCGCGTATAAAAACGCACGCCTTCTTCGCCATATGCATGGTGATCGCCGAACAGCGAACGCTTCCAGCCGCCGAACGAGTGCCATGCCATCGGCACCGGAATCGGCACATTTATGCCGACCATGCCCACCTGAATCTGCCGGCCAAACGCGCGCGCCACACCACCATCCGACGTAAAGAGCGACACGCCGTTGCCAAACTCGTGCGCATTGATTAACTCGACCGCGCTCGCGAAATCGGGCACGCGCACCACCGCCAGCACCGGGCCGAAGATCTCTTCCTTGTAGATCTTCATCTCCGTACCGACCTGGTCGAACAGCGTCCCGCCGATGAAGAAACCGTCTGCGTTCGTGACCGGATGCGCGCGGCCATCGACGATCAGCTTCGCGCCTTCCGCCACACCCGAGTCGATATAGCCGGCCACCTTGGCCTTATGTTCGGCTGTAACCAACGGGCCCATTTCAGCGTCGAGGTTCTCGCCGTTCTTGATCACCAGCGACTTCACGCGCGGCACCAGGCGCTCGATCAGTTCATCGGCGACATTGCCCACCGCCACCGCGACCGAGATCGCCATGCAGCGCTCGCCTGCCGAACCGTACGCGGCGCCGATCAAGGCGTCCACCGCCTGGTCCAGATCGGCGTCCGGCATCACCACCAGATGATTCTTCGCGCCGCCGAGCGCCTGCACGCGCTTGCCGCGCTTCGATGCTTCCGTATAGATATATTCGGCGATCGGCGTGGACCCGACAAACGACAGCGCCGCGACGTCCGGGTGTTCGATCAGCGCATCCACGGCCACCTTGTCGCCGTTCACGACGTTGAACACGCCATCAGGCAAACCGGCTTCCTTCAGCAGTTCGGCAATGCGCAACGACGCCGACGGGTCACGCTCCGACGGCTTCAGCACGAACGTGTTGCCGCAGGCAAGCGCAACCGGGAACATCCACATCGGCACCATCACCGGGAAATTGAACGGTGTGATCCCCGCCACTACGCCCAGTGCCTGACGCAGATTCCAGTTGTCGATGCCGCCGCCGATCTGGTCGGTGAAATCGGTCTTCAGCAGATTCGGAATGCCGCAAGCAAACTCGACCACTTCGATGCCGCGCACCACCTCGCCTTGCGCGTCCGTGAACACCTTGCCGTGTTCGCGGGTGATCAGCATCGCCAGTTCGTCGTGGTGTTTGTTCAGCAGTTCCTTGAACTTGAACAGAATGCGGGCACGCTTGATCGGCGCGGTTTCGCTCCAGGCGGGAAAGGCAGCCTTGGCGGCCTTGACCGCCGCGTCCACTTCCTCGACCGATGCCAACGCGACCGAGCCGGTCACCTGGCCGGTGGCGGGATTGAACACGTCCTTGAAGCGGCCGCTGGTCGACGCAGCCGGTGCACCGCTGATGTAATGCCCCAACTGCTGCACCGACAACTTCGCTTGTTCGTTCACTGCATTCATTTCGTTCCTCGTGTACGGGATAGGCCGCAGGGGTTGACCCGCCAACTGTATCGACGGCGCCGGTCATATTCCCGATACAGCACAATAAAACCGCGCCTCACTGTATTGTTTTTCACGAGGCAACTGTATTGGCCGGTGGGGCCGGCGCAACGTCAGGCAAAGACGCCCAACTCAGCGCCATTGCTCGGTCAATTCATTGGCCAGCACCATCTTCTCGCGGATGAGCTCGATAAAGTCTGCGTCCGCGCCGTTCTGCGCCTTGAGGAATTTCAGCGCCGCGGAATGAACGGCTCGCATCGACCGGCCGTCGATCCCGGCCATGCGCGCCGCGCTGCGACGCGTTTCCTCAACCAGATCGCGCGCGCTGCTGAAGTCGGGTGACAGGCCGGTCTGCGCCTCGAACCCGGCGCGCAATCCGGCCGCATAGTCACGCGACTGCCCCAGCCGGTCGACGTCGATCATCAGATCAACGCCGTCGGCCATACGCAACGCACAGAGAATCCATAGCGCAACGAAGGCTCGATACGCGTTATTGCCTTCCGCCGTGCGCGCGTATTGCTCGCACGCCATGGCGTAAGCGTCATCCGAAGTGGGCACGGCAGGCGGCAAGCTCACGCCGCAGATTTCGATGGCCTGCCGGACCAAGGGCTCCGTCTGGTTCAGGCCCAGCACGCGAAACGGTGCGGCCAAGAAAAACGGATTGCTCCATTGCTGATTAAGCAGCCACCCCGAGGCGAACTGCGATGCGGGATTTCGCAACACGGCTGCATGCATGACCTGCGGGAAGGCTTGCTTGAGCCACGGCAGCCGGCCCGACGAACGGCAAAACTTGAAGACGGGCACGCTGCCGTGCTCGGCGGTGCGTTCGCACAGGTTGGCCAGATAGGCCTGCAAGGCGGGGAATTCCGCATCGGGTGCAGGTGCAAAGCGATCGGTGCCGAAGCGCTTCCTGTATCCGGCTACGCCACGCGCGCCCTCCTGAAGGAACGGCCGGTATTCTTCGAAATATGGCGCGGCGAGCGGCGGGTGTCCAGAGGTCAACGTAGGACGGGACGCGGAAACGTCGGCGAGGCTCAGATCGGCGAGTACGTTGCTGAACGGCTCATAGAATCCAGTCACGGAATCAAGTGCGCGCAGACGCGACCAGACCCACGTTCCTGCGCTGCGCCAGCCCGTGTGCAGAAATACCCCCTGTTTCAGGGCACTTTGTTGCGCGGCGACGCCAGGACTCGGTCCTTGTGACAACGGCATGGGACTTCTCTTCAAATGGAAGTAACAACGATTCGACGGACGGCAGGTGCTGCCTGCCCCATCTCGCTCAATCGCCCACTTTAGCGAGTGAAGCTGTCGACTTCGTTACGGAGGTATCAGTCTACCTTGCAAGAACGTCTTGTGACGCACTGGAACAGCGCATCCAAACGCTTTAAGCTGCCAGACTCCGAACTCAAAAGTTGCCGCTATGAACGACTCGGCCGATATCCGGTTTCTGCTGGCCATCCGCGAAAGTGGCAGCCTGATCGCCGCGGCGCGAAGACTGGGGCTGTCGCCCTCGGCGGTGACCCAGCGCCTGCAGCAGCTCGAAAAGAAACTGGACACGCAGTTGGTGAACCGCACGGCGCGCCGTTTGCAGTTCACGGAAGAGGGCGTGCTCCTATGCGAACGCGGCGCCGAACTGGTCCAGCAGTTCGACTCGCTGTTCGAAGACCTGCAGACACGCCGGGGCGGTCTGGTCGGCACGCTGAAAATCAATGCGCCGCTGGGATTCGGCCGCCGCCACCTGGCGCCCGCCATCGCCGACTTCCAGCAGCAAAACCCGGATATCGACGTGGCGCTCACACTGTCCGACCAGCCATTGACCGAAACGATGGACCGCTTCGACATCGTCGTGCATATCGGCGATTTGCCGGTATCGAATCTGGTCGGTTATGCGATCGCACCGAATGCGCGCTTCGTGTGCGCCGCACCTGCGCTGCTCAAACGTATTGGTCAGCCGGAGTCACCGGAAGCGTTGAGCAAGCTGCCGTGCATCGTGCTGCGCGAGAACAACGAGGACGTCTCGCTGTGGCAGTTCAGCAAGGGCCGCACGCGCCGCAGCGTGCGCGTTTCTCCGCATTTGAGTTGCAACGACGGCGACGTGATCCGCCAGTGGGCTTGCGAAGGCCGCGGCGTGATCCTGCGCTCCGAATGGGACGTGGCCGAGGACATCGCGAGGGGAAGACTCGTACGGTTGCTGCAAGGCTGGAAGGCACCAGACGCCGACGTGATCGCGCTCACGCATCAGCGAACGGGAATGCCCGCTCGTACGCGGCATTTCATGCAGTACCTGCAAGGTAGATTCAGGCCGCAGCCGCCGTGGAGAAGATAACGCGCGAAACGTGGCGAATCACGCCGCTAATGACAGATTCATTCAAACTGAATTTTAGAGTTACCTTGGCTGAACTCCACGCGAGCAATGAAACTTTATAATCGGCTCACCGTTCCTCGCCGGTTAAATCATGACCTCCGTATCGACTCCGACCGCCTACCCCAAGGCCGTCCTCTTCGACCTCCTGACCGCCCTGCTCGATTCGTGGACGTCATGGAATCACGCCGCGGGCTCCGAACAGCTAGGCCGTGCGTGGCGCGCCGCCTATTTGCGCCTGACCTACGGCTGCGGCCGCTACGTTGCGTACGAACAATTGGTGCGCGAGGCGGCGGCTGAAGTTGGATTGCCTGAATCCGCCGCGCTCGCGCTCGAAACCGACTGGCTGAAACTTGCCCCCTGGAGTGGCGCTCTCGACGCCTTGCAGGCGCTCAGCCCGCATTGCAAACTGGCGATCGTCACCAACTGCTCGATCCGCCTCGGCACGCAGGCTGCCGGGCTTTTCCCGATCCACTGGGACGCTATCGTCACCGCTGAAGAAGCCGGCATGTACAAGCCGGACCCGTTGCCTTACCGGCTCGCGCTCGGCAAACTTGGCGTGGGTGCCCATGAGGCCGCGTTCGTGGCCGGTTCCAGCTACGACATGTTCGGCACAGCCGCGGTCGGGTTGAGGACATACTGGCACAACCGCGTAGGTCTGCCGCTGGTGGCGGCAGCACAGCCGCCCGACATCGAAGCGCCCACGCTCGACTCGCTGATCCCATGGCTCAGCCGGTTCGGCCAGACCGAAAGCCACTCCATTCCCCGGTGAAACCATGAAACTCGAGCACATCGACACCCCTGCCGCGCTGATCGACATCCCCCGGATGCAGAAGAACATCGCGAGAATGCAGGGACATATGAACACACTGGGGGTCGCATTCCGTCCGCACGTCAAGACCACCAAATGCGTCGACGTGGTCCGTGCGCAAATCGCCGCCGGTGCGCGCGGCATCACGGTCTCGACCCTCAAAGAGGCGGAGGCCTTCTTCGCGGCCGGCGTCAGCGATATTCTCTACGCGGTCAGCATCGCGCCTTCAAAACTGCCGCGAGCGTTGGCGCTGCGCCGCCAGGGTTGCGATCTGAAACTGGTGGTCGACAATCCGACCGCCGCCTCGGCCATCGCCGCGTTCGCGGACCAGCACGGCGAATCCTTTGAGGTGTGGATCGAGGTGGACACGGATGGCCACCGCTCGGGGATTACGCCGGAACAGGACACGCTGCTCGAAGTCGGCCGGATTCTGCATGAGAACGGCGTCAAGGTGGGCGGCGTGATGACCCACGCGGGTTCCAGCTACGAGCTTCATACGCCTGCGGCGCTCGCCGCGCTGGCGGAGCAGGAACGCGCCGGCTGCGTGCGCGCGGCGCAACGGCTGCGCGACGCAGGCATTCCGTGCCCAGCCGTCAGCGTCGGGTCGACGCCCACGGCGCTGGCCGCCGGGCAACTGGATGGCGTAACCGAAGTGCGAGCCGGGGTCTACGTTTTCTTCGATCTGGTGATGCACAACGTAGGCGTGTGCGCGCTTGAAGATATCGCGCTCAGCGTGCTCGCCACCGTAATCGGGCATCAGGAGGATAAAGGCTGGGCGATTCTCGACGCCGGCTGGATGGCGATGAGCCGGGATCGTGGCACCTCGAAGCAGTCGCACGATTTTGGCTACGGCCAGCCATGTCTGCTGAACGGAACACCGCTTGGCGGTTATGTGGTGAGCGGCGCCAATCAGGAGCATGGGATTCTGTCGTCATCGGAAGAAGGCGCGCATGCCGACGACATCGCGCAGCGCTTTCCGATCGGGATGAAGCTGCGCATCCTGCCGAATCATGCATGCGCGACCGGCGCACAGTTCCCCGAGTATCACGCGGTTTCGGCGAATGGCGACAGCGTCGAGTGGCGGCGCTTTCAAGGGTGGTGAGGAGCGGGTCAAACCGCGGCACGGTGCCACCGTGCGCGACTATCTGCGCTGCGCTTACAAAAAGCTCGGCATGCACGACAAAAGCCAGATTCCATGGCCTCGCGGGTTGAGAGAGAACGCTGCCACAAACCCCTCGGCGCCCAACCAGGGCGATTGAGCCTCCGCTTCACTCATCCTCTTCTTCGAGGCCGGCAAGCAGATCGTCGACCGCGCGATACACGCGCTCGACGATTTCCGGCCCGACCTTGCGCTCCAGCTCGCGATAGTGCGCCTCGAGATCCTTCGAGATCACGCGCACCAGGTCCACGCTCGTCTCGGTGAGCGACACCAGCACGCGGCGCTGGTCTTCCGCGAAACGCTCCTTGGTCACCAGTTCCATGCTCTCCATGCGCGCGAGCACACCCGCCATGCTCGGGCTCGAAATCGTGCAGATATCGGAGATGTGACGCGGCTCCATCGGCCCGTGCTCATTGAGCGCGCGAATCACGCGCCATTGCTGCTCGGTCAGTCCGTGCGCGGTAATCAATGGCCGGAAACGCTCCATCATTTTTTCTCTGGCGCGCAGCAACAACATCGGCAGGTTGCGGTGCAAAACTCGGGTAGAAGCGGATGCGGACATGGCGGATAAGTTAAAAGCAACTGTCGAAGCTTAAGGGAAAACCCGCGATCGGCCGACAGGCTATTGACCGTGGATGATATCAAGCGCAATACTACTAACATGTTAGTGTTTTTGCCGAGAGACAGCTAATTTATGTTTGCACTTGCCGATCACCTGCTGCATCCGGAAGGCGACGCGCTGCCTCGCGACGTGGATGCGCACACCGTTGCCGCGCTGCTCGCACGCGGCATTGCCTGCCGTGCGCCGGTTTCCGGCGCAGTTTATGGAACCTTGCTGAACGACCGGGCCGCTTTGGAGGCCTTGGGCGAGGCGGCGCATGCCGCGCCCTACAAGGCCCCGCCCAAGGCGCCGATTCTCTATCTGAAGCCGCGCAATACACTCGCCGGTCATCGCGCACGAGTCGTCGTGCCTGACGATGCATTGGGCGTGGAAGTTGGCGCTTCGCTGGGTATCGTGATCGGTCGCACTACAACACGCGTTAGCGCGGATCAAGCGTTCGACTACATCGCCGGCTACACACTGGTCGCCGATCTGAGCGTGCCGCATAGGAGCGTGTACCGGCCTTCGGTACGGTTCCGGGCGCGCGACGGTTTTTGCGTGATCGGACCGGCGGTGGTTGCAGCGCGTCATATTGCTGCGCCGGACAATCTGGCGATCACGGTTTCGCTTCCAGAACGCGAGGTCTTCACTGCGAATACTGCGTCGTCGGTACGCAACGTGGCGCAATTGCTTGCGGACGTAACCGATTTCATGACACTGAGTGCCGGCGATGTCATTACGCTCGGCGTGCCTCATGGTTCGCCAGTTGCCCATTTCGGCGACACGGCCACGCTATCGATTGGCGGATTGCCGCCGCTCGAGGTGTCGTTTGTCGGTGCAGCAGAACAAGATGGAGAACAGCAATGATGCGCGGCCGTGTTGCGTATGCAGGAGCGATTCACGAAGCCTATCCGGACGCCAACGGCGTGCGCCTCGCCGACGGCCGCGTGCGTCGTGAGGATGAAGTGGTGTGGCTCGCGCCGATCGAGGTCGGCACGATCTTCGCGCTTGGCTTGAACTACGCGGAGCACGCGAAGGAATTGCAGTTCAACAAGCAGGAAGAGCCGCTGGTCTTTCTCAAGGGTCCGGGCGCGGTCATCGGTCACCGCGGCTTCACGCGCCGCCCCGGCGACGTCACCTTCATGCACTACGAGTGCGAGCTGGCGGTGGTCATCGGCCAAACCGCGCAGAACGTCAAGCGCGACGACGCCATGCAGCATGTGGCCGGCTACATGATCGCCAACGACTACGCGATCCGCGACTACCTGGAAAACTACTACCGCCCCAACCTGCGCGTGAAGAATCGCGACGGCGGCACGGTGCTCGGCCCCTGGTTCGTCGATGCCGCCGATGTTGAAGACGTCACGCAACTCGAATTGCGCACCTTCGTGAACGGCACGCGGCAGCAACACGGCAACACGCGCGATCTCGTCACCGGTATCCCGGCGTTGATCGAATACCTGAGCAGCTTCATGACCCTCGCACCCGGCAACGTGATTCTGACCGGCACGCCGGAAGGCATCGTCAACGTCAATGCGGGCGACGAAGTGGTCTGCGAAATCGACGGCCTTGGCCGTCTCGTCAATACGATTGCATCCGACGCGGACTTTGGCCGCGCCTGATCGACTGCTTTGCATGGGATCGGAGTAAGACTAAAGCGCTAACCCCGATCGACAGCTAAAGAGAAAGGACAAGACAATGCGAATCGAACATCTGATCAACGGCAAATCGAGCGCCGCAAAAGACTACTTCGAGACCGTCAATCCGGCAACGCAAGAGGTGCTCGCGCAAGTGGCGCGCGGCGGAGCGGAAGAAGTCGACGCCGCCGTGCGTGCGGCCAAAGAGGCGTTTCCGGCATGGGCCGGCAAGCCCGCAGCGGAACGCGCAAAAATCATCCGCAAGCTCGGCGAGTTGATCGCGAAGAACGTGCCGGACATCTCCGAGACCGAGACGAAGGACACCGGTCAAACGATCTCGCAGACGCGCAAGCAGCTCGTGCCGCGCGCCGCCGACAACTTCAGCTATTTCGCGGAGATGTGCACACGCGTCGACGGCCACACGTATCCCACCGATACGCATCTGAACTACACGCTGTTCCATCCGGTCGGCGTCTGCGCACTGATTTCGCCGTGGAACGTACCGTTCATGACGGCAACGTGGAAAGTCGCACCCTGCCTCGCGTTCGGCAATACCGCCGTGTTGAAGATGAGCGAACTGTCGCCGCTGACCGCCTCGATGCTCGGCAATCTCGCGCTCGAAGCCGGAATTCCCGCCGGCGTGCTGAACGTCGTGCACGGCTTTGGCAAGGACACCGGCGAACCGCTGGTGGCGCACCCGGATGTGCACGCAGTGTCGTTCACCGGATCGACGGCAACCGGCAACCGCATCGTGCAAACGGCCGGCCTGAAGAAGTTTTCGATGGAACTGGGCGGCAAGTCACCCTTCGTGATTTTCGACGACGCCGATTTCGAACGCGCGCTCGATGCCGCCGTGTTCATGATCTTCTCGAACAACGGCGAACGCTGCACGGCGGGTTCGCGCATTCTGGTGCAGCGCTCGATTTATGCTCGCTTTGCCGAGCGTTTCATCGAACGCGCAAAACGTTTGACGGTGGGCGATCCGCTGGCCGACAGCACGATCGTCGGCCCGATGATCAGCCAAGGGCATCTGGCCAAGGTGCGCAGCTACATCGAACTGGGTCCGAAGGAAGGCGCCACGCTCGCGTGCGGCGGACTCGATGCGCCCGACTTGCCCGAATCCATGCGCAAAGGCAACTTCGTGCAGCCGACGGTATTCGTCGACGTCGACAACCGCATGCGAATCGCGCAGGAAGAAATTTTCGGCCCGGTCGCCTGCCTGATTCCGTTCGACGACGAAGCCGACGCAATCAAACTCGCCAACGACATCTCCTACGGCCTGTCGAGCTACATCTGGACCGAGAGCACCGGCCGCGCGCTCCGCGTCGCCGCGGCTGTGGAAGCAGGCATGTGCTTCGTCAACAGCCAGAACGTGCGCGATCTGCGCCAGCCGTTCGGCGGCACCAAGGCATCGGGCGTCGGCCGCGAAGGCGGTACGTGGAGCTATGAAGTGTTCCTCGAACCGAAAAACGTGTGCGTATCGCTCGGCTCCCATCACATTCCGCGCTGGGGCGTCTGAAACGCGGGTCATTTGCGCGCGAGGGCATCACGCCTCGCGCCACACAGAACAGGAGACCGCGATGGGCAAACTCGCGTTGGCAGCAAAAGTCACTCACGTCCCGTCGTTATATCTATCCGAACTCGACGGCCCGCATAAGGGCTGCCGCCAGCCGGCAATCGACGGCCACCATGAAATCGGCCGGCGTTGCCGTGAATTGGGTGTGGATACGATCGTCGTCTTCGACGTGCATTGGCTGGTGAACAGCGAATACCACATCAATTGCGCGCCGAAGTTCGAAGGCGTCTATACGAGCAACGAACTGCCGCATTTCATCAAGAACATGCCGTACGCGTATCCCGGCAATGTCGGTCTCGGCGATCTGATCGCGGAAGTCGCCAACGAAATGGGCGTGAAGAGCCGCGCCCACAGCGAGACCACGCTCGAACTCGAGTACGGCACGCTGGTGCCGATGCGCTATATGAACAGCGACCAGCACTTCAAGACCGTATCGGTAGCTGGCTGGTGCATGTGGCACGACCTCGAAACGAGCGCGCGCTTCGGCCTCGCCGTACGCAAGGCCATCGAGGGCCGTTACGACGGCACCGTGGCGATTCTGGCGAGCGGATCGCTGAGCCACCACTTCGCCACCAACGGCACAGCCGAGCAGTTCATGCACAAGGTGTGGAGCCCATTTCTCGAACAGATGGACCGCCGGGTGGTCGAGTTGTGGGAGGCTGGCGACTGGAAAACTTTCTGCGAGATGTTGCCACTCTATAACGAGAAGTGCTGGGGCGAAGGCGGCATGCACGACACCGCGATGCTGCTCGGTGCACTGGGTTGGGATCGTTACGACGGCAAGGTTGAAGTCGTCACCCCGTATTTCGGGAGTTCGGGCACTGGCCAGATCAATGCGATCTTCCCCGTGACGCCCCTGCCCGCTTGAGTCCTGAGAAAGGAGCTTACCGTGCCCCATTTGACACTCGAATACAGCGCCAATCTTGCTGATGAAGCAAGCATCGGACAGCTTTGCACCTCACTCGCGGCTTGCCTTGACGCGCAGCGCGACAACGAGCAACGCGTTTTTCCGCTCGGCGGCATCCGCGTGCGCGCCTTGCGCTGCGACCAGTACTGCATCGCCGACGGCCGACCCGACGCCGCCTTCCTGCATGCGAACCTGAAGATCGCCGCGGGCCGCTCGGACGCCACCAAAAAAGCGACCGGCGACGCACTGTTTGAAGCGATCAAACAGCACTTCGCCGCAGAGTTTGAAAAACAGGGACTGGCGTTGTCGCTGGAGATCAATGAATTCAGCGAATCCGGCACGTGGAAACACAACAATTTGCACGCGCGGCTTAAGGCCTGAGACCCGGCCTGGAGCCTGGAGCCTAGGCCCGAGACCTGGGCTTGAGGCTTGAGGCTTGAGACCCGGGCTTGACGCTTCGGCCGAACATTCCGACCCGCTAGCTGGGCCTGGCAGCCGCTCATAGAGAATCTATCATGCTAGACGAACAGACAATCCGCGAGCTTGCGGCGCAACTCGACAACGCCGAGAAAACGCGCACCCAACTGCGCCACTTCTCGGCGAAGTATCCCGACATGACCGTACAGGACGGTTACGCGATCCAACGCGAGTGGGTAAAGCTCAAACTGGCCGAAGGCCATGTAATCAAGGGGCGCAAAATCGGCCTGACGTCACGCGCGATGCAGCGTTCGTCACAGATTGACGAACCCGACTACGCGCCGTTGCTCGACAGCATGTTCATCGAAGGCGGCCAGGACATCCGCGCCGACCGCTTCATTGCACCGCGCGTGGAAGTCGAACTGGCCTTCGTATTGAGCAAGCCCTTGAAGGGCCCTGGCGTCACACTCTTCGATGTTCTGGACGCCACGGCCTACGTGACCCCGGCCGTGGAGATTATCGACGCCCGCATCGAACAATTCGACCGCGAGACGAAGGCGCCGCGCAAGGTCTACGACACCATCTCCGACTTCGCGGCGAATGCCGGCATCGTACTGGGCGGCCGACCGGTGCGTCCGCTGGACGTCGACCTCCGCTGGGTTGGCGCATTGCTCTATAAGAACGGCGCCGTGGAAGAAAGCGGCCTCGCGGCCGCGGTACTGAACCACCCCGCGACGGGCGTCGCATGGCTCGCCAACAAGATCGCTCCATACGACGAAATCCTGAACGCGAACGACGTAATTCTGAGCGGCTCCTTCACGAGCCCGATCCCGGCAAGAGCGGGCGACACCTTCCACGTCGACTATGGCCGGCTGGGCGGCATTGGTTTGAATTTCATTTGAGTGTGCCGACATGTCTCTACCGCAAAACACATTCAAGCGTGCGCTAGCAGAGGGCAAGCCGCAATTCGGCTTATGGGCGGCGCTTGCCGATGCGTACGTGACTGAGTTGCTGGCCACGGCCGGCTTCGATTGGTTGTTGATTGACAACGAGCACGCACCGAACGATATCCGCAGCACGCTGGCGCAATTGCAGGCGGTAGCTGCCTACGCATCGCATCCGGTGGTACGTCCCGTACGAAGCGACAGCGCATTGATCAAGCAATTGCTCGACATAGGCGCCCAAACCTTACTGCTCCCGATGATCGACACGGCGGAGCAAGCTGCGGACGCAGTCGCGGCAACGCGCTACCCACCGCATGGCATTCGCGGCGTGGGGAGCGCATTGGCGCGGGCATCGCGCTGGAACCGGATACCGGACTACCTGACCACAGCGTCGCAGGAGTTGTGCGTACTGGTCCAGGTAGAAACCGTGCAAGGCATGGATAATCTTTCGGCTATTGCGGCGGTGGAAGGCATTGACGGCGTATTTTTCGGACCCGCGGACCTGAGCGCGTCGATGGGCTTGCTGGGTAAGCCAGGCGACGCGAGCGTACGTGAGGCGATATGCAATGGCATCAGGAAGGTGCGGGACGTCGGCAAGGCGGCGGGCGTGCTAGCGCCGGACGCGGGGATTACCGCCGAATATCTGGCGGCAGGCGCGACGTTTGTGGCGGTGGGAACAGACACGGGTCTATTGAGCCGGGCAGCAGCAGATCTGGCGGCCTCATATAAAAGGACAGCACCAACGGCAACACCGACGAAGGGCGGCTATTAACAAAACCGCGGCGATGGGTTTCAGAAAACAAAACAGCAGCGACCGGTTTTAGAAGTACTCTTCGGCGCGCGCAGCGCCGCCGGAAGAATGACACCCTTGTCACAAGCGCATGCCGGTGCACGAACCCAGATTCCAGATGCACCACTACCCGCAGCAGACCACGGCGCCCACTTAGCAGGAGTGGTTTGAGCCGCTTTCTTTGCTTATCTTTCTTTGCGGCGGCAAAGAAAGTAAGTGCCGCCCCGCACAGCAATGCTCTCAACTTAAGCCCCATTCCATCAAGCGACCTTGTACGCGAGATGGAGATGGGGTTTGGCTTTTCTGGGCGGTCGTGGGTAAGAGCGCGAGGGCTGAATACGACATCGGGCTCCGTGGA
>CABFVV010000106.1_pt1 | contig 19435 bp, 16 predicted proteins | sample 8864751 | NCBI WGS metagenome assembly CABFVV01 (sample SAMEA5735770, study PRJEB23740) | soil metagenome | biome: forest; feature: forest soil; material: soil | place: USA | collected 2013-10-13 | depth 0.1 m | reverse complement strand
GTTATGGAAGGGGACGAACCGCTTGCTGCGAGCCAGTGCAATGTTGGCGAGCGTGTGGGCGTCGGCGGCGGTGAGCGTGACGGGCTTGTCGACCACCACGTGCTTGCCCGCTTCCAGCGCGCGGCGCGCCAGGTCGAAGTGCGTGTCATTGGGCGTCGCGATGACGACGCAGTCGATTTCTTCGAGCGCCAGCAGGGCGTCGAGATCGGCCACCACCTTTGCGTGCGGGTAATCGGCCAGCGCGTGCTCGGGCTGGCTCGTCGCGATGGCTGCGATGCTCGCTCGCCCGCAGTGCTCGATCACCGGCGCATGAAAGGTCGCGCCAGCAAAACCGTAACCCATCAATCCAATCTTCAGCGATGCGGACATGCGTGTCTTCCTGCAAAAACGGCGCGCCGCTTTGCCACCGCGGCGACGGCGCGCAACAGCGTAATTGTGGCATGTCCCGAAGGCGGACTGTCGGCATCGTCGCAGGCGTTTGCGGGTGGCGCTTGTTTGGCGGCGCTCGGACGGCAGTTGCCGCCGCGTTCGGGGCAGCCAGGTCGGGCATCCATTTTTGTCGTCGGGCGAGCTGCCATCGCGGGCCCCGTTCCCGGCCATCCGACAGCGCGCCTGTCACGGCATCCGTTTCGGGCATCCGTGTTAACATCGCTCCTCTCGCGCAGATCGCGGCGAGCCGGAACGCCCCTCACACCGAGGCATGCGCGCCAGCCGCCCGCCCCGCGCAGCATGCCCCCGGGCCTTCGGTCTCGCGATTTCGCACCCAAGCGCCCTCAACCGCGTTACCCATCCACTGACGATGTCCGCAGGCCTGAACCCCGCTCAAAATGAAGCGGTCCGTTATCTTGACGGTCCGTGTCTAGTGCTCGCCGGCGCAGGCAGCGGCAAGACGCGTGTGATCACGCAGAAGATCGCCCATCTGATCGAGGCCAAAGGCTTCGAACCGCGCCACATTGCCGCCGTCACGTTCACGAACAAGGCCGCGTTGGAAATGCGCGAGCGCGTGGGCAAGCTGCTTGAAGGCAAGACGCTCACCACGCCCGGCAAGGAAGGCCGCAAAGTACCCGTCAACCAGTTGACGGTCTGCACCTTCCACTCGCTCGGCGTGCAGATTCTGCGGCAGGAAGCGGAACACGTCGGTTTGAAGCCGCAGTTCTCGATCATGGATTCGGACGACTGCTTCGGCATGATCCAGGAGCAGGTCGGCTCGACGGACAAGGGCTTCATCCGCAAGATCCAGTCGATCATCTCACTGTGGAAGAACGGCATGATCATGCCCGAGCAGGCGATCGCGATCGCCGCGAACGAGGACGAACATCAGGCCGCGATCGTCTACCGCAACTACGTGGCGACGCTGCATGCGTATCAGGCGGTCGATTTCGACGACCTGATCCGCCTGCCCGCCGAACTCTTCGAGAAGAACGAGCAGGTGCGCGACCGCTGGCAGAACAAGCTGCGCTATCTGCTGATCGACGAGTATCAGGACACCAACGCGTGCCAGTACGAACTGGTGAAACTGCTGGCCGGCAAGCGCGCGGCGTTCACGGCGGTCGGCGACGACGATCAGGCGATTTACGGCTGGCGCGGCGCGACGCTCGAAAATCTCGGGCAGCTCAGCAAGGATTTTCCGAAGCTGCATCTGATCAAGCTCGAGCAGAACTACCGTTCGACGGTGCGCATTCTGACCGCCGCGAACAACGTGATCGCGAACAACCCCAAGCTGTTCGAAAAGAAGCTCTGGTCCGAACACGGCATGGGCGACGCGATTACTGTCACGCCTTGCAACGACGAAGAGCACGAGGCCGAGTCCGTGGTGTTCCGCCTGTCCGCGCACAAGTTCGAGCGGCGCGCGAATTTCCGCGACTACGCGATCCTGTACCGCGGCAACTTCCAGGCGCGCATCTTCGAACAGGTGCTGCGGCGCGAACGGATTCCGTATGTGCTGTCGGGCGGGCAGTCGTTCTTCGACAAAGCCGAGATCAAGGATATCTGCGCGTATCTGCGCCTGATCGCCAACGCGAACGACGACCCGGCGTTCATCCGCGCGATCACCACGCCACGCCGCGGCGTCGGCAACACGACGCTCGAAGCGCTCGGCTCGTTCGCCGGCCAGGCGAAGGTGTCGCTGTTCGAAGCGGTGTACATGGGCGGCATCGAGGCGCGCCTGTCGCCGCGTCAGATCGAACCGATGCGCGTGTTCTGCGACTTCATGCAGCGCCTCACCGATCGCGCCGAGAAGGATGCCGCCGGGACCTTGCTCGACGAACTGATGGACGCAATTCACTACGAAGCCTATCTGTACGACGCATTCGACGAACGTCAGGCGCAGTCCAAGTGGCAGAACGTGCTCGAGTTCATGGAATGGTTGAAGCGCAAGGGCACCAAGGCCGAACCCGAAGGTTCGGAGAAGAACGAGGCAACCGGCTACGACACCGCCGACGGCTTCGGCGACACCGGTAAGAGTCTGCTCGGCCTGATTCAGACCGTCGCGCTGATGTCGATGCTCGAGGGCCGCGAGGAAGATCCGGACGCCGTGCGGCTCTCGACGGTGCACGCGTCGAAGGGGCTGGAGTACCCGCACGTGTTTCTGGTGGGCGTCGAAGAAGGCATCATGCCGCACCGTGGCGGTCCGGACGACGAGCCGATCGACGACGCGCGCATCGAGGAAGAGCGTCGTCTGATGTACGTCGCGATCACGCGGGCGCAGCGCAGCCTGCATCTGAACTGGTGCAAGAAGCGCAAGCGCGCGCGCGAAACCGTGGTGTGCGAGCCGTCGCGCTTCATCCCCGAGATGCTGCTCGACGACGCCCCGCCGCCGACACCCGAAGAAGCGCCGATGTCGCCGAAAGACCGGCTTGCGAGTTTGAAGGCGCTGTTGCAGAAGCCTTGAGCGTGGGAGTGAACGCAAGACCCCGTGCGCGGCAGGTGCATCGGCGGTTTTTCGACGTGCGCACGCTACAGTGGCACGGCCCGTCAATCGGAGACCGCTCGCATGCCCACGCCGCCGCTCGCGCACTATTGCCGCGCGCTCGAAACCTACGTCGACGCGAAAGACAACACGCGTGCTCACCGCATCGCCGAGGCCTTCGCGCCGGATGCGGTTCTCACTATTTCGCTTGCCACGTCGAATATCGCGTTTCCGGCACGCACAGTCGGTACCGATGCGATCGCGAAAACGCTCGTCACCGATTTCGGCGCCCAGTACGCGCAGTGCCGCACGTACTACGTGTGCGATTCGCTCGCGGTGGATAACGGCACGATCGAGGCCTTGCCCTGGCTGGTGGTGATGCGCGAACGGGCAACCGGCGCATTGCGTGTCGGCCACGGGGTGTATCGGTGGACTTTCGACGCGGCGCCGGCCGTCACGGGGTTCCATATCCACATCGCACGCATGGACGTCGTGCCGGACGTCGACGGCAAATTGCTCGAAGCGTTGCAAGATGGGCTGAGCTATCCGTGGCTCGTGCCTGCCGACCTGCACACGCATTTGACGTCGCTGGCTCGTAGCACACCGGCGTTGGCATTTGTCGAGGCGTTCAGCCGCCCCGCGGTTGCATCGGCAGGCGCCTGAGCCGACGGCGCATAGAGCGCATTCGCATAAAAAATCCCTGCCCGTGTCGCCACGGTGCAGGGATTTTTTGTCCTGCGACAACCGCCAGAAGCGCCTTATTTCGCCGCGCTGACCATGTAGTCGACGGCGGCTTTCACGTCCGAGTCGGAGGCAGTCGAGCCACCTTTGGGCGGCATCGCACCCTTGCCGTGCAGTGCGTAGTTGTAGACCGTGTCCATCGGTTCTTTCAGGCGCGGCGCCCATGCGTCCTTGTCGCCGAACTTCGGTGCGTTCAGCACGCCGGCCGCGTGACACGCCTGACAAACCTGCTGATACAGCGCCTTGCCGGCTTGCGAGGCGTCCGCGCTTTGGGTTCCGCCTGCTGCTGGCGCAGCCGCTTGCGGCACGCTTGCCATGGCCGCCATTGCAGCAGCGGCCTGTGCAGCGCCAGCGTCCGAAGCACCCGCCGGCGCCGCCGCAGCAGCGCCAGACGCGGCTGCCGCCGCACCCGCTGCCGGCTGGGCCGGTTCAGGAAAGCTCGCACCGGAATTGTTCGCCATGTATGCCACCGCGCGGGCGATTTCGAAGTCGCTGTAGTCGTCCGGGCTGGTGCCGCCACGCGCGGGCATCGCGCCCTTGCCGGCGAGCGCCGTGTGCCACAGCGTGTCGAAGCCCTGCGCGATACGCGGCGCCCAGTCGGCGGTATTGGTGAATTTCGGCGCGCCTGCCGCACCCGACGCGTGACACGCGGAGCAAACGGCCTTGTAAACTTCTTCACCGGTCTTGTAGATGCGTGGCGCATTGGCGTCGCGAATGTCGACTTGTGCGAGCGGCTTGATGCGCGCGCTGACCTCGGCGTCGGAAAGACTGTCTGTGCCGGCGCCGGTGCGCGTCGAATTATCGACGTAGATCACTAGCAGAACGATGATGACGATCGGTACCGCAAAACTGGCAATGATCGCGGCAATGAGCTGCCCGGGGGTTTTGATTGGGGCTCCGTGTGGTGCTTCGCTCATGCTTGTCTCGTCTCCGTGGGTATGTGAGCGGTACAGCGTGACGGCAACTTCTTGTTCTCTATTCAGCCACGGACGATTATAGACGGAACATTTCGGCGGCGGCGAGGGGCGCGGCCAGGTGTTCAGCAGGCGTTTACCCGCATCGCGGGGTGAGGCTGGCACCGCCCGAATGGAAGGCTTCAGGCGCGCAATCCCGCCATCTAGGCCGTCCGGTGGACGGTTTGGCCGAAACCGGGTATCCTTTCGGTCTCGCTTTGGCGTCGCTCCTGTTCAGGTTGCCGCGCTTTCGTGTTGAAGCGCCCGTAGCTCAATGGATAGAGTACTGCCCTCCGAAGGCAGGGGTTGCTGGTTCGATCCCAGCCGGGCGCACCAATAGCCGTAAGGCTTTCAGCGGTTTCTCTGCTTCACCGTTTCCCCCAGCACAGTGAAAATGTAGTCGGCCGGCAGTCATCTGTAGGTCGACGACGGTGTGTGCAGCTGAACCCAACGTGCCAGGCGATCGGCTGACAGGTGCGCGTAGCGTTGCACCATTTCCAGCGTTTCCCACCCTCCCGACTCCTTTAGCACCTCATGCGTGGTGTGTCTTGAGCCAGTCGCGCAGTGCGTCGTTCATGCGCGTTTGCCAGCCTTCGCCGCTTGCTCTGAAACGCTCCACTATCTCAGCGTCGTATCGAATCGTCACCGCGACTTTCGGGTGCGCAAGCTTAGGTCGGCCGCCGCGCGGCTTCATCTGTGCGAACTGTTCATCGGTCGGTTCGAACGTGTCAGGGTCGGCCGCGATGCCGCGAGCAATCGCGGCTTCTTCTTCGGGCGTGTTACGGATCAATTTGGGTTGCTTTTTCATAGCGGTCTATCTCCCGGTTGTTCGCCTTGCGCAGACTAATAACCCGAAAGGTTTCGCCGCGCTGCGTGAACACGACGCAATAGAGGCGGGCGTCGATCACGGCATAGCCAATTTCGCGCAACTCGCCGTAATCCTTGCGGTCGTCGGGTGCGCACCATACGGACGACCAATCAATCGCTTCGGCGATTGACAGAGATACGCCGTGCTTCTGCTCGTTGGCGTTGCTCTTGGTTTGGTCGTGAGTCGTTTTCATATGGTTATTGTAGTTACAAAAACAAAGGGCCGTAACAGGTTTTTGTAACTACGTTTACTTGCCTGGCTTGCGAAAGTGGTCTCGGTGTCGGTCGCTCGTCGGGTCGTCGCGCGTTTCCAGTTCTTCCTGATGGATGCGCGGCATGAATCCGTCCTCCGTCTAAAAACCAATCAAGAGGGTTTTGATTAACAACAACTCGATTGTGGAGTACTCCATTATGATGTAAATCAACCTATTAACTCGCAATCCAGAGCTACAATCATGGCTGGACTTTCACCGCTGAGCTTAGCCATGAACCCAAAGGACGAACAGTTTTTCAAGGCGCTGGGCGCGCGTATCGCCAGCGCTCGCAAGGCCCACGAGTTCACCCAACAGCAACTCGCCGAGCAGCTCGGCATTGCCCAGCAGACCCTCGCTCACTACGAAGGTGGGCGGCTGCGGCTGCCCGCCTCACTGCTACCGGAGTTGACCAGAACGCTTGGGCTTTCATCCGATGAACTGCTGGGGCAGAACGTCACCCCAGACGGCAAACGCGGTCCGTCCTCTAAGCTGCAACAGCAGATCGAGGCGATCAGCCGGCTACCGAAGGCGCGGCAACGCTTCGTGTCCGAGATGCTTGATACGGTGCTGGCACAGAGCCAGCGGTAAGGAAGGAGATTTGATGCAGTAGAAGAAGCGCGGGCCGCATGGGCGGCAACCCATACGGCCCGCTGACCACCACCAACTCACCGAAGGAGTTGACCATGGCTGATGCCAATCTTAAACCACGTCGCGCACGCGACGAACACGTCACGCGCATTTCCGTTGCGCTTGAAGCAGACCGCACGCACGAACGCGGCAAGCGTACTGCCTTTCCCTGGATGCAGGTTACCGATGCCATGCTCGAACACGCCGGCTTCCTGCCCGGACACCAGGTCCGGTTCATCATTGACTACCGGCTCGGACAGATCACCATCACCCCGGACTATGACTACAGAGTTGCCGGCAGGTACATGACCGCGCCAGAGACCGAGGCCATGCTGCAAAGACGCAGCAAACGGAAATAAACAATCCACAAACGACAACCCCGGCCAGCGTCGGGGTTGTCGTTCAGGAACTCACACCTTCATACCCTCACCAGCAGCTTCCCAAGATTCTTCCCCTCAAACAGGCTATTCAGCGCGTTCGGCAACGCGTCAAACCCATCGACGTAAGTCTCCTGATAAACGATTTCACCGTTCTTCACCCACGGCGCAACCGTCTGCAGCATCTCATCCATCCGATGCGTAAAATCGCGCGCCAGAATCCCCTGAATCGTCGCGCGCTGAAACAGCATGTGCTGCAGGAAGCGCGGCGCGAGGTCCGGCGTGTCGAGACCGCCGTCGTATTGAGCGATCGCGCCGCAGATCACGATCCGTGCGCGGCGCTTGATGAGCGGAATCACCGCATCTGTGACCATGCCGCCCACGTTGTCGAAATAGACATCGACGCCGCCGGTCGCCGCCTGCAGCGCTGACTGCAAGCCTTCAAGCGTCGGATGCGCCCGATAGTCGACCGCGCCGTCGAGCTTCAGCGTGTCGGTCAGAAACGCGCACTTGTCCGGACCGCCCGCTATCCCAATGACGCGACATCCGGCGCGCTTGCCGAACTGCGCGACCAGCGAGCCGACTGCGCCCGCCGCACCGGACACGACCAGCGTGTCGCCCGGACGCGGCTTGCCCGCTTCCATCAAACCGAACCACGCAGTGCGTCCCGGCATACCGAGCACGCCGAGCGCGGTCGAAACCGGCGCCGCGGCGGGGTCCAGTTTGGTCAGTTCGCTGTGATGGCACTTGGCATACAACTGCCAGCCGCTATAGGCCGACACCCAGTCGCCCTGCTTGAACAGCGGGCTCGCCGACGCCACCACTTCACCCACCACGCCCGCTCGCTGCACGATGCCGAGTGGATGCGGCACATCGTAGGTATTGCGTTCGTGCTGCTGGATGCGAATGTATGGATCGACGCTGATAATGCGCGCCCGGATGAGAACCTCATTGGATGACAATTTGTCGTCGAGTTCGCTTTCGCGTAACTCGTAATGCTCATCGCCAACGCGTCCTTCAGGACGCTTGACGTAAAACCACTGGCGGTTTTGATAACTCATGTGAACACTCACTGCGGTCGTAGACGGTGAGTGATCTTACCAGTGGGGCCATCGCACGCGCCCGATTCCAAGCTTGTTGAAAGCCTCCCGTCCCGCTAGAATCCTCCGGTCACTGGGGAGTAGCCTTCCTTCATCCATTGAAGGAGAGCGCGTCAACATACTTGACCTGCGGGTCATGGCGCGTTCGACCGGGTCGGTTTGGCGAGACCATTGGCGCACTGCTTCGTTCTGGTCGGACGGGGCGCGGTGCGTCATTGGTTCGTTACTTTCGTCCGACCGCGGAGTTGCCCTGTGAAACATCGTTGTGCCCTGCCAGTCTCCCCACTTGCCGGTCCGTTGTGCCGCTTCCCCTTTGCATTTGCAGTGAGGCGCGCATGACCGGTCTCCTGTTCCAACTCGCCATCATGCTGGTCGTCATTCTCGTGTCGGCCGAGCTCTTCACCAATGCCCTCGAGCATCTCGGCGAGCGCCTGAAAATCTCCGAGGGCGTGACGGGTTCGCTGTTCGCGGCGGTCGGTACCGCCCTGCCCGAAACCCTCGTCCCGCTGCTCGCGATTGCGGGCGGCACGACCGATAGCGCGGTCAATCAGGAGATCGGCGTCGGCGCGATTCTCGGCGCGCCGCTCATGCTCTCCACCCTCTCCACCTTCCTGATGACGCTGGCGATTCTCGGTTCGCGCGGTGCCGGCGGCTGGGTCACGCCGGAACGCACGGGTTTCACGCGCGATCTGAACTACTTCCTGTGCGCCTTTGTGCTGGCGGCCGCGGCGATGTACGTGCCGCATGAAGAGATGATCGTACGGGGGCTGTTCAGCGCGGCGCTGGTCGGTGTGTACATCACGTATGTGGTGATGACGTTCCGTGCATCGAACAAACTGGTCGACGCCGGTCACGGCACTGAAGCGCCGGGCAGAATGCTGCTGTCGCGTCTTGGCTTGCCCACCAATCTCGCGACCATCGCGGTGCAACTGGCGCTGGCGGTTGCGTTGCTGGTGTGGGGCGCGGAAGGCTTCATCCACGGTGTGCGGGGCGTGTCGCAAGTGCTCGGCGTCTCGCCGCTGCTGCTGTCGCTGCTGATCATTCCGATCGCCACCGAGTTGCCGGAGAAGGTCAACAGCATCCTGTGGATTCGCCGTGGCAAGGACACGCTGGCGTTCGGCAACATCACCGGCGCGATGGTGTTCCAGGGCACGCTGCTGCCCGCAATCGGGATTCTGCTGACGCCGTGGGCGCCGCGTATCGAAGTGGTGACCGGTATCGTGATCACGCTCGCTGCCGCCGCGTGGCTGCGGATCAACGTGCGTGCGCGCGGCGTGCCGGTGTGGGCGCTGCTGGTGTGCGGCGTGCTCTACGCCACTTATCTGGCGATCACGCTGAGCCGCTGAGCGAGTGACGAAAGACCGGGAAGGCCGCGACAAAAGCCGCCGAAGCGCGGCCTTCCCAACCAGCCGCCCTTAATTGGACGGCGCCGCCGCAGCCGTTGCTGTGCTATCCGTCTTGAACACCGTCTTCCAGTCATCCTTCACATCGACGACGAGCCAGCCTTTCCCGCTGGCTTCGTCCAGCCCCTTGTCGAGCTTGCCGCTTTTCGCCGTTCGGTCGTACGCGTACTCCCGTTCGCCGTCGGTGTGATGCAGCAGCGCCGCGAGGCGCGGACCGTCGCCGGCCGAGGTCCATTCGAGCATCGGCACATCGCCGTCGGCGTTGCCGAACGCGATCACCGGACGCCGGCCGATCACGCGGTCGATGGCAAGCGGTTTGGCCGCGCCATCGACGAGATTGTCGACCTGCGCAAGCCGGGTCAGCGACACTGCGCCGTTCGTCTGGCTGTACTTGTATTTGACGGTGCTGCCGATCACCTGCTCGGGCGGAATGCCGTACACGCGCTGCGCGATGTCACGGACGAACTCGACATCGCTGCCCGTCACCAGATAGGTCCTGAAGCCATTGGCGCGCAGATAGGCGAGCAACTCGAGCATCGGCTGATAAGCGAGGTCGGCGTACGGGCGATTGAAGCGCGGGTCGCTCGCGGAGTCGAACCATTCGTGCACGAGCGCGGCGAATTGATCGCTGGTCATGCCGGCATGCGCCGCCGCCAGCAGCCTCGTCGAACCGGCGTCGCCGCTCGCCGCGATGCTCTTCAGATTGCCTTTCAGAATCGAGCGGAACGGGTCCTGCCGTTTCCATTCCGGATGCCGCCCGGCCACCGTCTTCACCCGTTGCAGCGCGAACACCAGTTGTACCGAGGCGGGTTGCTCCGGCCACAACGTGCCGTCGTTGTCGAATACGGCGATCCGGTCGGCGCGCGGGATGAAGTCTTTCGACTCTGGCGTCGTGACCAGCGTGACGAAATCGACAATCGAGCGTTTGCTCGCAGTATCGTTCCACGACGCGAGGGTTGCGGCGGTCGACGCGCCGGCCGGCGACTCGCTTGCGTCGTGGTGCGGCGTAACGGTACAAGCTGAAAGAACCATAACGGTCAAAGCAATGCAGTACCGGTGCATCGTGCGAATCATAAAAGCCTCATCAAAAGCGGTGGGTCAAACTTTAAGCGAGCGCAAGTCTAATGGGACACGGCGATTGTTGCAGCCCATTTTGTTGCTTTTTTGGGACGACGGCGTGAATGCCGGTAATTGTCAAATGGCGTATGCCGCTATGCAGCTTTTTATGCAACAAGCAAACAAATGCTCAACGTAGTGGCAAAAGTGTGGAATAAGAATGGCGGCCAAAATCTAACTCCGTCCGAAATTGCGTAGATTTCTATCGCGTTACAAATTTATCTCTGTAATCTCCTGAAACGTTTGCTACTATTCCGCCACAACACTCCCGGATTGTGAATTTTTTACCTCCGCATGCGTCGTTTGGTGCGGCGTCTCTTGAGTCTGAAAGGAGCGTCCATGCAAGCCCTGCATCCGGCCGTACCGTCTTTCCAGCTTGCCCGAAAGACTTAGTGCGAATTAATCGCGCATCTTATCCGCTTTGCATATTTCCCCGGTTGCGCGTGGCCACTGGGTGAGGTGAACTTACGCCTGCGATTAGTTTGCGTTAGTTCGACCTAATTCGAAAATACGAATGCCATTGCTCCTGCTTTATTTGCATCGGGCAAAAGAATGCGTTCGCCTATAAGAAATGCCCATAGACGAGGTGCGCGAATGGGTTGTAAAAGCGTGGTTGGGTCGGTAGCGTTATACGCCGCCTCGGTGGTGTTGTCGCCGGCGTTCGCTCAGGCATCGGCCGACGAAGCCAATAAGAGTATTAACCCGCTTAATCTGGCAGCCTCATTCAACATCAGAATTACTACACGCCGAGCGTGTTCGGCGCGAGCGCGCACACCAACGATCTGCTCTTGCGCCCCACCGTGCCGATCGGCCCGAACAGCCTGATCGGCGTGCCGGAAATTTTCCGCGCCACGGTGCCGGTCAGCACGCGGCCCGATCCAAGCGGCGGCTATAACACCGGCCTCGGCGACCTGAACCTATTCGACATCTTCCTGCTCTCGCAAGGCGACGTGCAGGTCGGCGTCGGCCCGCTCGTGACGATGCCGACCGCCACCGACCCGAGCCTCGGCACCGGCAAGTGGCAGGCCGGTCTTGCCGCGGTCGCCGTCAGCGCGACGAAGGCGCGGCTCCTCGGCGCCCTGGTGCAGTGGCAACACTCGTTCGCGGGACAAACCAGCCGGCCCACCACGCAATCGCTCACCGCGCAGCCGTTCGGCATCTTCAACCTGCCGGGCGGCGCTGGTATATCCGCTCGACCGGCACCTGGACTTTCGACCTGCAGCATGGCAGCTATTACATCCCGGTGGGTCTGGGTGCGGGCGAAGCGTGGAAAGGCGGCTCGACCATCTACAACGCGTTTATCGAGCCGCAATACTCGGTAGCGCATTCCGGCGCCGGCGTGCCGAAGTTCACCATCTTCGCCGGGCTGAACATGACGTTCGGCAAATAAGCACAAAAAACTGAGCACAGAAACAGAGGACTTAACCATGACCTTATTCAAACGCCTGCCGACCTGCGCAGTCATCGCGGCCTTGTCACTGACCACGTTACCGCATACGCAAGCCGTCGCTCAAGCGAGCGCCCCCACGGCGGCGACAGCGGCCGTCACCGCCTCGCCTGAAGAAGCGCGCGCGATCGCCAAAGACGCGTTCCTCTACGCGTATCCGATGCTGTTCAACTACAAGACGCTTTACGAGTAGGCGCTCGATTCCGGCTCGAAGTCTTATGTGGGCGGCTTCGGCAAGTTCCGCAACTACTCGCATCCGTACGGTCCCGAGAACAAGGACATCGTCACGCCGAACAACGACACGCCGTACTCGTGGGCGTGGCTCGATCTGCGTCGCGAGCCGTGGGTGCTGACGGTGCCCGCGGTGCCGAAAGAGCGCTACTACGTCTTCCAGTGGATCGACCTGTACACCTACAACTTCGCGTACGTCGGTTCGCGCGCCACGGGCAACGGCGCGGGCCACTATCTGTTCGCCGGCCCGAACTGGCACGGTGATACGCCCAAGGGCATCGACAAGGTGTTCCGCTCCGAGACGGACCTGATCCTGACGCTTGGCCGCACGGCGCTCAACGGCGCGAGCGACGTCAAAAACGTCGAGGCGATCCAGAAGCAATACAAGCTCACGCCGCTGTCCGCCTTCGAACATACGGCTGCGCCGCCGTCCGTCGCGAAGCTCGATTTTCCGAAGTGGGATGAAGCGAAGGCGACTTCGGTCGACTTCATCGCCTATCTGAACTTCATGCTGCAGTTCACGCAGCCGCCGGCGCCGTCCGAGCAGGAATTGATGGCGCGCTTCGCGAAGATCGGCATTGCGCCGGGCGCGCCGTTCGATCCGGCCACCGTGACGCCGGAAACGCGCGCCGCGCTCGAAGCCGGTGTCGCAGACGGCAAAGCCGCATTGGCCGACGCGGAAAAACACACCACTGGCTCGTTCAGCCTGTTCGGCAGCCGTGCGGATCTGAAGGACGACTACACCACGCGCGCCGTCGCGGCGGCGATGGGGATTTACGGCAATACCAAGGAAGAAGCGGTGTACGTCGGCACACGCGTGAACGGCGAACGCGCGCAACTGCTCGGCTCAGAGCCGTACGTGCTGCACTTCGACAAGAAGGACTTGCCGCCCGCGAAATTCTTCTGGTCGATGACGCTGTACGACCTGCCCGCGCGCCATCTGGTTGCGAATCCAATCAACCGTTACTCGATCGGCGATCGCACCAAAGGCCTGAAGTACGGCGCCGATGGCTCGCTGGATATCTACGTGCGGAACACGTCGCCGGGTGCGGACAAGACGTCGAACTGGCTGCCGGCGCCCACTGGTGCGTACACCCTCGTCATGCGCATCTATGGCCCGGATGAGAAGGTGCTCGACGGCGACTGGAAATTCCCCGAGCCCCAAAAGCGCTAAGCCGCGCATGGACGAACCTGAGGACAATATGAATAAGAAAACAGCGACATGGGTCACGGCCGCCGTGCTGGCGTCGGTTGCTGCACCCATTCTGGCGAAGACGCAGCAGGACCAGCCTGCCCACGCAACGGCCACTATGGCGTCCGTGCCGGGCCCGGTGGCCGGCTACGCGATCTCTGAAGAATACGCACGATTGGTAGCGCGCCAGACCTACTTCTGGGCGTGGCCGATGGTGAACGTCTACGGCCGTCTGCTGGCGATGAAGCAGGTCCCACAGCCGGGTCTGAACGGCGGCATCGTGCCGGTTGCGCCGCCCAATCATCTGTCGATGCTGCGCGACTACATTCAGCCGCAGGAGCGATTTGTTGCGTGTCCGAATCAGGACGTGGTCTACGGCTCCTCGATCCTCGATCTGAATCAGACGCCGGTGGTCGTGCAGGTGCCCGATTTCGGCAAACGCTTCTGGGTCTATCAGGCCGTCGATCTGCGTACCGACGGTTTCGCGAGTCTCGGCAAGATGTACGGTACACGTCCGGGCTTCTATCTCCTGGCGGGCCCTGACTGGAACGGCCAGGTGCCGAAGGGCATCCGCCAGGTGTTCCGCTCGTCGACCGGAATCGGCAGTTTTATTCCGCGCGTTTTCATGGACGACACGCCTGAAGATCGCGTGGCCGTGCAGTCGGTGATTGCGAAGGTTGGCCTGTATCCGCTCGCCGAGTACGACGGCAAGGTCAAGGAGACCGACTGGTCGAAGCTGCCGAGCTTCGGCCAGGCCGGTGGTGCCGCGGGCGGCAACGCCGAAGAGATCAAGTGGGTCGATTCAAACCGTTTCTGGGACATGCTGCCCACCGTGCTCGACGAGACGCCGCCGCAACGCGGCGAAGAGGCGCTCTACGCGCAGGCGCGCGCGCTGATCGTCGCGGCGCAGAAGGATCCGGCAATCAAGACCGCGATTGTTGAGGAAGGGACGAAGGCCGAAGCGGATCTGGTCACGCCGCTGTTCAACTTCAACACCTTTGGCAAGCGGCTGCCGGCGAACTGGAACACCATCAGCAACGGCGCTGCGTTCGGCACGGACTACTTCACGCGCACGGCGGTGGCGAAGTCGAACATCTTCGTCAACAAGCCTAACGAGACCAAGTATTTCTACGCCGACGCCGACGCATCCGGTCAGCGTCTCGATGGCAACGCACGCTACACGGTGACGTTCGCCAAGGATCAGTTGCCGCCGGTCAAGGGGTTCTGGTCGCTGACGCTGTACAACTCGCACCACTTCTTCTCGCCGAACCCGCAGAACCGCTACTCGCTCGGCACCAAGAACAAGGACCTGAAGTTCAATGCGGATGGCTCGTTGACGCTTTACGTGCAGAACACGAGTCCCGGTGACGACAAGGTCTCCAACTGGCTGCCGGCGCCGGCCAATGAAGCGTTCTCGCTGTATGTCCGCGCCTATTGGCCGCAGCAACCGGCGCTCGACGGCAGTTGGACGCCGCCGCCGGTCAAGCGTGAACCGTAAGAAAACACGCCGATGTGCACGCCTGCGGCTTGCCGCCGCGGTGTGTCAAAACCTTGTTCCGCAAAGTGGAAGTGCGGAAAGTTAATTTCATGAGGATGACTATGAGTCGCACAAACCGTTTGTCCGCAAGCCGGTCACTCGCCAGGTTGTGCACGGGTGCGCTTCTTACCACCGCCGGCGTGGGTCTTTCGCAACAAGCGTGGGCTACTGAAGGTGGCGTCGGCAGACCGATCACCGGCATGCAGGTCACGCCGTACGCAGGCGTGGTGCCGCCCACCAGCGACTGGATCGTGTCGGCCAACACGATTTACTACGAAGGCTCGCTCGGTGCGAGCAAGACGATCCCGATCGCCGGTACTGTCACCGCCGGGTTGGACTATTCGATCGTGTACACGCTTGTGAATGCGATCAAGACCTGGGGCATTACGGCGGGCGGCTGGAACTTCGCTTCTTCGTTCGGCGTACCGATCCAGTACACCGACGTGTCGTCGTTTCATGGCCGCTTGCCGAACGATCATGGCACCCAGTTCGCCGACCTCTTCTTCACGCCGGTGGTGGCCGGCTATCACCTGACCAGAACCGACCACATCGCGTTGAGCCTGCAGATCTATGCGCCGACCGGCGCGTACACCTCGAGCCGCCTCGCCAATGCCGGGCAGAACACGTGGACCTTCACGCCGACGGTCTCGTACACGAAGCTGTTCCCGAAAGAAGAGATCGAGTTGTCGTTGAACTATGGTGTCGAGTTCTATACGCCGAACGGCGACACCCACTATCACAACGCACCGGTCAGCGTGCTCGACCTGCTCGCGCTCAAGCGCTTTGGCGGCGGCTGGGGTGTGGGCGTGGTGGGCGGCTATATCCAGCAGATCGGTCATGATAGCGGCGGCCTGGCCGATGCCACCGGCGGCAATCAGGGGCATTCGGTGGGTATCGGGGCGATGGTCACGTGGTCTGGCAAGGTCCAAAAAACGCCGGTGTCGGCGTCGCTGCGTTGGGTCAACGAGTTCAACGTCAGCAACCGGCCTAAGGGGAATGCGGTCGAACTGTCGATTAGTGCCACCTTCCAGTAACGGAGCATGCATCTGGTGATCCGTCGCTCCTCGTGTGTGCCGTTTCCCGTCGACGCCGCTCCACCGAGCGAGTCCGAGGTGCCCCGCAGACGATCGCTGCGCGCCTCGGCGGTGGTCGCGGCGTTGCTGCTCGTGTCGGTCCACGGCCGCGCGGCGTCGAAATTCACCGATCCCGAAGACGGTGCTTTCGACTTGAGCAATCTTCTGCTGACGCATAGGGGCGTCTTGCCTGTGCCGACGCTGATCACCGAGCCGGCAGTCGGCTACGGGCTGGGCCTCGGCCTGCTCTATTTCTCGCTGCCGAAGAAAAGCGCCGATGCGCCCGACGACACCAAAGCGCCGCCGAACATCACCGGCCTCGGCGGCTTCGTGACCGGCACACATAGCTGGGGCGCGGGGTTGAAGCACTTCCACACCTGGGACGACGACCACATTCGCTATCTCGGCGTGATCGGCAAGGTGGGGCTGCATCTGAACTACTACGGCATCCAGAACCAGCCGCGCGCCTATCAGCTCGACGGTATCGCGCTCGTGCAGCAGGTCCTGTTCAGGCTCGGCAATAGTCACTGGTATGTCGGCCCGCGCTATACCTTCTTCGACGCGAGCACGCGTTTTGACGCGACCGTTCCGGCGGGGATTCGCGAGTTCGAGAGAGATCAGCGCGTCGCCAAGGGCGGCGTGGTGGTCGACTACGACACGCGCGACAACATGTTCTATCCGTTGAGCGGCACCTATGCGGAGCTGGAAGCCGACCTCGCGCGCGGCGGCCTCGGCAGTTCCACCAACTTTCAGGAGCAGACGGCACGCGGCTACCAGTGGATTCCGCTGTCGAAGAGCTGGGTGCTCGGCCTGCGTGCCGACACCGGCGTCTCGCAAGGAAACATTCCGTTTTTCGCGCAGCCGTATGTGTCGCTGCGCGGCGTGTCCGATGCGAAGTTCCAGGACAACAACCAGCTTACCGCGGAAGCCGAAATCCGCTGGAACGTCACGCCGCGCTGGTCGGTGCTCGGCTTCGGCGGTGTCGGTAAAGCCTACGGCCATCTGCATTCGTTTTCGGATGCACCCACCGCGTTCGGCTTCGGCACAGGGTTTCGCTATCTGATTGCTCGCAAGCTCGGCGTGACAATGGGGATCGACGTCGCGCACGGGCCCGGGCAGAACGCGTTTTATGTGCAGGTGGGCAGCGCATGGCGGTGACGAGAATCAATCAGTCCAGTTGAGTTCGCTGAAGGGGCACGGCAACAGGTTGCATGCACGGCGCGAGCGCTGTCTGCAGTCTACGTGTTTTCGCACACCGATTTTCACGTTGAAGGAATCACGCACAATGAAAACCACGATGAAGCGATCCTTGCTGTTGCTTGCCGGCGTCTGCACGTCGCTTGCGGTGACAGTCGCTACGCCCGGGCAGGCGCTTGCCGCGGCCGCCGTGCAGCCGCTGCCGACGGCCTGGCCGCGCGACTTCGATAGCGCGCAGCAGCGCATCGAGTTGTATCAGCCGCAGGTGGAAGTGTGGCAGGGCAACCGGATCGAAGGGCGCGCGGCTTTTGCGGTCGGTGCGAAGAGCGCCACGCCCAACTACGGCGTCGCGCATTTCACCGCGCGTGCTGAAGTCGACAAGACCAGCTCGACTGTTCAGCTGCTCGATATCGTCATCGACCAGGTCGATATGCCGGCCACGCCGGGTGCCGCGGCTGGGGTGAAAACTGCCTTGCAGGCACGCATCCCGAAAGACGGCCTCACCACATCGCTCGAACAGTTGCAGGCCAGTTACGCCAGCACCCACGAAGGCAGCGAACCCGGCCTCGCGGTGCAGAACAACGTACCTCACATCCTCTTTGCTGAACGCCCCACGCTACTCGTGCTGGTCGACGGCGACGCGAACTGGCGTGCGCTCGGCGACACGCACTATCAACGCCTGATCAACACGCGGGCGATGCTGCTCAAGGACGCGAGTAGCACGCTGCATCTGAATGCTGCGGGCTACTGGTACGAGGCGACATCGCTCGACGGTCCGTGGCATCTGACCGCGACGCCGCCGCATGAGCTGGTCGCCGCGGCGAACAAAGCGCAAACGAATCTGAAGTCCGACCCGCTGTTGCCCGCCGACGGCAAGAAACCGGCGCAGGCGCCGGACGTTGTCGTCGCCGCGCAGCCGGCCGAGCTGGTGGTGACGACCGGCAAGCCTTCGCTGCAACCGGTGAAGGGGGTGAGCTTACTCTCCGTCGCCAACGCCGACCACGCGCTCTTCGTCGAGCCGCGCGACAACCATTACTACTTGCTGCTGTCGGGCCGCTGGTTTACCGCAGCGGGTCTGAATGGACCCTGGACCTTTGTCGACGGCAAGAGTCTGCCCGCCGATTTCGCAAAGATCGCCGCCGACGACCCGCACGCGAATGCGCTCGTCTCCGTGCCCGGCACGCCGCAGGCCAAAGAAGCGGCGATCGCCGCAACCATCCCACAGACAGCGACCGTATCGCGCAAGTCCACCACGCTGAAGGTGGTCTATGACGGCACGCCGAAGTTTGTCGGGATCGCGGGCACATCGCTCTCGTATGCGGTGAACACCGCGACGCCGGTGATCCAGACCACGCCTTCGCAATTCTTTGCGGTCGCCAACGGGATCTGGTTCACCGCGAGCGCGGCAAGTGGCCCGTGGCATGTCGCCGATATCGTGCCGGCTGCGATCTATACGATTCCGGCGGCTTCTCCTGTGCATTACGTGACGTACGTTCACGTCTATTCGGCGACACCGGATACCGTGGTGGTCGGCTATACGGCGGGCTACATGGGCGTGGTCGTCAATGCGGACGGCACCGTTGTGTACGGCACCGGCTATGTGTACGCACCGTATGTCGGCGACGTCTACTATGGCTATCCGGCCACCTATGGCTACGGCGCGGGCTTCGCGTTCGGCACGACGATGGGCTTCGCCTTCGGCTTTGCGATCGGCGCCACGTGGGGCGCGCCGTCGCCGTACTGGGGTCCGTATTGGGGCGGCAGCTGGCAGTACGCGAACGTCAACCAGGCGAATATTTACGGCCGCTGGGGAGGGCAGGCCACCGTGACGCACGCGAGCGGCTGGAACGGCTGGACCGGCAACAGTTGGGCGGGGTCGTCCGTGTCCGGTTTCAATCCGTACACTGGCGCTCATTACCAAGGGAGTCGTGGCGCCGTCGAGAACGCGTACAACGGCAACTACGCGGCGGGACGGCAAGGCTCGTTCAGCGATCCTTCGACGGGACGCAGCGGTGCGGGACGTGGCGGCGTAGTAGGCAACCAGGGCACCGGCGATTACGCGGCGGGCGGGCAACGCGCCGGCTACAACGCGCAGACCGGCCGCTACGGCGTGGCCGAAGCGGGCGTAACCGGCAACACGAATTCAGGCGATCATCAGGCGGCATCGCGCGGCGTGGTGGGCAACAAGAACACCGGTAACGCTGTCGCGTGGAATAACGGCAATGTCTATGCGGGCAGCGACGGCAACGTCTACCGTCATGATCAGGGTGGCGGCTGGGAGCAGCACAGCGCCAACGGCTGGCAGCCGGTTCAGCCAAGCGCCAGCCAGACGCAGCAGCTCGATTCGCTCAAGCAGGGGCATGATCTCGGGAATGCGCGAGCGAGTGGGCAGTTTCAGGGGCAGGGGCACTT